>Ga0307517_10008717_pt1 | contig 14511 bp, 8 predicted proteins | sample 23_EM_MG_FD_194515 | JGI IMG/M metagenome (GOLD analysis project Ga0307517, IMG submission 194515) | Populus trichocarpa ectomycorrhiza microbial communities from riparian zone in the Pacific Northwest, United States - 23_EM | ecosystem: Host-associated > Plants > Roots > Unclassified | place... | reverse complement strand
TAATGTTGAAAGATTGAATTGAAAAAAAATATTAAATAAAAAAGAACAAAAAAACTCGAGTCAATTTGACTAGCTCGCAAAACTTGCGAACTGTATCATGAGACCGTGATAACTTTATAGAAAAAACATAAAAAAATAACCATAAAGTCCAATTCCCAATCAACTTAATGTTGAAGGATGAAGTTGAGAAAATAATAAATTAGAAAAATAATTCGAGTCAACATAGGTAACTCGTAAAACTTGCAAACCAGTGATGAGATTGAAATAACTTTATATAAAAAAATCAAAATAAATTATGAAATCCAATACCTAATAAACTTAATATAGAGGATAAAATTAAAAGAAATTTAAGGATTAAAGTGAAAAAAATCTTGATATTTTACTGTTCATTATTATAGTGAAAAACCAAGTCCTTCTAGGTAGAGGTTAATAATAATAATAATAATAATATGATAAATGTGGTCATTTTAATCTAAAAAGAAAAAAAAATATTATACTCCAAAAAAAAAAAAAAACAAGAAAGAAATAAGTAAGAAAGGGATCATGGACAATGATAGATACGAGAGACAAACCGAAAGGTATGCGTTAAAGAATGAAAGAAAATAATTCTGTCCTACTTACAAATAAAATTAAACATCTTATTTTATTCAAATTCAATATATTCTACCGATTTCTCAAACCAAAGAAAGCCCTTCAACTTCAAAAAAAAAAATAAATTTAATAATAATAAAAAAAAATTTCAATGCTCATAAGTTTCATTTACAATACCTCAGATTTCTCATACGTGATGTGATTTTTCAATTAAAATGAAAAATCACATATGATAAATGACAACGCAAAACCAAGCAAGACATCATCAAATTCAATTCCAATAACAATGAGATAGTTATTAGTATGTACGAATTAAATCCTCCCTCTTAGATCAATACTCTCAAACATTAAAAAAATATATAAATTAATTGATTAAACAACTGATTAAATTAAAAAAGGAAACACCAATGTTGATTCATGAGTACTCTTTTACAGATAAAGAAGAGAAGGAGATTCTTTTATTTATTTATTTATTTTGTTATAAAAGAGCTGAATTTGTAAAGGCCTGTTTGAGATTGTGATAGCGATGACAGTTCAAAGTGTTTTTCATTTAGAAATACATTAAAATGAAATTTTTTTATTTTTTAAAAATTATTTTTTACATCAGCACATCAAAATAATCTGAAAATATAAAAAAAATTTATTTTAAGTAAAAAAAAATTTTAAAATTTTTGAGAATGGGTGCAAACCGAATTCCCAAACACATTGTAAGAGGAAGAGTTGAAAACAAATATGCAACAATATTTTTTATTTTTTTTTGTTACTGATTGGCCTATTTTTGAGAGCTAGACGAAAAGGAAATATTGTTTTAAATAAAAAATGGCCTGAAAATTCTTCTGTACGTATTTCTTGGTGAATACTATGATTTATGCAACATATATTTTTTTTCTATTGTTTTAAATATTTAGCCTGTTTCATTTAGATCCAATTGTAATCAAATATGAGAGAAGATATTATGTTTATGCCATTTATGATCTCAAACTAATCAACACCAAGCTTGTGTAAACGTAGTAGCTACAATTTCCATGAAAAAAAGAGACTTCGAGCACTAAAAATTTTCGAGGTGGCGAAGAGTTGACAAAATCTCTAGGAGGCCATGTGCAGCTACATAAAATTGCACAAGCTCGAGGAGATCCGGTATCAATGGTGGCGAGCATTAAATATCAGGTACACGACCCCTATATTCGAGCCTTGGTACTTTATAAATACAAAGCTTTCATTTTAATACTTTCTCGTAAAAATAAAATAAAAATCAAGTATCCTTTGAGACTTCTCCTGGAAATGGGGTTGAAATACCAAGCTTGCAAGAGCTCTTCATCTTCCAATCTCTTTTTTGTTAGATATTCATCCATTCTCACTTTAGCCTTTCTCTTTAGCTCGTGTTTTCTTTGCATTTCTATGCTTAGATACTTACAAGAACCATCAGTTTTGGCAGAGAAAGACTCATTTAATGGCGACCTCAGAGATGTTAAATTTGCTTGGAACAAGCTTTGCTTTGGACCGACTTTTGAGAAGCTCAAACTTGCAGTTTTCTCCAAGACATGGCCAATTGGTGCCGGCCCTGGTGGTATGGAACGCCATGCTTCCACTCTATACCATGCTCTTGCTGCCAGGGGTCATGAGATTCATGTTTTTACTGCTCCATCAGATAGGAAGCCTCACCTTGATGATATACACGAAGGTAATCTTCATGTTTACTTCGCTGCCAATGATCATGGTTCAGTCAATTGCTCTTTGGCATTTGAGATATTCAACAAAATAAATGCAAATGGGGAATTTGATTACGTGCATACTGAGAGTGTTTCCTTGCCACATTGGAGGGCTAAACTGGTGCCTAATGTGGCTGTAACATGGCATGGGATTTGGTACGAAATTATGCACTCAAAATTATTTGAAGAGCTATTTACAAATCCAGATGGGGCTTTGCCGGGCCCCATGACAGAGCTTCAAGAAGCAATGCCACGGCTTATTGATGAGATCAGATTCTTCTCAAGCTACAAACAACATGTCTGTATAAGCCATAGTGCTGGTGAGGTATTAGTCAGCGTCTACCAGCTGCCCTTCAGAAATGTTCATGTCATACTAAATGGGGTGGACAATACCAAATTTGTGCACGACCCAGATGCTGGTGCAAGGTTTAGAAGAAAACACGGCGTCCCTGACAATGGGAGCCTTGTGATGGGAGTTGCGGGGCGGCTGGTTAGGGACAAAGGGCATCCACTTCTGCACGAGGCCTTCTCATTGATCATCAAACGCCATCCTGGTGTGTTTCTTCTTGTGGCAGGATCAGGCCCATGGGGGAAAAGGTATGCTGAGTTAGGCCCTAATGTCAAGATCTTAGGTGCCATGGATTCCTCTCAACTGTCTGAATTCTACAACGCGATTGATGTGTTTGTCAATCCTACATTAAGACCTCAAGGGCTTGATCTTACACTAATCGAAGCAATGCATTGTGGGAAGCCAGTTTTGACCCCCAATTATCCAAGCATAATTGGTACAGTGGTGGTGAAGGAAGAATTCGGGTACACATTTTCGCCCAATGTGAAATCCTTTGTTGAGGCCTTGGAGTTGACAATAAGAGATGGACCTAAAGTATGGCGGAACAAAGGCATGGCCTGCAAGGAGTACGCTCTCTCCATGTTCACTGCGACTAAAATGGCCTCAGCCTATGAGAGGTTCTTCCTCTGCATGAAAAACTCCAGATATTGCCAGTATCCTCTGTCCACAGATTGTTAAATTTTCTTTTCTTGAAAACTACAAGTCATATTGGCAATAAATATACTCAACCTTTCAGGATATAAAGGTGGTAATGGAATGTGTCTTAGCTTTTGGTTTTATAGCGCACAGATGTCTGCTTGTGTTTGATGAACCTAACAGTTCATGTTTGGGCTGTTCTGTAACATTGGTTGGACTACTGGTTTCGAAATGGTTATAAGATGACAGTCATTGTTTCTGTGGTAAAGCAATCTGCCTAGAGAAGCAGAGTTGCTGCTCTGTGCCAGCTGCTGCAGAGTTTGTAATATATTTTTTACAAATCAAGAACAATTAAAAATTAAATATATATGGAATCCTTTTCTTGTTTTTTATTCGTCATTATTGTAAAATTTTTACTGTTGATTTCAATTTATAAATTATCCTATAAATATTTAATATTTGGGTTGAATATGTATTTTTTGATTTGATGGCTGTAATATAAATGAGTTTGAGTAATAAGAAAATGATTCAAACTGTGATTGGTTATGCACGAAGTTTTTCTACCCCAGCCCATAGTTATTAAACCCGGACCGGCCCGGCGGGTCGACCCGGGACCCGGTCGACCTGATGGCTGGACCGGTCCGGGTTTGTCAAAAGACCGGCCGGTGCAACGAACCGGCAAAACTTACTCGACCCGGTGGGTCAACCCATGACCCAGGTGACCCTGGAAAACCCGGGCGAGACCCGGGTGACTCTCCATGGCAGATTTAAGATTTTATTTCTGTCTGGATCTGTGAAGGTTGAAAAATTAACAGTGATTTGGTTGTGAGCGATGGCTTAAGCTTCAGATCCGTGTCTTCGAGAAGGAAGAGAGGGCTTTGGAGCGCAGATCTAGCATGAATCAAAAAAGAGAAAAAATCTCAAACAACAAAAAATCGAAAGAAAGAGCATGAGGAAGAGAGGGGAAAGATTTACCTAGAGATTGAAAACTTGTTGATGTCTCTTTCGCTGTTAGAATTTGAGCCCAAGGCGTAAAAGAGGAGAGGCAACGAAGAGGAAGGGTGCAGACAGCAATATATATATTTTTTGTTTTACGTTAAGAGTGATTCGGAAAATACTTTACGCTCTCTTCTCAGCATCAAATATTTTCAACCCTTCTTTGTTGAAAACGGGTTAACTAAAAATATTATACTTTTAACTTAATTTTTTTTAAATAAACATTGTAAAATATTTTTAAAACTTTATTTCGCACTTAGAGTTTTTGTCAAGCAGAGATAAATTTTATTTTATAAAAATTAATTAATAAGTATATTTTATTTATTTTTGAGATTTTTTATTAAATATAAATCTTGAACTATTAATCTACTGACCTTTGCATTTTGACTGATTTTATTTCGTTCCATGTATTTTTCTCTCGCTCTCAAATATATATAAAAAAACCTTTTTCTTTTATTCTTCTCAAATTTACTATTACGAGGAAATTGTTTTATTATAAAACATAACCGAATTAGAAGCATATATTTTCTAGTTAAATACTATTAAGAAAATCTCTTCCTTATTTTAATATTTTTTTTATGAAATATTAAAACTTTAAATATATATTTTTTTAAAATTTTCCGGGTTGATCCGGGTTGACCCGAGTTGACCCGGGTTGACCCATAAAACCCGAGACCCGGCTCCTTGACCGGGTCAACACCCTGGTCGGGTTTAATAACTATGCACCAGCCGGTCCTTATCAACGTGGTGTGCCTAAAATTTAAATTGTGCGTCCATCCCTAGTTCTTAGACCAATATCATAGGAAGTTATAATTCTGATTTCTACCAGGTCTATTGTATTACATCTAATCATATTTGAGGGTTATAAGGAGGATAGGTAGAAGTGTTTTCTCTGAAGGCAAATTTATTAATCATTGGAGTCGGTTCTTGCTTAAATTTTATTTTTTTTGCAAATTAAATAATTTGTTAAAAGTCTCACTAATAAACATATAATTAAAACTTCAAGAATATATATTGGGAAGTATGAGAATGAAAGAATTGGGTGAAATCTTATGAAATTATATGTTAATTTGATGTGTGTGCGAGAAACATTATATGGGATAAGTGTTTGATATGAGTTCGTGTTTAAGAAAGATTTTTGGTTGAATATGTGAATTATATATAGCATGTGTGTTTGGGGAAAAGGGTGTTTAGTTATAAAATTATTAAAGGGACATAAAATACATGTTAGACAGAGTAGAATTGGGAAACAATTGATAAAAATCCATGAGCGGCCAACGATGTTAGGATCGGCCATTATAGGGAATTTTGGGGGGAGTTGGAAATTTGTTATATTATGTTGTTTTTGATGTCTTAATGATGATGAGAGTACTTGATAATTATTTGTGTTGTGTTTGAGTCATGCTTAGTGTGTTGAGAAGTTATTAGTTTCGTTAATTAAATTCTATGTAAAAGAATGATTACCAAACATTGAAGTTGAAAATTGTATTATAGTATGAAAAATTGTGAAACTAGATTGTGTGTTCTGTTTTTGATATTGAAAGTAATATATTTGAAAAACAAATTGAGAGAGCGTGACAAAATGATGAATTTTATAAAGAATGGTCAAAGTGTTAATTTTAGGAAAATTTGGGTAAGTTGATATTGATTGTTTGATTATTGTATTGAGAATTATATTAAGATGCCAAGTATAAGATAGTTTAAACTCAATGCCACTATGTGGTTGATAAAACATCAAACATTGAAATTCATTGATGAAAAATTAAGTTACTTCAACATTGAAATTTGTTAATAAAAAATTAAGTCATTTGGACATTGAAATTCGTTGACAAAGAAAAAAAAATCATTTGAACATTGAAATGCGTTGACAAAAAGTTAAGAAATTTCAATATAGACATAACGTGTGGATATTAAATTACAAAAATAAATAACAAAACATTCAGACGTTAAGTGTCATAATAAAAAAACGAGACGATATAAATAAATATGTGTGAGTTTGAGCATTTGATTAAAATTATGGAAATAATAGGAATTTCCATGTCAAAACACTAAATGGATAAGATAAATATTAATTGTTGATTTGTGAAGTATTAAACATAGAATTTAGAATATGAAAGTGTAAAACTCCTGAGTGAGGGTTTAAATTGATGGCATGAATTATCTTAAGGATTGCAATATAAATTGATGATTGTAATGTAAGGATATTAATTGGGATTTTGGGATATATGGAAATTTCTATGATTGAATTTACATTAGTGATGTGAGTAATTGTTATTGTTTGGAGAGTTGTAGGAGAGGAGGTCATAATGGACCTGACTTCTCCAGATCTTGTACAACAAGAACTCAAGGTAAAGGTCGTTCCTTGCTTTTTAATTGTTTAAATTTTTTGTATTGCTAGAATGTAATATAAATTATAAGTATTCTGATCAATTGTGTATCATAAGAGAATATTGCCTATGATCATGAGGAATATTATTATGTAAATATTGTCTATAGGAAGAGAAATGTTATTATTATGTGAATGTTACTGACAAATATGAAAAATATTACTATGTGAAAATGCTTATGAGGCTGGTAATTAATATGTATATATATGGCTTGTGATCAACTGCAATAATGAACATTCTTATGTAAATCTAAATTGATTGCAATAATGGATATATATATATATAATTTGTGAATGATCATAACGACCGTAGTTAATAATTTAATTGTAGCGACCATAACGGTAAATCCAGAAGGTAATAAATAAATTAATCATCTGTAAAATCAAAGACTGATAAGTTAATTGATATTTAGTTGACCATGTTGACAGGACTAAGGTTAGGAAAATGATACTTAGTCCATTGTGTTGATGGGATTATAGTTATGACATTTAACTTATTTACTTTTAAGTTAAATTAGTGAATTGTGCTTGTCTTTTATGTAAATGTTTGATACCTTTGAAGAAAGATAAAGAAATGAAAAAAAAGTAAGAATAGGAATGGACCAGGCAATCAATTGAAATAATTTGATTAGTCATCCATGTGAGTGAATGCTAATGATATCAGCGTAATTAATATTGGTATCTAGGTGTGTATGGAGACTAATGATATCAGTTTTGTTGATATTAACATTGGTTTGTCATTCATGTATGCAGAGACTAAGGATTTGAAAATCAAGGAAATAATAATAAATGGAATCTTGAGTATCTAAAGATAAGAAACTAACTTTTGAGATACAAAATCGAAAAAAGAATTTTTGATATTGGCTATATGAATGTGATGATTATATGTTGTATTAATAATTATTTGGTTTAAATGTTTATATATTGATGAAATATGAAAATTATGGGTAGGCCTGATGCTGCCCATGAGTATTGAAAAGTTGATATAAGAATTTAGGAATTGGTGAGATTTGATTGTTGAGAATGTTTGTTATATTTTGTTACTTGAAGATGATTTTTAGGAGGTCTATATCTAGGATAAACTCTCATAAAATTTCATTGAAATAGAAACAATAAATGAATTTATTCTTATGAAAGAATTGCCAATGAATAAAATGAAAATATATGGGAAAAAACAAAAATGGAAAAATATGTGTTAAGAGAACATGAATCTATATCTGAAATGAATCATAGGTGGGAAGCCAAAATGGTGTATAATGAGTTAGAATGATATGAATATTTGATTAGAATAAATTGCATATTCGAGAAGCTAAAGATGCATAAACATGTTTGTGAAACAAAAAGTAACATAAATGAAATGTATTGTGAAATGAAACAATAGTATTAACCAGATGTGGATGTCAAATGAAATATACTACGAGTTGAAAATGGTTATAAGATGCATACAATTATATGAATTAAGTGTGTTTGAGGGAACAAATCGTAGTATAAATCAAATGTATTGTGAACAAGAGTTGTTATGATTTGACGATGATAGTTAAATGAGTACAATGATGAAATAAAAGCTCATTAAAGGTTAATGAAATGTATTAAATTAGAATCTGGCATAAATTGATTTATTTCCAAAAAGAATAGTGAAATTGGTTATGCTTGCATCATTGATAAATAGTATAACCCTGATGACATAAATATTCATTATGAGTTTCATGATTTTGTATATTTTATAGGTAATTGCTCTAGGAGACCACATCTTCTCATAAAGCATTATTGAACTACTTAGTTCTCCTATATTGAATAAGTTCTAGTATTCTCTAATGAATGTTTGTAAATAAAATTCTTATGAATAAATTAAAAAGTGTAATTAGAGATTGAGTATCAATATATCTATTAATGATATTGTTAGGTTTTGAGTTTAAGGCAGTCCTTATGGTCGTATAAAAATAAATTATTTCTATATTTCATGTAAATGAAAAATAAAAAGATTAAAATTCCCTAAAAAATTTGAGGTGTTACCCATCTATTCAAGATGGTCATGAAACTCGCTCCATTGAAATAATGACTATTTCATCATATATGCGATGAAACGTGTAGCTTTAATATTGGTAATATTGAAAATTAATTTAAGGAAGTTATTTTCATATAATTGTAAAACTTAAAATAACTATCAATCACAAAAAGAGGCTATCGTTCCATTCTATTATCCATTTGCCTAGAATAGGCACTGTCAAATAAGAGATGCTTGACATGTTATCTTCAATGGTTAAACCTTGATCAATAACATCTACATTAGGTGCTTCTTTATAATTATCCTCTAGATCCATGACACAATCACTGATACTACTACTTGATGAAGCAAGAATGCACTTGTTTGACTTAGACTTGTTTCTTCTTAAATATATTAGGAAACAATGAACATAATTCAAAAATTGAAACATATTGTCAAACACAAATTCAATTATTTATTAAAAATGAATCACAATTAACCTACACAAACCAACTAATAACTTAATTACACATTATATTTTTTTTAATTTCAAAGTAACTTAATTCCCTCAATTTAGAAAAATATAACTCATAATTCAATAACTATCACACACTTTATAAGTTTTAAACATGCTTAGCCCCTAATTGTTATTAGTTCCACTCAAATTTATTTTTCTCTAAATTTTCAACTAAATCATAAAATTGACAAAATAAATAAATGGTACTCAACTAACTATCCACTATTTACTCGATTTAAGAATAAATAACATGCATAAATTAATACCCTAATTGTTATCTATTAGTTACACATTAATTTAATTTTTTCTAATTTTTCAACAAATCCATAATTGACTAAAATTAATTGGGACCCAACTAATCATGCAACATTTTTTCTATTTAAACTTATTTAACCAGAATTAATATCTTTAATTATTATCATTTCAACACAATCAATTTTCCCTAACTTTCCAAATTAACCATAAAATTGATAAAAAAATAATTGGTACCCACTAAATTACCCATCATTTCTTCAATTCTAACATACTTAAGTTACAAAATCAAACTCAATTTCATCAAATAACAAATTAAATCCATTTTCCTCAAACCCTAAAAATACAAATCATACATTAATACAATTAAATTATCATTATAAAACAAGTAAAACACTTAATATACAAATACTATATACAAATTTCAATAAATTAACTTAAATCATAAATGAGTGAGTTTGCTTACTTGGTGGAGTGAAGGTTGATAAGAAATAGAACCAGGAGAGGAAAGCTTAGGTTTTTGGAGAGATGTTGCGTCAACATAAATGGATTGTGGAGGTTGAATTTGTGATAGGGGGCTATTGTAATGAATTGAAAGAAAAGGATGAAACGAGGAGAATAGAGGACTATTGAGTTTTAATTATTTTTAAAATCACTAATGAAATTTCCATTCGTATTTCACACGTTAGTAATGCTGATGAAATTGTTGATGAAATTTTTTTATTAATTATTTATTCTACCGCAGTTTCTGTTTGAAATTACTGATGAAAATTTTTTGTCACAGTTTTTATTGGTAAACCACAACAAAATATTTTTCATTGGTGTTTCCGTTGCCTTTTTTTTTTTTTTCATTTTTCTAGTAGTGAACTCAAGATAATGGAGTTGGGAAATCCACCATTTAGAAACACATAAAAAGAATTTCATATATTTTGGAGAATATGGTTATTTGTTAGCATACAAACAAAATTGACTTTTTAACTATGTTTTTTTTTTTGTAACCATTTGAATGATGTTATTGTTTTTATCTTACATTTAATTGTTTAATTGACTAAACTTTACAACTCAGTATTTAAAATCTTTTCTTTGTGTCCTAGTTTAGAATTTTGATATTAAATATATTAAAATTTGAGTTAAGTATTTTTATGAGTATTATATTTGATATGGTTCATGTTTAAACGTAATAGAAAAGAAATACAGATAAACACATTGATTAGCCAAATATAGGGACAAAATCATGATACAAAATATTGAAATTATGAAAGGGGTGTTTGACTAACACTTACATGAATGAAGAATGCTGTATCTTAGGCCTCATCCTTCTTTTGAATGTTAGGGAGTGCAGTAGTTTCTACTTTTAGATGTGTTTTAAAAGTGTGTTTCACTGGAAAAACCATCAAATTAACGCTATTTTTAGTATTTTTCAATGGTTTTGATGTGTTTGTTTAAAAAAAAAACAAAAAAAACTATTTTGATGCATTTTTAAGCGAAAAATATTTTTAAAAAGCACTTTGCACTACCATTGTAAACCCCATGTTGAATAACAAAATTCTAAACTGAAAAATAAATAAATTAAGGAAACAATTTTATGACTAGAGATGTAAACCCTCTGGGTGAAAAATCATAAATTGACCAGTTTTATACAAAACAAAACAATTCGTAACTCTTAATCAGGTTACCAGAAAATTCTAAAAATTTACGTGGAGCCTTCTAATATGATACTTAGCTTGGGTTAAAATTTCAGAATTTTTAGAGAAATTCAGAAATTTGAAGAAAAATCACAATTTGACCAGTTTTATGTTATTGGACGTAATTTTTAATCCGATCATCAGATTGAGCTAAAAGTTTATGAGGGACCTTAAAATATATTAAATAAAATTTGGTTAAAAGTTTAGGATGAACAGAGCTTGGTAGTGCAAGCAAAAAAAATAAGGACCGTCAAATAGAAGCAAAATGACTCATTAAGGGTAAAATGATTATTTGCCATTAAAAAATAAAACAAATTAGCTCTCCCTTCCTTTTATATATTTCCAACTAGGTAGAAGCAGATTGGGAAATGAAAGAACAGAAAAGAACGTGAGAGAAAGAGAGAAAAGTAAGGGAAAAAAATAAGAAAATTGAGAGAATAACCTTGTAAACTTGCAAAGTTCAACTTATAAAACCCTAATATAAGAAAGAATCAAGTGAAGAAAGGAGGAATTGAGTGAGGGAATTTGGCTAACTTCGGAAGAGAAGAGAAATTGGAAGAAAGTCAATTGGTAAGCATGAGAAGTTTGAATTTAATGTTTGATTTAGATGTTTTTATGTTTACTTGATTAAGTTAGGAAGTAATTTCATGGAATTTTACTTTAATTTTCCTTTAATTCTTGATTCTTGAACTTAGGGTTTTTATGAGAATTTGGGGGAATTAGGAGGGGAAGGAAAAATGATGAAGTTGAAGTGGAATAGAATGAAAACAAGTTGAAATAACAAGTAAATGAAGAAAAATTTGGGGGAGGAAAAGGAACATCACATTCGGCCAAATGAAGGAAAAGTGGAAGAATGAGTTTTGATGTTAGTATTTAGAAAACTATGTTTAATCATGATATTTGAAATATGTAAGAAAGACTAAATGACGAAACAACATTAAAGTTGAGAAAAAAAATAAGTACATTCAATTTAAAAGAGAAATGAACTAGTTAAAAGAAAACATGAAGACAAGATGTTTAGATTGTGTTTGAATATAGTTCTTACACATGTTTAGATAAAATAAATAATATGATGTGAGGGCATAAAGAATAGAAGGATTATTTGATGGAGGAATTATGAACATAAAGCAAGAAAAGAAGTAATTTGATTTAAATATGTGGTTGTATGTAAAATAATGATGTTATGTTTGATAATGAATTTTTATTAGAACGAATTACAAATAAAAAATTATGTGCTTTGCGTTTTGGCATGTAAGAAAAATATTGATGGACTAATAATATAATGACATTTGATTGATTCAAGAGTTATGTCTGGAGCTGGTTATCAGACAGGAAAAGCTGGGTCATCACGAGTAGAAGATAGGTGATTCGTCACCTTAATTTATAATTATTAGTTTTCCCTAAATATCTATGTTGTTTATTTAATTGATGTTAAAAGAATGAAGCAAATGAATAAATTGAGTGATTATTACAAATGAGAATTTTTGGTAATTTATATGAAATTACCGGGATTATTATTTGGCTAACAAAAAGGGTTAGTCGGATGCTGGGTAATTCGTATGGAATTACTGGATTGATTTTAGCAACCAAAATGGGTTAGCTGGATTTCTTGGGTAATTAAGAGAATTATCGGATTTATTAGTTAACAAAGAGGTTAACCGCATATGGGGTAATTCGTATGGAATTACCGGATTGATTGGCTAACAAAAGAGGTTAGCCGGATGCTGGGTAATTCATATGGAATTACCAGATTGATTTTGGCAACCAAAATGGATTAGCCGGGTTTCTTGGGTAATTAAGAGAATTATCGGGTTTATTGGTTAACAAAAAGGTTAATCGGATATGGGGTAATTCGTATGGAATTACCAGATGGAATGACTAACAAAAAAAAGGTTAGCCGGATGATGGGTAATTCAGATGGAATTACCGGATTTATTGGTAATCGAGGAAGGAAAACCAAATTTGTGAGTAATTATATGAAAGTGTTAGAATTATTTGGTAATCGAGATGAGTTAACTGGATATTTAAGTTTTTAAAAGATTATGTAAATTAATTGATTGAAGTTAGAAGTATTAAATTTCAAAGGTTAAGAGTAAAATAATTAATATTTGACTAAGATATTGAGTAAATTCATTAATGTGGTTATTGTTGAAACAGGTACATCGCGAGGTGATGCAAATCATTAGATGTAAGATTTTGTTGTTTATGAATTATCATTTTGAAATGTAATATTTATGTCTTTATTTTCTTTGAAAACCTTTGTGTTATAAAAATTAAGTAGAAAATGTGTAGTATGTAATAGATGTATTACCTTTGTGTTGTAAAAATCAAGTAGAAGATGTGTAGTATGTAGTGGATGTATTATATATATGTATAGATGTTAGTATGGCTAAATCATTTTCAAAATGTTAAGATAAGATTATAATATAAAGTAGTAGAATACATTAGATGTTTTAAGACAATATGACTCTTAATCTTAATATTGTATTCATTTAATCTAAATGCATATATGTAGTTAGTTAGCATTTATTACTCTTTAGTGATGAATTTGTTTATCTTACGAATTGTTTTAGTAATACTTTATGTTGACTTATTAATTGATATTATGAGACTTGAATATATTGATAAGTGTAAGTATTGAGAGATTGTTTGATGCATGGGATGTGATCCAGGATGATTGGATTAAGATGGAAGTTGTAATGACATAAAATAAAAGTGTTGTCGATAACTTGATACCAACAAAAATAGAGGAATCTCTGCCGAAGATTGTTTTTATAAAAAAAAATCCCATAATTTTAGACATATTATTCAATACTTGACATTAGTAAATAAATGTTTGAGATTTCATGACATTATAATTTGAGGATGTTACAAGAGATAAAAGTCTCCTTTAAATTAGTTAAAAATCTTGGGCAAGAAAATAAATAATTGGCGATTTTAGTTTTGACAAAAATACCATAGAGGATGTAAAATAAGTGGCATTGTTATAATTATGGAGAAAACCCTTCTCATCTTTCATTTAAAAAAACCCGGCCAAAGTAATAGAAAAACTTATGAAATTTTGCCTTTCTCATACTTTCTTCTCCAAATTTTCTTAGATTATGGGGTATGAAAGTATGACAGTGTTTTCTATCCATTATATCAAACTAAATTAGAAAACCTTAGAGAGAGAGAGAGAGAGAGGGATTCATAGTTTGGAAATTAGAGAGAAAAAGTGTGCATTGAAGAGGAAGAGTAAAACCTTGGAATCCTTACAAAAAAAAACACATTTAATTAGGTGATTTGGTTGTGGTAAGAAGTTCTTATACAATTAATTTTACCTGTTAGTTTGATTTTGGTTGGTGGATTGAAAATCCCCAATTATCAAGTTTTAGGGTTAATGTGAAGTGTAAAGAGAAATGAAAAT
>Ga0307517_10008716_pt1 | contig 14512 bp, 18 predicted proteins | sample 23_EM_MG_FD_194515 | JGI IMG/M metagenome (GOLD analysis project Ga0307517, IMG submission 194515) | Populus trichocarpa ectomycorrhiza microbial communities from riparian zone in the Pacific Northwest, United States - 23_EM | ecosystem: Host-associated > Plants > Roots > Unclassified | place... | reverse complement strand
ATTTAAAAAGATAGAATTACTTACAAAAATTGATAAAATTCGTCGGTAAATCAGAACACGGATGTTGTGACCACAAAACTTTAAGAAATATAACTTGTTGTGCTGAGATGAGGGAGATTTTTGTTTGGGGGGGCTGGTTGTTTGCAGGTGGGGAGAGTTGGGATTAGGAAGAAGAAGGAGAAATAGGGGAGGAGAGGGTCGGCAGAGAGGGCATATATTAACTTATTCCAACGGTTTTACCGATGGATTTTTCGTCGGTGATTCCGTCGGCTATTCTAACGAAAAAATCGACACGTCACCATACGGATTTGCCATTTCGAATCCCTCGGTGATTCTGTCGACATTTCAAGCGGTGAACCGGTCATGTCACCGTATGGATCTGCCATTTCGAATTCGTCAGTGATTTCGTCGGCATTTTAAACGGCGAACCAGTCACGTCACTGTACAGGGCTGTCATTTTGAATCCGTCAGTGATTCCGTCGGTAAAAATAACCCCGCCAAAACCTCCACGTCAGCGACCCGCTTTTTTTTAATTCGAAACGTTTTCTGTCCGTAATTCAGTCGGTAACTACCGACGGAAAGTTTCCGTCGGTAGTTACCGACTGAATTACGGACAGAAAAGTTTTTGTCGGTATTTCGACCTCAAATTACCGACAGAAATAGTCTGTCGGTAAATCTGTTGCTATTGAGCGAATTTCTGGTAGTGATTGATGTGTTTAACTATTAAAATTAAGAAAACAAAGAGATGGCTAAACTTAGAGAAGAGATTAGGTTAACTGGAACACTATTTGATTATTGGGTCATCACTGGAGCTGTAGACCTTAGATTTAGGTCTGATTTATCTTGATGGAAAGCTAAGAAATAGGTCTAAAACATTCATGAGGAGTCCAAGATTCAATATTGTCATTTTCAAGCTAGCAATGATGTTTTCTCCAGACAACAAGTTAATAGTTAGCCACCAAGTCAAGACGTGGTCACCAACTCAATAATTAGTCATCAAATTAATAGTTATGAATTTTAGCCTATAGAGGGAGGCATTTGCCATATATGTAGGCATCTTGGTTTTCATATCAAGATCTTACGCTTGCTCTCTTTCTTTGTATTTTATAATGTTCAAGTTTTATTTCATGTTATATTTTCATTAATCTCTTGTTTATGCTTTTCATTTCCTTTACTATACTTAGTTAATTTATATCATTATTATGTTGTTATTTTTTTTTATTTATGTTTCTCTTCTTCATTATGTTTAACTAAGTTTATTTTGTCAAGGTGAAAAGGTTACATTAATGGTGTAAGAATAGGTATAATATGAATTCAACATGGACTTTAATGTTTATATTCAAGAAAGGTTGATATTAACATGTTTTGTAATTATTATCTCACTCACTCTTGATACCTTGCTTATTAAATGGTTAATATAAATTTATGTTGTACAACCCTTGGTACAACAAATACATGATCCTTTTGTAATCTACTGTATGGTTAACCAACACCTGTACTATGAAAGGAACTTGATTTGTTGTTGACATAAGTTATCACCATGAATACCTGACAACATTTACAAGTATTGGCGTTACTTAAATAAGATAATTAATATGGTCATGTTAATAATGTATAATGAGCCATTAATGATAAATCATCTTATTGGAACCTCATTTGTATGTGGTTTCTAGTTGAGTAATAAAATGAGTTTATACTATGCTTATTTGAAATACCATTAGTAGATCATCTAACCTTGATAATTATTTTATTCTTGTTTAATCTTTACATTAGTATCACATCTCAAAATTCTCTTCAACTCTGCTTCTTTTATTATTTGTGGTTTATATAGTTGACCTCCCTGTGAATGATCTTGATCTTGCCGGGTTATTTACTACTTTGACACTCCTGAACTTGGGATAAGACATCAATCATTTGATGGTGTCAAGTTTTTGGTGTGGTTGTCGGGGATGTAAGTTACTGTATAAATTATATATTTTATTTTATTTTTCTTTTCACTTTTACTATTTTCTAATTTTTGTTTCTTTTTTTTTCTTTTCTTCTGCACTTGCATGAGAGTTTGGTCATGCACATTAAGTGGTAGACTTTGTAGGAAATTTTCATCCTCTTTAGAAAACATGGCTAAAGAGGATAGCCAGTCACTTCATAATGAGAATAACCATGTTAGAACACTTAGAGACCATATGAATCCAACAAGAACAAGTGCACCATTATGTATAGTTTTCCCTTCTGATGCATCTCACTTCAATTTTAAAGCAGGCATTATTCAACTTTTACCTACTTTTCATGGCTTAGATCTAGAAAATCCATACTTGTATTTGAGAGAATTTGAAGAAGTTTGTAACACTTATAATGACTCAATTGTAGCATGAACACCATCAAATTAAAGCTTTTACCTTTTTCTTTAAAAAATAAAGCTAAAACATGGCTACAAAATCTTAGGTTGGGATCCATTCGTGCTTAGGATGAAATGCAACAATAGTTTTTAAAGAAGTTTTTTTCTTCTCATAGAAGAAACTTTTTTAAAAGACAAATCACCACATTCACTCAAAAACTAGGAGAAACATTTTACCAGTGTTGGGATAGGTATAGAGACTTGCTTAATACATGTCTTCATCATGGTTTTGAAACATGGATATTGGTTTCACACTTTTATGAAGGGTTAACACCTAAAGATAGGCAAATGGTGGAATTGATGTGCAATGAAACTTTTAAAGATAAAGACCCTGATAAAGCAATGGAATACTTAGACTTGTTAGCTGAAAATACTCAGAATTGGGACACTGCAGGTACTTGTAAGGCACCAGGTAAAACTCAACCTCATACATCTAGTAGAAGCATGTACAATCTTAGGGAAGATCATGACCTCCAAGTCAAATTTGCAACTTTAGCTAGAAAAGTCAAGGCACTGGAATTGAAAAAGAGTGGTCAATTAAAATTTGTTCAAGAAATTATGTGTCAAATTTGTGAAACTAATGAACACTCAACCAATGATTGTCCAACTTTGTCTTCTTTCAAGGAATGTCTCCATGAACAAGCCAATGCTTTAAACAGTTTTCAAAGGCCAAAACAGAATCCATACTCGCAAACGTACAACCATGGTTGGAGAAATCATCTAAATTTCAGTTGGAAGAGTAGTAACAATAATGCACAAACTTCACAGCCACCATTTCAAGCACACAATAATTTTCAAAATTCTCATGGATATGCACCTTCTAATGCTCCCCCTCCTAGAAGAAATCTTGAGGAAACATTGCTTGCATTCATTGAAAAGCATGAAACAGTCAACATTTAAAATGCTCAAACTATGGCAGATTTGAAAAATACTCTTGCAAAGTTCACATATGCTCTCAGTTTTCAGGAGAAAGGTAAGTTTTTGTCTCAACCACAATAAAATCATAAAGAGCAATACAATTCAAGTGCCAGTAGATCCGAAAGTCAACACATAGATCAAGTCAAATCAGTCATTACTCTTCGCAGTGGTAAGATTATTGAAAAACTCATTCTTAAACCTTATGAGAAAGATGGTGAGTCAATCTCTGAGGGTAAGGAAGAGGTTCAACCTGAACATTGTAAATAAAAGATTGATTCCCCACCAGTACTTCCATTTTCTCATGCCATGACTATCTCTGAGGGTAAGGAAGAGGTTGAACCTGAACATTGTAAATAAAAGATTGATTCCCCACCAGTACTTCTATTTTCTCATGCCATGACCAAACAAAGGAAAGTCAATCACAATTTTGAAATCTTTGAAACTTTTAAACAGGTAATGATCAATATACCATTGTTGGATGCTATTAAATAGTTACCTTATTATACTAAATTTTTGAAAGACTTGTGCACCGTAAAGAGAAAACTGAATGTGAAAAAGAAAGCCTTTTTAGCTGAACAAGTGTCATTCTTGAAAACAATAATGCTTTGAAATATAAAGACCCTGGTTGTCCTATAATTTCATGCTTTATTGGAGAGCATAAAATTGAAATAGCTTTACTTGATCTTGGAGCTAGTGTGAATATACTTCTATATTCGGTTTTTCAAAGTCTCAATCTAGGTGAGTTAAAACCAACTTCTGTAACTCTTTTACTTGTCGATAGATCTGTAAAAGTGCCTAGAGAAATAGTTGAAGATGTGTTAGTACAAGTTGATAAATTCATTTATCCTGTGGATTTTATTGTCTTGGATACACAACCTGTTGAAGCATGTAATTCAATTCCAGTTATTTTAGGACGTTCATTTCTTGCAACTTCTAATGCATTGATTAATTATAGAAATGGAGTGATGAAGTTATCTTTTGGAAACATGACATTGGAAATGAATGTTTTTAACATTTGCAAGCAACCTAGAGATGATAATTATTTACAAGTAGACTTTATTGAAAAATTAGTTTATGATCAATTTAAAACTACTTCTAGTGAAACTAAGTTTAATGAATCTAAAGATTTGCAAATGGTTTATTTTTAGTAAGAATCAAAGGCAAGTAGTTTGAGACTAAAAATTGAGGAATTGCCAGCACGATCAATTGAGTCCATACTTTCAAGTCTTCCACCACCAAAACCTGATTTGAAGTCGTTACCATTTATTCTCAAATACTCATTTTTTAGAGAAAAAAAAAATGAAACTTTTCCGGTAATAATTTCTTCCAAACTTGATGCACATCAAGAAGGTAAGTTATTGCAGACTCTAAAAATGCAAAAAAAAAAATGCATTAGGATGGACCATAGCTAACATAAAAGAAATTAGTTCTTTGATTTGCACACACAGGATTTATTTGAAGGAAAATGTTAAACCCTCTAGAGAAATGCAACGAATGCTTAATCCAAATATGAAAGAAGTAGTGAGGAATGAAGTCATTAAGCTTCTAGATAATGGAATCATTTATCCTATTTCTGATAGCAAATGAGTAAGTCATACCTAATTAAGTTGTACCTAAGAAGTCTGGAGTCACTGTGATAACAAATGAGAAAAATGAGTTAATTCCAACTAGGACTATTACTGGTTGGCGTATGTGCATTGACTATCAAAAACCTAATTCAATGACTAGAAAATATCATTTTCCTTTACCTTTCATGGATTAAATTCTAGAAAGAGTTGCAGGTCATGAATTTTATTGTTTCCTAGATGGCTATTCAAGTTACAACCAAATTGAAATTGCATTTAAAGATCAAGAGAAAACTAATTTCACATGTCCATTTGGAACTTTTGCATATCGTAGGATGCCTTTTGGATTATGTAATGCACCAGTCACGTTTCAAAGATGCATGCTTAGCATATTCAGCGATATGGTTAAATGTTTTATTGAGATTTTTATGGATGATTTATATTTTTGGTGATTCATTTGATGATTGTTTAACTAACTTGGAAAGGTTTTGAACAGGTGTGAAGAGAAGAATCTTGTGCTGAATTGGGAAAAATATCATTTTATGGTAACAAACGGCATTGTACTTGGTTATATTGTTTCATCAACGGGAATTGAGGTTGACAAGTCTAAAATTGAGTTACTTGACAACTTGCCAACACCAAAATCTGTTAAAGATGTTAGATCATTTTTAGGACATGCTGGTTTCTATAGGCGATTTATCAAAGATTTTAGTGTAATATCAAAACCATTGTGTAGCCTCCTAACAAAGGATACTATTTCTGAATAGACTGAACATTGTGAATCAAGAACTTGCTTACTTCTGCTCTTGTCTTTCAACCTTCTGATTAGTCATTACCTTTTGAAATAATATGTGATGCTAGTGATTATGTCGTAGGTGCTCTCTTGGGATAAATAAAAAATAAGAAACCTTATGGGATTTACTATGCAAGTAAAACTTTAAATAGTGCTCAAATGAATTACACTACCAATGAAAAGAAATTACTTGCAGTAGTATTTGCATGTGAAAAATTTCGATCTTATCTTGTTGGCTCACCTATTATTGTTTTTAGTGATCATGCAGCATTAAAATATCTTATTTCTAAGAAGGATTCTAAAGCTAGATTGGTGCGGTGGATTTTGTTACTTCAAGAATTCGATATCACAATGAAGGACAAGAAAGGCACAAAAAATGTTGTCGCTGATCATTTGTCAAGATTGACAATAGATTCCACATCTTTCATCATAGCAATCAATGATTACTTTCCTGATGAATCTTTACTTTCTATTACTACAATGCCTTGATTTGCTAATATTGTCAATTTTCTTGCAACAGGACATTTGACAACTCATTAGAGTACCTAAAACAAAAGAAAGTTTTTGAACGAAGTGAAGAACTTTTATTGGGATGACCCTTACTTATTCAAATATTGTCCTGATCAAATATTTCAAAGATGCATTCCTGACAATGAGGTAAGTAGTGTCATTAAATTTTGTCATTTTGAGGCATGTAAGGGTTATTTCTCATTAAAGAAGACGACTGCAAAAATCTTACAATGCGGATTTTATTGGCCCACCATGTTTAAGGACACACATGCATTCTACAAAACTTATGAAAATTGTTAAAAGATAGGATCTATTTCAAAATGTCATATGATGCCTTTGAATCCTATTCTTGTTATTGAAATCTTTGATTGTTGAGGTATAGATTTCATGGGTCAATTCCCTCTGTTATTTGATTTTTGTACATACTAGTCGCAGTAGATTATGTTTCAAAAAGGGTATAAGCAATTTCAAGTCAAAACAATGATCATAAAACACATAAAACAGTGATCAAGTTTTTGAAAGAAAATATTTTGAGCCGATTTGGAATCCCTCGAGTCATGATAAGTGATGGTGGAACACATTTTTGCAACAAGCCATTTGAATCTTTAATGAAGAAATATGGCATCACACACAAAGTTGTCACCCCTCATCACCCTCAGACAAGTGGACAAGTAGAACTTGTTAATAGGGAGATCTAACATATCTTGAAAAAAACAGTGAACCCTAATCGGAAAGACTGGTCTTTAAGACTTAATGATGCACTCTGGGCTTATCGAGCTGCTTTTAACATCATTAGGTATGTCACCTTATAAGCTGGTTTATGGAAAACCTTGTCACTTACCTATGGAACTTGAACATAAAGCTTATTGGGCTATTAAAGCTTTAATTCAAACCTTGATGATTCTAGCCAGCTGCGTAAGTTACAAATAAATGAGCTTGAGGAAATAAGAAATGATGCATATGAGAATTCAATGTTTCATAAAGCAAGAATCAAAGAATTTCATGACAAGAAAATCTTGAGAAAAACATTTGATGTTGGTCAAAAAGTTTTGCTTTATAATTCTCGACTCCATTTATTTCCTAGAAAGCTAAGATCAAGATTGGTCGGTCCATTTATTGTGAAACATGTGTATCCTTATAGGGCTTTTTATATTGAGAATCCAAATAATAGCAATGTTTTTAAGGTAAATGGACATCGTTTGAAAGCTTACTTTGATAATTTTCCTAGTCAAAATGAATCCATTGGTTTGAGCGATCCTATTTATAAAGGTTGATTATTTTGTTTTTCTCACATTGTTTTTATGTTTTTTTTCTGTGTGACTTTTGTTTTGCTAGTCTCTCTCCAACCCCGGTCAAATGGCGGATAACGGTATCCCATGACTCTTAAGTCGGTTTTTTCAGTTTCCCATGATAACTGATATTTGTTTATATATTTGTTCAATTCCTTGTTCCTTCTCTTTTCTTTGCATCTCTTCTCCACTTCTCATCTAAAAAATAGACACCACTCTTGAAAAATTGAAAAAGTATTTTCCCGCTTTGCCTCAAAATACGATTACAAAAATTTATCGTGCTAGGTGTGAAAGATTGAGGTTGTTAAGAACCATGGAATTCCTGAAGATATTCGTTGGCTAATTAAAGCAAAGGCCCACTTATCAGGTGAGTCTTCCAATTCTTTTGTTTCATACATGTCTGGGACAGGTAAAAGCACTTTTACAAAGAAATGTCGTGCAAAACGATTGAAAGTCTGTCATAAATGTGTCAGATGGACTTGCCATGCACAATGTCATTCTTTAGGAATGATATCTATAAACCGTGAAGATAAAATACAATTCATTAAGGATGGCCTCAGTAAGGAGTCTTTAGATAATCTTCTATTGACTCTTGAGATGCACCCTAGTGGAGATGTGCATCGTGCAATTCATGATTTATGGCCCCATTTTCATAAAGAATATGCTCAACATAATCTTGGAAATCTTACTAAAAAGACCTTGTTTGTCAGTTTTTAAGAAAACTCAGTTTTTTAAAAAAACTGGATGGGAAGCCTATCTCAGACCCATAAAGATCGTTCTTGGATGTAAACCCAAGGGAAGATATGAGCCACAATCACAACTACTTGTACATATACATGTTCTGACAGAGAGAGAGAGAGAGAGACTCTAGTTGGCCTACATATAGGTGATGTAATTGCATTTTTCATTTTTTATCTATAAAATCTTCTCCTCATTCCCTTCATTTATATTAAATCCATACATTCACAAAGTATATGAGAGTGTAGCAATGGCAGGTTTCTCAGGTCATCAAATAAAAAATATTTGTGTTTTTGGTGGATCCAGTCCTGGGAAAGAAAAGGAGTTTTTAGAATCAGCAAATCCTCTTAGTCAGGTACTAGCTAAGAGAAAGATTCATTTAGTGTATGGGGGAGGTAGCCTTGGGTTAATAGGGAGTGTGTCAACAGCTGCATTTTTAAGAAGCAGTCAAGTTTTGGGTATCATTCCAAAAGCTTTAGCCAAGGTGGAAATCATCGAAAAAATAGTTGGAGAGGAACTACATGTCTGAATAAATGACTGCAATGTCTGAACATGTTGACACCTTCATTGCCTTACGAGGTGGTCTGGGAACATTAAAGGAGATATTTCATATTTCTTCTTGGGCCCAACTGAACATTCACCAGAAACCTATAGGTTTGTTAAATGTTAATGGTTTTTATAATAATTTGTTGTCTTTTCTTGATCATGCTGTGGAATATAAATTTCTAACATCTTCAGCACGACAAATCATAATATATGTTATTACTGCTGAAAAACTGATTGAACTACAATATTTCATCACTGTAATTGATTCCTTCATGGGTCGAATAGACTGGTCAAACATGGAAAGCCGTAAAAAGCTTAATTTGATTTGAGCCTTAGTTTGTAAAAACTTGTCTTTTGGTTTTATTAATAGCATAATATTTTTTGTTTTGTTATTTCTTATATTTGTTTAAGTGTATTTCAGGTTTGTTAGTAGTCCCTGCTTCAGGTGATGTCTTCTATACTCTATATTTTTACCTTAGAACATTGAGGACAATGTCCATTTTAGTTGGGAGGGAGAGGGTAGTAGTAGTGTCGCACCCTCGCTAGAGCTCGGCGTCGCGACAACCCTCTCCGGGAGCGGAGATTCATGTCGAGGTCTTTGTTTTTGTGAATAATGGAGTCGCTACCTAGTATTATGGTCACTAGGAAACCTAACTAGTCTTTCAGAGATTCTAAGACAAGGGAATGGTTGCGTAAAGAGAAGGTATTAGCACCCCTAGTACGCCCTACCTAAGGTAAGTTGCTTGGTGTTTGGTTTGCCTTGCTATGGTGTTGATGTTCTCTAATCAGTTTTTCTAGGATAGGTTTGCTATGATGAATGGACTTGGGTTCAAAGTCTAAAAGAAAGAACTCTTGGTTAATGTGGATCATACCTTTAGATGTGTCTACAAAGTACCAAGGAGAACCAATGCAGATCTCTTGAAATCTGTGTTTGATTCAGACTAAATTTATAACCTATGATTTAAGAGATAGTTAAGATAGAAATCCAAGGAGATTCAATGTGCTTTAAAAGCTCATTTTTCCTTAGTATTTCAAGTATTCATGACTCGTAAATCACAAGGAAAAGGAACAAAAAAAACTAAGTTAGAAATCTAAGGAAATTCAAGGTGCTTTAAAAGCCCTTTTTTGCCTTTGGTATTTCATACTTTCACGGCTCGTAAACCATGAAGTCAAAATTGGAAATGTCCCCAATTATAATCGAGGCTTCTTTCAAGGATATATGATGACTTATTATTCCTAGAAAAATATTTTGGATATTAACCACCCCATTCAAGGTGCTTTAAAAGCCCTTTTTTGCCTTAGTATTTCATACATTCACGGCTCGTAAACCGTGGAGTCAAAATTTGAAATATCCTCAATTATAATTGAGGCTTGCTTCAAGGATGTATGATGACTTATTATTCCTAGAAAAATATTTTGAATATTAACCACTTTGGGTTTCTTTATCCAAACATTAACAGCGAATACTAACAAGTTATTCCCAATAATATTTTGAATATTCATCCCTTTGGGATTTCTTTATCCAAACATTAATAGTGAATAATAGATGAATTCCCCCAAAAATAAGATTTTTGAATTTTTTTGGAATATTGGGCAACACCCTTTAGAGTTTTAAACATGTTGTAAAATGCAGAATGCAAGAAAATATTTTTTTGTGTTTAAGAAAATCCATGCTAAAACACATTTTCTTTTAAACTTTGAATATTTGTTTTTTTTAAGAGGAAATTCAAAATATGTTAGGGTATTGGACGTATGCATGAAAACATTTATATATATGTATGTATGTTAGCCACATTGCGTCGAAAACTAGGTATTCTAAATACGAGATTTGTATTTTTACAATATAAAAATACAAAAACCACAAAATAAATACACGAGAAAAACAACGATATTACTCGTTTTTTTTAGGGGGTTGGGTCCAGCTCGGCCCATGTGGCTGGGCTGAACCCAGCAGGCCTAGTCGGGTCACTGGTTTGGGCCAGTGACCCGGCTGGGCACAAAGGCATGCGTGACTTTCCTCACGCGTGCCTTGGCTGGTCACTGTTCAAGTGAATTAAATTTCACTTGAACAGTAACAAATGCAACTAAGAATGTATGCAGAAGATGAGAATAATAGACCTGGAGAAAGACGAAGGAGCTGTAGCGATGTTGAAGGCGTGCTGGCTGATCTATCCGTGTTTGTCGGTTCCAAGCCCTTTTCCCTTTGGCCTTTGTTTGTGTCCATCTCCTGCGTTTAACTCTGCGTCTTCGTCCCTCTCTCTCTACTTGTTTTAGCTTTGGTTTTCTCCTCTCCCTCTCCTTTGTTCTGCTTTCCTTTTCCTTTCTTTCACAGTGACGAAAGGATGAAAGAAAACCCCTCTTTGTTCTCCCCTGATCTGCGTTATTCTCTCCTCTCTTTTTCTCTTCTTTTTCGTTTTTTCTACTCTCTCCTTTTTTTCTCCTCTTTTTTCGTCGCTTTGTTTCTTCTTCTCTGCTCTGTATCCTTTTTTCTTTCTTTCACGCTCCAGTGAAGGTTTTTTTTCGTCTCCCAGTATCAAAGAAAAGCCCCCCCTTTCTTTCTCCTTGTTTTGCCTGCGTCTCTTCCTCTCTCTTTTTTCCTTTTTTGCCTTTTTTTCGTCCTTCTTCTCCCAGCAGAGGAGGTATATATAGCCTAAAACGCAGCTCTATTTAGGGAAAAAAAATCTGGGGACACAATCGCGGGTGGCTTGCAATCAAATAAAGCAAATTAGGAAGCAAAATATTCTGATTGATTCTATGATCTTGGTAATTACTCTCCACATGTGGAATCCCAACCATTAAATGATGGTGCAGCTCTCCTCTGCGTTCTTCCATAGTTGGCCTATATGTTCAAATCCGTTGCCTTTGGACCAAAGATGAAAAGAAGCTGGCGGGGCTTGTTGCAAGGTTCGTTGCGTGCAGAACATTGGTTTGTTCTGCATGCAACGTAATTAATTTTGGGTTCCTTCTAATTTAAATCTTCAATTAAATCCCTAATTTTAAAACTTTTCAATTCAGTCATTGATCCAAAAAAATCCTCGAAATCAGCCCGTAATCCCTCGAATCAGACCTACGGGCTAGAACCCCTCTCGCAGCAGGATTCTCTACTTTCACACTAGATAATCAAACGGGAATATCTTGAGCTTCTGGTATCGAAATCAGGCGATTCAAAAATTTAAATTCATCTACACGTATAGGTCTACAACTTTCATAAAGGATTCAAAGTAAGATAAATTCATTTTGAAGAACAGTCAAAAGGATCTCCTGATCTGATTCAGGAAACTGACAATGTCGAGCATCCCAATCTGACTGAGAGTCTGCCATTAGAACAGTGAGCCCTGGAACCCAATAAAGGTGTAGGTCAATTCTTTAACATGTCATGAGTGACAGAATATAGTTGGGACGGTCAGATATTGCATGAAACCAAGTCAGAATCAAAACCTAAGTTGGAACAAAAAAGTGCGACTGCAACAGAATCAGTTTTTTTTTTTTTTAGTGTAAATTCCAAGAGATTTATCCAACCTTAAAGACCAAATAAAGAAAGAATGAATTTAGCATTATGAAGACTCCTAATTGCACGATGCACATCTCCACTAGAATGTGTCTCAAGAGTCAATAGAAGATTATCTAAAGACTCCTTACTCAAACCATCCTTAATGAATTGTATTTTATCTTCACGGTTTATAGATATCATTCCTAAAGAACAACATTATGCATGGCAAGTTCATTTGGCACATCTGTGACAGACTTTCAATCGTTTTGCACGACATTTCTTTGCAAAAATGCTTTTACTTGTCCCAGGCATGTATGAAACAAAAGAATTGGAAGACTCACCTGATAAGCGGACCTTTGCTTTAATTAGCCAGTGAATATCTTCAAGAATTCCATGGTTCATTAACAACCTCACTCTTTCACACCTAGCATGGTAAATTTTTGTAATCGTATTTTGAGGCAAAGCGAGAAAATACTTTTTCAATTTTTCAAGAGTTGTGTCCATTTTTTAGATGAGAAGTGGAGAAGATATGCAAAGAAAAGAGAAGGAACAAGGAATTGAACAAATATATAAACATATATCAGTTATCATGGGAAACTAAAAGAACCGACATAAGAGTCACGGAGTACCGTTATTCGCCATTTGACCGGGGTTGGAGAGAGACTAGCAAAACAAAAGTCACACCAAAAAGAAACACAAAAACAATGTGAGAAAAACAAAATAATCAACCTTTATAAACAGGATCACTCAAACCAATGGATTCATTTTCACTAGGAAAATTATTTTTCAATAAATAAAATAGAAGATACAAGGTATTTTTAATAATTTTAAGAGCATAAAACACATTGAGCAAAGTCAATCTTTTATCACAAGTAGATTACAATCTAATCATTCATTTTTAAAACTCTTTGGTAGTTTCGAACCATGTTTTGTTATTGCACACATGAATTGTTGTACTAGAATATAGCTACAATTCAAAAGTCTTCATACAAGTAGTTGCCATATTCAATTCATTAATCATTGCAATTGAAACGTTTGAAAACATGGCAACAAATTCCTTGACTTCCTTTTCAACTAGATTCACTTTGTTAGCATTGACATAATAAACTTTCATTTGAAATTCTTATATTAACATTTTTTTTATAAATAGTGTCCTTTACTTTTATATTGGAAACAAATTGCATGCTTGTTATTATTTTGTTTTTTTTTAATTTATTTACTTTCTTTTGCACTTTCATATTGTTTTGAGTTTTTACAAAACTAGTTTTAGTTATCAAATTCACTTTAGAATTTAACACTTGCACATTATGGATATGGGATTCAACCTTAATCTTTAGATGTGCATGAAACTGTTGAAGGGTATAGTTGTCTTATGAATGCAACATCTTGCTTCAATAGTTATTCTAAAAAATAACCTCATTTAAAGTAAAACGAGAATCATATCATTGAGATCTCTATGTTTGTTTGGATATAAACATTTACATTTTATGAACTTGATCAACGAGTTGCTTGTTGCTAGTAATCTCGTATTCAAAATACTTTAAAGCCAAAAAAATGATCGGCACTTAGACTTTTATTTTTTTTTAGTTGCCTCCGAGCTTCTCATATTTCTTTTGATGAATTCAATTTGAAAAAGTTATGACAAAGTTGACCATTCAAAGTATTTAGTATATTACTTCGACAAAGTAGTTCAATATTTTCTTCATATTTTAGCCTTTCATCATCGATAGTAGTTGATACATCTTCTTTAGGTTCAACCAATACTAACAAATCTAGATAAGAAATATCATAAATCTATATAAAAAAAAAAGCACAAACATCATTCTGTCCATTCATCATGCTAAGTTGAATTGTGGCATTCTAGATAATAATCTTGATAGGTGAACTTGAATTTGTCTCTATTAAATAAACACCTTCAATTTATTCTTATAATCAAAGATGGAGACAAATAAACAAAAAACATTAATTGACATTGAGGCATCAAAAACAGTATTTAAAGTGTTTATTTGTTCCATATGAAAACAATATCTCTAAACCAAGACCCTAAACTTTTTAAAATATGTAAAAGAGATAGAAAGAAAAATATATTTTGATTTGTGTAAGAACATAACTTATTTCTAGACTTGAAACTATACATTTGTTAAGAAAAATAGCATTTAAGTTTCTGAATTAACCTAAATAACTACTAACTTTTGCTAATAAAATTAAATTTCAAAAATAAAAATAAAATAATTAACTTTATTAGCAATTTTAGTGTCTGATATTTAA
>Ga0307517_10008715_pt1 | contig 14513 bp, 2 predicted proteins | sample 23_EM_MG_FD_194515 | JGI IMG/M metagenome (GOLD analysis project Ga0307517, IMG submission 194515) | Populus trichocarpa ectomycorrhiza microbial communities from riparian zone in the Pacific Northwest, United States - 23_EM | ecosystem: Host-associated > Plants > Roots > Unclassified | place... | reverse complement strand
CTAAAACATTTGGTGTTATATTTATCTTAGCTCAAACAGGTATTCTGCATGAAAAATTCTCCCTGGTCAAGACCCACTAGAGCGACTACAGCCTGTTTATTTTAAAATTTTAAAAATATTTTTAAAAATTTTTGATTTTTTTTATTTTAAATTAATATTTTTTTAATATTTTTAAATTATTTTAATATACTAAAATTAAAAATAATTTTTTTAAAATATAAAAATATTATTTTAATACATTTCTAAAAATTTAAAGAATTTCTCTATAATTATTCTTCTTACCACTTTATTATTATCTCGAGCTACTCGCTTATTGATTCGAACTACAAACTATACATTCCAATCCGTTAATAAAGCAACAAACACATCATTGTTTATGATTGTCGAGAGAAACAATTCCTTGAAAACAGAAACAAAAAACAAATACAAGCTCATATACCGGATTGATGATAATTGATGTTCTACTCGAAAGATTAAATCTCAAAATTGCAAACACAATTTGCAATCAAGAAATAGCAGCTTTACTAGCATCCACGTAGTCTCCGTAGTAGCATTCTTCATGGTCCACCCTTTTCTCGAGGAAGTATCGGTAGTAAATGTACTGCAAAATGATCTATTACAATGCTTGTTAAGGTATCAATAGAATGATCATCAGTAACATTGTTATTTATGCCATGTCCAATTGCTTGCTTGGAGAAATTCTCCTGTGAAATATATAGGTTTTCTTTTTGGTTTGTGATGAAAAAAGCCATTCTGTAATGCATGATTAATTAGCAAGGATACAAAAAAGTCGAGCGCCACGCAGACTGCAGCATCCAGCAACCATGGCATATTCGGTTTGATGCTATCCCACTCAGTGGTTCTAGCAACAATACTGTATTCACGAGGAGAAAGGGTTGTCAGTACACGCTAACCAGTTCAATGTGCGTGTGAGGGAAAGAGATACTAGAAAGCGACCTTAGCACATAAGTGAGGTTGGCCACCAACGCAAAGACGAACATGAGAGGATTCAAGCCCTATATAAATTTCATTTTGAGAAAAAGGGTTATGCTATTAGTATGGATAATTCAAGATGCTTCAATGGCAGAAAAGAAATATATAAGAACATTGTATATAAGAGCATCACCTCAACACTCCCTCTTTTAATCTGGTCAAAGAAATTACAACAACGTTGGATTAGAAGCAAGCTAATCATAGTCTTGTAACTTGGAAGTTAATCAGTGTTAGTCACACTCACATTTAACCATATTTGGGGGATCCGGCCACCCATGTAGATAGCTGCCATTAGCCATCCCAACCATTGTCCAAACGCACTGTGATCCGTGCCGCCACCTTCCTGGTGATATATAGACCACAGCATGTAAGAGCTTAGCTAGCACAGCAAAAAATTACTTGGCATAAGAATTTGGTTAAGTATTTGCAATCATTACTGATCATACATGTAAAAGTCTTCGTCCAGTGTATCCAATGTAGGCTTGTGTCAAAGCCTTGCTTTGCAGAGGCAAGTTGAGGGATGTAGCAAGAAATGTTCCATAGCCAGCCTGGAAAAATCGCCATGGCACCACAAATATAAAAAAGCTGAGCAGAACCATTTGTATATTTTCCATTTCCTAGAGCAACGTATATATATTTTTATTGGATTGAATGCTCACCGATCGTGGAATTGGTCTAGGCTGACTAACAGTGTTACTAACCGAAACTGGGGCTGCAGCCTCATCATCTGAGGATGATTCATTGTCAAGTCCCACAGCTGATGGACCACTTTTGGCTGCCCTAAGGTAACTTCTAAATGGTGGAGTATTACTACCGGCCAAAGATCTAGCTGACCTGAAACCAAAAGAAACAAAAGAAATTAATTAGGAAATATGACTAATTATTTGGTTAATGATATTCTCCTATAACAAATTTCTTTATACAAAATAAATGTTCAGCATTATAAAATGTGCATACATATAATAAAAATCTCTACGAGGGGTTGCTCTTGGAGAAGCCTTGGGTATGGAAATGCCTGAACGATCAGCTGACTTGGGCTTCAATGGGTCTTGGTCATCATCAACCTAAAAGACAAAACAATAACAAGCCATCCTTTGGTATGTAAACATGGCATTCAAAGAAGGCTGAAAGAAAGAGGTAAGAAATGGAAAGGAAACAATACTTGTTGATTATCTTTGGTTTTCCTGCATCTACACCACCTGTAGACATGATCGTAGTATAGACCCTGCAACACTAGTACTACAGTACTTGTTGTGTAGAGCTGTAAATTAAACATGAAAAGATTACAAAACATTATGCATTGTGTACATGAGATCAACAAAGCAAACAATGTACGTAGTAGTTTTTTGGTGGAAAAACCTGACGTAATTTAGGTATCTATTATGATAATCACTCAATTAAAAAGCTTAAGTTGTCTCAGAAAGGAAAAAGATTAAGTATATCTTTTAAACACAGGCAACATAAGTACATAATCTACCTCATCAATGTGCAAGCTAAGGTAGGAATTAGGATAAAGCTACATTTCTAAGTATTCTACCTCATCATTGTGCAACCTACGGTAGCCGGTAGGAATTAAGAACTAAGATAAGCATGGTCTGTAACTCTAAAATTACATTTAGTTTTAAAAAAATATTAAATTAATATTTTTTCTCAGAGATTTTCCATAATTTTAATAAAATAATATTAAAAATTAAAAAAAATATAATAGACCGTAATAATAAAACATGCAAATGAGGTGGTGTGTATATGACGAAGTTAATAATAAAGATGTCTAGAAGGGGAAAAAAACGATTGTAGGGATGGAAGGTTATGCTTTTTTATCATTCAACTTATATTCGTAAAAAGTTTTTGGCTTGTAATGATCCCTGTAGTGTTTGATGGGACCAGCCCTGTCAAATCATGCCCCGCTAGTTCTTATCAGTACAAGGTTATATTTGCAACAAAGGCCAGATTAAATCACAATTACTGATATATCGGAGGTTCATTTTGCAATATTCAAGTGAAAGTTATGGACCGTTGAATTGAGATGGCACTCACCACAGCAGTGTAATATTGGGTTGGCAACTGCATCCAGAAAAAAAAAAAAAAAAAGAATTGGTATAGCAGTATTTTTATATGATCCAGATAGAAGTAATAATGGACAAGTTGACACGTAGTAATCTTGAGAGATAGTGGGTGTAGGCACAGGCAGCCAATACTCGAGGCCATTTCTATGGAGGACCACCACTACCAATTCTAGTTCTATGGCTCTCTTTAATTTATTTACTCGGCCTAACCACTCACCGTTGCTGGCTCCAGTAAGCAGCCCACCAGATTAAAGATGTCTCTGCACCAGGAAAAAAGATTGATATTTAAATAAACAAAATACAATAAGAAATTCAAAGTTTTGTTTAATATAGCATGTTGATATGTGCAGTTCATACAAATCATCAAAATTAAAATTTGGTTATGGCTTGTGTTTTGTCTGTTTTCTTCTTAAGTGTAGTGTTGCAACATGAAACATGAGGTTCTGTGCTTGTGAATGGGATAATTATTGTTTTTTAAAGTGTTTTTTTATTGGAAAATATAATAAAATAATATTTTTTAAATTTTAAAAAGAATTTTTAACATAAAAAAACAAGCTCTTAGAATCGGAGGAACGTATGTGTGTCTGTGCAGAGAAGATGACTGACCCGGCAACCCAAGTGAGGAGAAAAGCAAGAGAAACTCCATGGCTGGACTTTGTGCGAAAGTTGGTGATGATTTGAGGGATTTCTGCAACTCCCCAACACACTAGACTAATGAGGCCAAAAGTGAAAGAGAACTCATCTTTTAGACTGCAAAGGCAATCCTTGAAGTACTTCTCTACCCAGCGAACACAAGGTTTCTGTTCCTTAACACAGTAAGCTAGAGACATGGCCATCTCTCTCTCTCTCTCTCTCTCTCTGTGGGATATTTGAGTGTTTTAGTTGGTGAGACAAAAGGAAGAGAACAAAAGTTGAAAATATCACTACAAACTCTAGTTCTATCAATATATTACAAGACGCTAGAGCGACTACTACTAGAGATATATATATAGATAAGAAGTGATCAAAGATTAGTCAAAATCCTTAATAGAAGCGAAAACGTCTTATGTTTTTCTCTTACGAGGGTCGATTTGTGAAACAAAAACTCGGAGACATAAATATATCATATTGCACGTCGGACGCCCCATATTCTCCGCATATTCTCCTTCGTGAGATAGTTCTGATGCTCGAAGTTTGGATGGATTTATCTAATTTTAGAGTTACTTAAATTTGTAAGAAAAAATGAGGGCCGTAAAATTTTTTTTTTTTTTTATTTTTGTACTGATATGTTTACGCATATTCTTCTAGTTGATTTTTGATGCTTTGGATTGGCATAGCCAAAGCCCATTTGAGGGTGAACATGCGTCAGAAACTTAATGTGAAAAAAACAAAATGAAAATAGTTGCAGAATGACAGGAGCATGATGACATCTTCTGGCATGATTTATGTACAACTATTGTTCTTTCTTCTTCTTTTTTACAACTTGTGGCCATTGTTTGATTCACAGTTTACACACTTTATGAAAACTTTTGTTTCTAGTACTCGTTTATTTTTGGCTTCTCATAATTTTTCTAAGTACCCACTTGCATTGTTAAAGTTTTTGACTGGGCCAACTCTTCCTCCTTTAATTTATTAATTTACTCTAAATTCAGGCACTGGTGCATGTATGGATTCCATTTTGTTGTCTGTATCATCAGCTGAAGGCTTAACATTTGGATCATTTGCATACAACTTGATTCATCTATTAGTTGTATAAAGCATGAGCTATATCATTTCTCTACCTGGGATTATTTTATCAATTTCTTTGTTTGAGGATATCTGATGCATCACACCTCTTCGATATGCTCAAAAAGCCGTTCACTTCTTACAGCTCGCAGTCCACTGTACAAGGCAGTGGCTAGACAATCATTCAAGTGCATTTCACATAGAACAATTCTAAGCAGAAATGATTTTATGCCAATATACTCAAAACCAACCATTCCATGCGGTTCGACTATCAAATTACAGAAAACATACTGCCTTGGATGATTTTTTGCTCGAAAGACTGGGCCGGTACGTTATAACATAATTGAGGTAATTTCCCTTTTTAATCAAACATCAAATGGATCTACTGTTTAAAAAGACATTTATAAATACATGGAATACCAGCCGTGGACTGACATATCTGTACCGAATTCTACAGGCTAAATCAATCACGAGTAACATGGAAAAGGGCTCGCTCGATCTCTCTTTCTGATCCCCTACTATGAATTATACTCGTTATAAAGACCAAGTTCAACCAAGATAAATGACAAAACCATGATATGAAATCACCCTTTATTTGCTCATGGCTTGAACATGCCCTAGAACACATCCAGGTTCATGTGCTCCTATGAATCATCAAAATCCTAATTCATACCCAATTCATTTCTTGGATCAATCATTCCGTTCAATGTTTCAAATTTTGATAGAAGGCCTCATGGTGGGAGAAAATCAAATTCCAAATCTAAGAAGGGCATTGCTATAAATATGCAAAAGTGAAGGCCCGTTTGTTCAAGATTAGAATACAGGTAATATCTAGACATGAAATTTTGGGAGACCCAAATAAAAGGCAATAGAGTGGACAAGGATGGATGATCTAATCCTCAAAGACAAACAGTAAAAAAGAAAAAAGCAGCGACGGTGCGCTGCAAGCTGGTGAATCCAAACCCAATACACGTCTGTCTCAATCTCTTGGGCTTATCGTTTCACTTCAATCCATGCTTCTTAAAGCTGTCATCATACTTCCCTTCATCATCGATCTCGATCTGCGGACTTGAACTGTTACACTTTTTTTGTCCTAAGTTTAATGGCGGCATGCAGTAAGTGAGTTGGCGTGCATGCACATTTTCGAGTCTCCATTATTCCTTGTTAGGCGTGTCTATGTGTTCTTATTCGCGGAAATCAAATCATGACTTGTTATAACATAGGATAGATTAATTGTCTGATTGTGAATAATTTGATATTGAATGTAGTTGTGGTTATTTTTTTAAATGTTTTTTTGTATTGAAATATATTAAAATAATTATTTTTATTTTTTAAAAATTATTTTTAAGATCAACGCATTAAAATGATACAAAATATAATTTTTTTTTAATTTTTTAAAAAAATTTAATTTTTTAAAAATACAACTTAATCCATATTTCCAAGTACTCACAAACAAAAACATGATCGTGTAATAAAAAAGTTGATAACAGTTACGAGAGTCATGAAACAAAATTTCATTGTATATTTTTTTAAGAAAAAATGTTGTTCAAAAAAAATTGTGAGAATAAATTTTTCATAATACAATCATTTCCCAGTAAAGACGGGTTGGCCCTAGACTCGACTGCTATTTAATTTATTAGTATATCAAGTTTCAGGTGTTGAGTTTAACGTTGGCTAGATTCAGTTACAAATAAGCTTAGTAGTATGTTTAATCCTAGCATATTGGATCTAGTGCTAGCCAAACTCAATAAATGATTGGATCTAACACAATTAATTATATAGATTTTATACAAAATTATAAAGGAATTATTTTTCAACAAAAATACTTAATTAAATAATTCTATACTTCACCAAGACTATTAGATGTATTGAAGTCTTTCATGGCCAGTCATTTCTCCATCTTTTAGCTGAATAAAATGAGTGAAATATAACTCATAATACAACTTAAAATATCATAAAGATGAAGTTATACTCCATCATTTTTTCTCTACAAAGGACAAAACTTATGGGCTATAAATACATAATGAGACCTTCAAAACAAAGATTCATAGTCTTCATTTTCTAATACATATATGTTTTTAAAATATTTTTCTCTAGAATATTATTATATTTTCTCTCTCTAAAAAAATATTTATTTAAGCATTAGAGAGTCCACGCCCCATCAAAAAAGACCTTTTACAGGTGCTAGCCATAAATCATCTTAGCCTACCAAACACCTTGATTATGGAGAATTGATGAGATTGTTATGACTAATTGATTAACTTATTATCTAACTCAAAAGTCATATTCTTAGACTACTTGAATTTTTAGGACTTCATCTAAAAGGTTTAAATTTCATCCTTTAATCTTAATTGTTTTCCATAATTTTAAATAAGTGAAATGAAATAACAAGATGATTATTTCATATGTTATTTACACATACAGCTTTAAAAGTTCAATAAATCTTATATTTTCTCCCATATTCCTTTGATGTCCAGGGAAAAAAAAATGGTTATATTTTTACCATTGATTTTAATTCGATAATCTATCTATGTTTTAAGCTAAAATTCACTAAATAAATTATTTTTCTAGTTTTACTAGTGAATTTAATTAGATAATTTATCTAGTTGTATAAGCTAAAATTCATTAATAGTGATAAAAACATTACAATGAGAAGAGAAAAAAAGTATGGTTTCAATAATTTATACTTAACTAAAAAATAAATAATATTTGAGTGGCTATCTGTTATCTATGAAAAATTAGCTTATTTATTTTGAATTTGATTATTTAAATTTAACAAACATGATCAAATATTAAACAACTCGGTTTCAATTTTACTATAAATTACATAACTTGACATATCACATAATTTCATGTATCCTCAGGAGTTAGCTTAAGGTGAATGAGGATCTTGAACAAAATTATAAATAAGACTTTTTAAAATATATATAAGAAATATTTTATATATATATATATATATATATGTTTAACAAGTGTAGTCTTGGACAATCTTCGTTTCATAAAGCATAATTGAAAAATATATTTTATTTATTTTTGGTTCTTTTGTTAAGTGAAGGTGGTCATTGCCCAAATGGCCCTTAGCTTAAGCCGGCTCTGGTATCCTCCTTTCATTTGGCTTACAATTCATGAGCACATAAATGAGCAAATGTATATTACTTACTAGCTATATAACCAGCACGCTGCAGCGAGTTGAATAAAAAATAATAATGTTCAGCCGACAAAAGCATATCTTAAAGAAGAAGAAAAAAATAATGTCGAAACATGAAAATAATAAAAAAAATAAGTAAAAAAAATTAATATCAACTCGTATTAACCTATTAACCCCAAAAAACTTTACAATTAATTGACACCAAAATCATCCTTTTCATGATCGAATTGTGGTTGACCAAATATTTTCTTTCCCCTCTCCTCTCCAAACATTTAGGGATTAAAACATATAAAAAAATAAAGTTTATAATCAAATTATAAAAGCTAAAAGAATAGGGATCAAATATGCAAAAAATAAAACTTGAGGGATCAAATTGAATTTTCTCACATCTTAAATGAAAAAAATATTGCTTTTTACACCAATTTTGGTCCTTTATCTTTCAATTATTTTGAACAGTAGTCTAAAATTAGAACAAAACAGTAATCTAAAATTAGATTTCATAAAATTGATCTTGAATTCAATGTTAGAATATTTTATGACACATTGGATAATCAAGAGCATACAAATTGAAACATATCTCAACATATAAAAGCATGGCAACATAATCAATAGGGATGGAATTGCAAAAAAATAAAGTTTAATGACTAGAATGCAAAAGCAATTCAAGGACATGAAATAAATAAAAAAAGCTGTGAACAATCAAATGAGTTTAGGTGCATCTTGCATATATAGTGAAACACTCAACTCATTTAGTTATAATGTATAATAATGATAGATTAATTTTATAATTATTTATAAAAAAATAACTTCAATTTAAAAATTGAAGCTATCGAATAAAACTCTTGAATATAATTTTATATTATTCTATAATACATTAAATAAAATCCTTTTATATTTAAAATCTACTTAGAAAGTTTTCGTCTTCCTTTTTTTTAACTCTAGTATTTCAAAAAGAATTGGAGTATTATTGTGTTTCTTAACAATTACTAAAGTGTTGTGTTGTGGCTATATGATGTGTTTTTATATTATTTGATAACAATAATCTCAAGGGATTGGTTTGGTGCAAGGTTGTCAATCCCGTTTTGGTTAGTGTTTTGTTTTTTCAATTGAAATAGTATGTGATATATATATATATTTCAAAATATCAATTCAACAAACATAATTTCAATTCAAATACAAAAATAAACTAACTTGAAATTTTGTAATTCAAATTTCAAACACAAGTAAAAAAATAGGAGTTGAACTGATATAATTCGATCACTCAACAAGTTCACAGACAACCTAGATGACTGGTAAAAATATTGTTTGACTAAAAAAAAATTAAGACAACATCTTTTTTTGAAAAAAAATATTGAGGCAACAACATAGTGGATCAACTCAGGTTAACCTTCTAATTCCGTGACCTGGGTCATGAGACCATGAAAACCCCAAATAAAGCAAATAAAAAAAATCATGAAGCTTTCTTACCAATGAATCCATTTTTTATTGATGAAATTGAAAAAAAAAATCAATCTAAAAAAAAACACAATAAAGTAACTTTTCTGAACTAAATTACGAATTTGAACAAAATTATGAAAATGTCACAAGTAGCCTCACAAGGTTTTTTTAAACTATGATTGCCCTAAAATTTTAACCTGAAATATAAAAATATGCAAGGAGACTTCTCCTAAAATTTTAGCTCCATTCAACGATCGTATTGAGAGATATAATTGATACAATAAAACTAGACAATATTTTTTTTAAAAAAATCACTATTTGGTTTGAACAGAATGGAACCATAATGTTTGGGTTGAAATTTGGGCAAAATTTTTGAAATGGATCGAGATTCTGAACAAGATAAAATCTTTTCCAATTTATTTTGTTTTTTAAATTGAAACGAGATATATCGGTTGTTCTAAACAAAACAAAACAAAATTGATAACATGGGTTTGGAGGTTAAAAAAGTTTACTCCTTTCCTTAACTTCATTAGTTAAAACCTTGGCCATTCAAAAAAAAATCAGAAAATATTAAAAAAAATTATATTTTTTATATTGGTATATAAAAAACATTGTAAAACACTAAAAAAAACATAAATTTATTTTCTTTTAAATCTAAACATTTTTTAAAATGCATCAAACACGATTTCAAACTCAATACTAAATAGGCAATTAGTTAGGTTAATTAGGTTACAGCTCAAATCCATTGATGTGGAAAATTAAAAGACTAAGATTAAAAAAAAGAAAAGGTAGAGAAAAAGTAAAGGATTCGTCACCGAATTTCATCTACTTTTATGGCAGAACTTGTTGTTTTCATTGATGTTGGCCATGATTTCAACAGTCAGCATTTAAGTCTTCGTCTTTAGTCTTTTTCTAGCCATTGTGATGGCAAAAGGCTACCATTTCGAGGTATTGCAATTGCAGATCGGTAAACTCCTTACGAGCGTGAAAGACACGTCTGATGACATTTAACAACTTGGCTTGCACCATATGCTTCTCCTACTTCACTCGGGCGTGTTATGCTGTCTTAGGGTTTCTTTTCCTCCACTAAAAAACAGACCTAAAAGTGTTGTATGGGTCACCTAAACGTGCTTCTGCCTACATTGGTTAGGCAAAAATTATATATCAGCTCCCTCCTCCTCTACATTTTCAGGCAGTTTTAATAATTAACTTAATTTGGCTTTATAAAATATAGTTAATCTTCTAAGAAAGACTCACGAGGGAGTACAATCTGTGGTAGCTCTCGGAATTTCAATTCATTTTTTAGCGATAGAAAAAACAAGAAACTCCTGACAGTTTAAGTAATTTAAAAATAGCAGAAATTGTGAACTAAAAGCAGCAAAATATTTTTTTTAATTTTATTTTGGAAGCATTTCTGATTCTTACGTGACAAAAGATAAAAATTAAATTATTGATTTCATATTTATATTATTATATATAAAAAATATTTTCAAACTTTAATGGCACAAATAAGAAAAAAGAGCTTGACACTAATTCATTTTCTTTAACCACTATTAGAAAATTAACATGAAAACATCAACGAATCATATTTGCTCGCTATTTTTTGATGAAAATAGCACCCACAAATTTTCATCAATAATTTCCAATAGAAATAATGATAGAATTTTTTATTTTTTTATATTAATTTTTAAGCATTATACACACACACACAAAATCTTAAATAGCCTATCCATACTCAAATCTATTAAAACGATTTGTGATGGGCTCTTAATCACTCCAACTCGAGTGTATGAAAAATCATGTTTACACTCAATGTAGCATTTGGTGGACACCATCATTACGAAAATTGAGATAGAATTGGAAGAATCAGTGAGATAATAAAAGATAACGTCAAATAATTTTTTTTCCACCAAACTTAATTGTGATATTTGATCCGAAAATATTGGAGGATCTGATGAGATCGAATTTGCTTATCTTTTGGGAGGGATTTCGTTTACTTCGAACAAAAAAAGAAAAAGAAAAAGAAAAAGAAGAGAATATGCAAATATACTGAACATGGGGAGGCATGTGTTTGACACTGTATATATGGAGCGTGCAAGTTACAAAAAATATATTGAAGGGTAGTGGTCAATCAATTCTTGGAATCCTTTAGGAAGTTGCCGTGCAATTTCCCATAACGAATGGCATACATTGCCAGTCATCTTCTCTGCACTGGCGCCATTTCGTTGCAACTTCCACTGTTGAATATTTTTATTTCAAAATAAATACGATGCTTGCTTTCCCCTATCTATTTAAACACTTGCATGCCCGGTTGTTACTTTATAACTTCTTACATATATATATTTCGTTTTCACTTCCCTCATGGAAACTGAAAGAGCTTCAAAATCTTCCAAGTGGTTCTCTAACAAGGGTCTTAGGTTAAGCCTCCATCGTCGTAGATCAAAGTCTAGCTCAACATCAAGTTCCCCTAACTCTCCTATGTCTCCATGTACACCAAAAAAAGATAGCACTAAAGAAGATGAGCTTAGAGAAGTTTTTCGTTGTTTCGATAGTGATGGTGATGGAAGGATCTCAGCCCTAGAACTTAGGGCATACTTTGGATCCATAGGGGAGTACATGTCACATGAAGAGGCACAGTTGGCGATCAATGATCTCGATGCAGACCAGGACAACTTGTTGGACTTCCAGGATTTTTTGAGGCTAATGAAGAGGGAGGCTAATGATAATACTGATGATCTCAAAATGGCCTTTGAAATGTTCGAAATGGAGAAGGGATCGGGATACATAACCCCTAAGGGCTTGCAAAGGATGCTGCGTCGTCTAGGAGATGCGAAGTCGTACGATGAGTGCGTGGCCATGATTCAGGTTTTTGATATTGATGGTAATGGAGTTCTTGATTTTTACGAGTTTAATCAAATGATGGCTTGATTTGGAACTTTGAATTTGTAAATAATATCCAATAAAAAAAAGAGAATTTGCTAGCTTGATTCTCATGATATATATTTGCATCTATGATGATAAAAGAGGAGGACAAAAAAACAGAGAGAATCCTTTCCTTCTGTCCTCGTGTTTGAGAATCCCTTGTTGGCGTGAGTCAAAAGAATAAGAGACCAAACAATCCAACAGTTATGCCTGTGGTGTCAGGTGGAATCAAATTCGGAAATAAAGCATAACTTACGTTTGATTAATACCATTTTTATTATTATTCGTAGTATTTATATTTTTCTTCTTTTATCATTTTCTTATTCATAATCTCGTTGACAGATCTATATTATGTCTTGGACTATCAAAATATAATTAATTAATGGATATTATTATCCCTCGATCGATGAAGCAAATTGGAGTTCGAAAATGAGTTTCCAACTTCATATGTTTTAGTGTGTTCTTGAAGTGATCTTCATCATCAGGGTGGGAGTGCGATAGGAAAGCATTTATGGTGGTTTACAAACAAACACAAAGGGAGGATTTATAATAAAGAAAAACAAATTTATTTCGCTCAATAATTTAGAACATAACAAGGAGTGGAGGACACTTTCCTTTTCAAACTCTCAAACATACTTTCTTATTCTTCTTCTTACTCCCACGGTGATCACTATGTTATATAACATAAGCTATTTACAGATAAACTTGACAATGTAAAATTATTAATTACAAATTAATATGGTAGCCATTGTTGAAACTTTGAATTATTTTCTCACAATTTTTCTCTGTATATATAGAAATTTTCTATTAGTGACTACAGTATGAAATACAATTGAAAATGAAAGAATAAAAAAATAATGTGTCATTATTACATACAAAATTACCGAGAAAATATACTTGTATACCCGTCAATGAATCCATCAATAATATTTAAATTATAACTTGACATACGACCCCCCATGTCCCACCTATTTATCCTGAAGAAAATAGCACACGGCACCCACATATTTTTTTTATTATAAATCAAGCTCTCATCATCACAAATTCAGCCACCCCAACACTTAGTCTATTAATGCCCCTGTTCTGGTTTATTTTTTTTTGAAGATTCGTCACATCAAGTAAGGAAAATTACCTATTTTTTGTTGTAATTTATTTTTTAAAATGTTGATTTTCTTGGCATTTTGATGTAGTAATGTAGTTTGTTTTTGTGTTTACTTGTTTTATAGCTTCTTCCCGTAAAAATTTGTTATATGAATGTATGATTTGTACATGTTGGAGTTTGTTTGAGATTTAAAAAATATATATTTGTTTGTCATTTGATGAAATTGAGTTTGATTTTGTAACTTATGTGTTTTATAATAAAATAAATAATAGCTTACTTAATGGGCAAGTTTCATATTTTATCAATTTTATTGTTAAGTTGAAAATTTCAGTAAATTTGAAGGAATTTGAATTTTTATAGAGAATTGATAATGATTTAAGGATACTGTTAAAATAGATTGAATAAGTTTGATTAAACCAATGATAGCTAATTAGTTGGGTACCGATAATTTGCTTATTTCACATAATTAATTAATACATGTTATCATCAATATTCTATATAGGTTTCATACAAGTAATGGATGATCGTTCTTGAATGTATCGAGTTTCAGTCGAAGGGGTGTGCACACTACAAGATTTAACAGTTTTACCGACGGAATTTTTCCGTCGGCATAAGACACATATTCCGTTGGTAATTAATTTACCAACGAAATCACCGACAGAAATTCTCCATCGGTGAATCTTTAATAGGTAATTTTTTGTCTGTCGGTAAATTCGTTGGTAATAAAAAAAATATTATTACCGACGGAACAGACGCGTAAAAAAAATATCCGCTTCATTCCTTCGGTATATCTCTCGAAAAATACCATCGGTAATTCTGTCGGTAATTATTTAAAAACATTTAAAAAAATCCATTTTATAAAATTATAAAATAATTAAATTAACATAAATCAACACTCCATAATATATACTCAAAATGCTTGGATAAAAGAATAAGAAAATCAACTCAAACAAATTTGCAACAAATAAATAAAATGAAAAAATAAATTCAACTAAAAAAATTCATATGAAAAAAATGAAGTTGCAATTGCTAAAAATTTAAAAATCCTATAAATAAATCAACTAAAAATTGATCTCATATGAAAAAAAATCTCACGACAACATTTATACAATTATTAAGAACAAAAACAATTAAAAATAAA
>Ga0307517_10008714_pt1 | contig 14513 bp, 15 predicted proteins | sample 23_EM_MG_FD_194515 | JGI IMG/M metagenome (GOLD analysis project Ga0307517, IMG submission 194515) | Populus trichocarpa ectomycorrhiza microbial communities from riparian zone in the Pacific Northwest, United States - 23_EM | ecosystem: Host-associated > Plants > Roots > Unclassified | place... | reverse complement strand
CTCCTGGGCTTGCAGGATGTCCAGTGGGCCGTGGGGAATAGTCGTGGTGCGCGTAAGCTGGCCCGGACACCCCACGTAAATCAAAAAAAAAAAAAAGAAAAAAGAAAAAAAGAATTGCAATGGTCAGTATCAAATGCCCACCTTTGTCAAGTCTTTGATTCAACGTTCTGTTTAGCATTTTGTGGAAAATTTTACTGCTCACAATGTTCCAGCGACGTCTGAGATTTATGGCGTAATATCATTCCACTGTTTTTAGTTGAAATGAGCATGTGTATATATTGCAGATGTACCCTTGTAGAGACCTCACATTATTAGTCTATTGATCATCCTTTTACATGCCTCGAGGATTTGGCCCTTGAGATTTTGTTTTCTTCCACCTTGGACATCTTGAGATTTGGTCCTAGATAATCAATTTATCGAGCTCTGGACTGCTGGTTGGAGCTCAGTGAATGTGCACTTCATAACGGTCCAATTCAACAGCAGTTGTAAAGTTGCGCAAGGACTTGCCTCATGTTCCTTTAGATGCTCGTGTTAATTTACCTCGATATATTTTAGATGAATCAGATGCTGTTTGCCATTACCGTCACAGGTATGTAAAGGAATGCATATGCTTAAAAGGTAGGCTATATAAACGATGAAGCACACTTGCTTTCCCATTCAACAAGGCTGGATTCTTTCGATAATGCAGAACTAGCCAAATGCTTCCTCCCTTGTTATTTTCAAATGGCTTTTTGACCATTGTCAAAATGAAGGGATTCTTGGTTTTGGACATCATGTTCTCTTAAACAGCGTTTGGTTATAAAAGAGTTCCTGTTTTGATTTGAAAGTATATGAATTCAATGTCTCTATCTTTTATCTCTTGAACCAAACACGGGCAAAAAACTAAATGAGTAAACACTGAAACGTATATGAACAGTCGTCTGAACTAGTGGCAAAATTCTTGGGAAAATTTGATACAGAGACTAACTGTATACACTGCTTATAGTTGATCTATTTGATGGTGTCTGAGTATTTCACATTAATGTACATTAATCAAGCAGCCATGATTTTTCTAGTAGCATTGCTCCAATAACGATGAAAAACAAAAATAGTAAGAGAACTTGATAGTTCTTGCCTACGAAGCCTGCATTTGAAAAGGGATAACAAATTTTGCCCCGTGCATGTTAACTTATTGATAAGAGTAGTCAATGTCAGAAAGGGAATTTCCACAAGATCTATGACTCAAAATTGATGTCGAGGTCAGAATGGAGACTGGCACAGTGGACATGATGATTTGTGAGAGGTTGAGAACCACTTGTAGAGGCAAGCCGAATGGAACTTGTGCTTGCAAGTTCTGCAAGCAAGCCGAGGAAGGCTGTGGTTGGTCGTATGAATGACACTATAACATATTGGGCACTCCTCGACACCTTCAAATTCCTTGTCGAAATTGCTTTTCCATGTCTGTATAGCTTCTGCTAAAGCTCCATTCTGCATCACAAATACGAAGCATCATGATCAGCTAAAATGTCTTTAAATTAATGATATCACCATTTATTGAAAACCAACAATTATTACCTTTTCCCATTTCGTTGTTACTTTCCTCTTTTTAAGACCATAAATGGATATGGTTCATAATTAAGATTGTAATATATGTCTAGGATTTCTAAGTTTTAAACTTAGCTTTAAGAACTTGAGTTTCTGGTCTATACAGGAAATACCCAGCTTTCTAAACCACACATAAGCTGCACCATAGCAGCATAAGTATCTCTGTGACAGTAACAGGAAATAAAAATGACATCCTTTGCATTTACCTGATTGCGAACAAACAACATCATTGACATCAACCATTTCCTCTGCTTCACCTCACTGATTCCCAGACTTCGCATACATTCAACATCCACAGGGCGCAATGGATAAGATGGAGGAAGACGAATAACTAGATCCATTCCTGTTTCATCCTTCATATATGTAGCAACGACTTCATTTGCTGATTTGCTCACACTGACTGAAAAATTCTCATCAGCAAAATTGGCTTTCTTTATCTGCATCAAAAGAAATTATATTAGATCTAAGCGATAATAAATTAGCATAGATTGCCAGACCTTTTGAAATTATCTAAAATGAACCTTCCGAGAATTCAAACTATCACCTGAGACAGTTCGTTCACAATAAGAGGAGGACTACACCATGTTCTTGTAAATGATTCAATAAGAGATGATGCAGTGCGGTCACGCAAGTCAGTAAACCATCCCCGAACATAAGCAGGAAGAATGCAAAGCATCAGTCCAAACAAAGCCCCAGCAAGCGAAGTCATTTTCTTGGGTTCAATAGGCCACAGTGTTTCAATGGAAAACAATAGTGACCCTGTTGTGATGGCAGTTTTTACTGCACTAGCAGCCTCTGAAATGTCTACAGGAAGCTCCATGTCTTTCTTCTTAAGATTATGTGCCAGACACAATTCCAGAGGAATATGCTGGAAAAGGCAATCTAATATCAATGAATTAGCAGAATCTTGCACATACTGGACTAATTGCTCCCTTGCAGATGATGATGATGATAATGACCACAAATGTGATAGCAATAAAGACCAAGCAAGGAACACATTTACCTGCAAATTTGATGATATTAGCTAGTGGAAAACCAAGCAAACCTTCTCAGACTATTATTTGATCATACACTTCCATTTGATCGTTTTAAGTTTTTTGGTAGTTAATAGGGAAAAGAAATTAGGAACTTCTCAATCCTCTACCAGTAGCAAGAAGCTAAACTAAAAGGGAATTTAGTTTTTTTTCCTGTCCTCATCATTAGCTACTGCAGACATTTAAATTCAAACAAGAAAACAAACAAGATATAGCAATCAAGAAACTTTACCCGTTCTTGTGATATTAAATCGACTTCAAAAACTTCATCAGGTAACTTTTCAATCATAAGAGATAATTCCTCCTTCAAACGTATGTTTCTTTCTGATGACATTTCAAGAGCACCTGAATTCCGGTCACCACTAGTCTCGCCATCCAAGGAACATGCAGTGTCTTCTTCAAGAATAGCCAACTGTGAAATAGGTGCAGTTGAGAGAATAACATAAGTAGCAAACTGCAATGGCGGAAATGGAGTAGAGGAGAACAGGATAGCATACAAAGAGCTAATTGGCCCTTTGCTTAACCCCCAAAATTCAACTGATTTCACTGCTCTGTCTCTAGCATGTTGCGATGATTTAACCACGTTTGAGGCCACCAACTCCCAGAAGTAAGGATTATTAAACCGAGTTGCTGCTACAATGGATGCAGCTTCAACACTGTAGGAACTTGCTATGGACTCCGCAATGCCTGTGCAAAAGAACAACCGAAGAATGCCTTCTAGGATTCTATCTCTGGTAGAATCCCATCTTTCTGCTCTCAGGGGGTTATCCTCAGCAGGTTGTTGGAGTTCCAAAATAGCACAAAATAAAGAAAAGGATGCCAAGGCATTAATAGCAACAGTTATAGGATAAGAGTCCGGGATCAAAACAATCTTCTCAAGGTTCTTAAAAACATCCAAATTTTCAGAAGTAGAGCTGTTGGTGATAAGATCATTCACATTTTCCGTGACTTCCTCCATGATCACAACCGCTGACTGAATCCAGGACCTCAAATTTGAGAAGAAAAACTCCCAATCTTCTTCAGTAAATTCAGTCCAGCAATAACCAACCGAAAGAACCATTAACTTTGATAGCAACATCCGGAACAGTGGTAGTTGATTTGAAGCTACTAATGCACTAACACCATGTCTCTGCTTTCTGAATAAATCAAGTATGAGCATTCTCTCCTCAGGACTTATTTCCCTCACCAGCTTCAATGATTTTGTATCATCCATTGCACTAAGAGGATAGCAAGCAATAACCAGTTGGAACCATTCTTCCATATCTAAGATTGATAAAGAAGTTAGTTGTGTAAATTTCATTTTTTAATTCAAGGAAATATTTAATAAATGGATCCACTTGAATTTAAAATATAATGGCTAGACCGTACAAACACCCCTTGTAGTACAGGCCTACAATCTTATTTGATTCTAAGCCCTGAGGTATGGATGGGGTATAACCATAACCAGAATATCCTAATATCACTGAGGTCAAATTCAAACATTTTAATATTGACAGGGTGTCGATCAATGAACTATATTGCAGGGAGTGTTTCTGCATTTAGCCACAATAATGGTTCATCAACATTCGATGCTCCTGGATATGTCAAGTGTTTGGCAAATTAAGTCTTCCTCAATGTCACTGAGTGGCATATACACCAACCAAAAGAAAAGGAGAGAACGACCAACAGTAGCAAGGGTGAGTGTTGGTTCACTATCAATAGTGACACATGATCCTAATTCAGTTCTAACAATGGAACATTTCCTAAGCCAGAAAATGATACCAGACTATAACATGAACAAAACCTTGTATTTTTAAATAAGCATCATGTGTTTACCTTGTCCTGCCTGCCATGTAACTAAAGGTGGGTAGGATAAAAGCCTTCGTAGCCAGTCTTTAACAGTATCCTGCATCCGTTTTTCACCCAAAGAAGCAACTTGAGAATCACCGTTAGATTCCTCCGATTCGATGCTTCTCTGACATAATGGATGGACAAGAACACTAACAATCACAGGCAGAATCTTCAAACAATTTTGGTTTACTGCTTCACCGATAAAAAGCTTATGTATGAGTAGGTCAAAGAGTCTTATAGCTTTGTCTCCTTCCCATATATTTTCTTTGAACAGATTGACTAATAAAGATAAAAGAGCTCTCAAGAATGGTTCTTCAACCTTTTCCAATTCATCACCAAAAGCAGGCCATAGATTAAATGAACTTTGTGTACCACTTTCTCCGTGAACAAGAGCACCATCAAGTAAGATGTTGAAGATGGAATCTAAAAGGCTTTCCTGGAAAGGATAATTTCCACTCCGGCAACCTGCACTCAGAAGAGGCAAGAAAGAAGCTACAGCACTACCTCCTGGCCATTTCCATGTGCATAATATTTCAGCAGCAAGCCAGGCTCGAGAAGTAATCTCTTCTTTAGCTGCTTCCTTCAGGGGGGTTGAAAGAGTATTTTCAACATAGCCTGTTATAACTCTATTGATCCCAATTTTCAAGATGAGCTTGTCAACTAAAGAAACAAATTTGAGATTCCCAGTGGCCTGCACTCAGCATTTGATTGTAGTTCATTAGTTGGAATGAGTTATATGAGTTAAAATGATAAGACAATGTAACAAATCATATATTGAAGATGACTGCCTGAAAGATTGTACATAAATCTTTCACACAAAAAGATACTCGATTTCAATTCCAAAATCAACCAAAACAGCATTCACGCATACAAATAATTACTCTCAAATTATGTAAATGATGAGCCATTTTTTATTATATAAAACTATAACCACTTAAAAGGGCTTTCCATACAGGCCTAAAGACCATCTAAAAATTTAAACCAATTTTGAAAAAATTGGAAAAAGAAAAAAAGTTTAGAAAATATAAGACAAAAAGCATACTAACTACAGGCTACCAAGCAAAATGAAGATAAGATAACTTGGAAAAATGCAGACTGTTAAACATGATAGAAATGCAGTTAAGCATGTTGGGGTGGAAAATAATAAACCAGCCAAATGCAAACAGCTTACACAACCAAGAAAGAAAAAAGTTAAACAATGAAGAAGCAAATATGGCATTATGACATATTTGGATTAAAGGACCAAGTTAAAAGGAACCTCTGACAAAAACCAATCAATAGAACCAAAGGCCCCCCCGGAGGCTTTCAAATGAGACAGAGAAAAAGATCTTAAATTCTTAAACCCAATAGGCATGTCTCATTTAAGTGTATTAAAGAATTGGAAACAAAAAGGAAAAAGAAATATATAAGAACAAATCAAACAAAGAACAAAAATGATCACAAAAAAGTAACAAATAACAATCCTTATTGCTACAAGTGAGCAAGAATAATGATCAAAATGCAACTCACATAGATATCAACAGAGACTGCTCCAGCATTTAAATTGACCAATCCTTTTGGAGCACTAAAATCTGGAATTATCCAAACCGGCCAAGTATCATTCTTGCTAAGAAGCTGGTCTAACAGATTTTGTTCCTCATCATGGTCATGGCAGAGACATTCAAGAACTTCAAGAACCCAAGAAAAGCACAGAGTGGTTATCTTATCCACACCAAGTTTATCTTCCTTAAATATGACAGACCTAATAAAATGAACCAAATTACTCCCCAATCTCTTTCTATTGTCAATGCCGAGGCTTTTCCAAAATTCATCATTCATCTTGGAACAGAAACCATTCAAAGATTCACCAAATCTCAACCTACCCTTGATTTTTTCCTTTGAATCATCATTAAGGACATCTTCTTCCAATGTATCCAAGCTATTCTCCCAGCCTATGATAAATACCAAAGTCAAAATACCTGAAACCAGCTCAATTTCATTGCTGACTGTCTTTAGGCAAAAGAAGCTGCCACCAAGTACTTTCAGAGCAAACTGAGCTGTCTCAGTTTTGTTTATGGAACTTTCATTTTCCACTGCGAAATTGGTTGATCCAGCAACTAATAAAGCACATGAATCTCTCACTACACTGAAAGAGGACTCAAGACCAAAAGCAACCAACTTTTTGAAAACTATCGTAAATATCAGAACCATTGCATTTTTGGAGGCGAACGAGATACAATTGTCTTTGCTTGAGCCACCAAGGACCGCACTGAAGATGAGACATATAAGAGAAGTCATGGAATGGAGTTAGCAGAATTAAAGACTCAGATTTATCAATTTATGCTCCTCTGGTACTGAAAATGCAGATTCATATTTAGGGAACACATTCAAAGTATGTCTATCTTTGCAGCTCAGAAATGCAGAAGCATAAATAAGCCAATTAATTAGAACATAATGTTTAATAACCTATACAGCGTAAATATGATCAGTGATTTTTACTACCATGGTAATCATTGTTTTAGCATTCAGTTATACAGAATAATGTATTATAGTGAGATTCGGTTCACTTACCACAAAAAGCGAGCAGAAGAAGTCATATGGGGAGAAGGTGAACAGGCAACAGCAACTGCAGCTGATTCCAGAAGCTCATGCTGCCACTTGTCTGGTGTGAACCAGAACTGGTGAATGAAATCATTATTCATCTTCCTCCTTGCAATTTCAGTTCTCGCTTTTTCTAAAAGCATTGCCAACAGATCTAAGTAATGAACTTCCTGTGGCCCAGGCTCAGATTCGGATTTTTCTTGATTAATTGCATATGAAAGGATCATCTGCCATTGCTCAGAGAAATATTCATCATTGAGCAATGCAAGCAATAGATCAAGTCGAGCATTGGGGGAGGAATTATATTCAAGCAAACACCAAGGAACAAATGTTCCTTCGAAAACTTGCATGAAAAGCTCTGGTCCCAATTCTTTGTCTTTGTGGGCAGGTACATAATAGGAGGAATTCGCTTCATTGGAGATGCAAAGTTCTTGGACTATCTTCTGCGGGCCAAATAATGAAACTGCAACTGATAAAAGTCTCACACCATCTGGTGTGTCCTGAGATCAAGAGAAAATTTAAGAGTAAATATTTGAGTAAGAATGTGATATTAAACAACAATATGAAAGAAAGAGAAAGTTGTCAACTTAAAAACAAAATACGAGCTCTCTTTGAGGATTCGGAAACAAAATTGAAAAAAATCATAAAAATCTACAAATACAATTCTTGCTAAGCATTTTAAGGGTTAAGTTGAGCAACATTAACTTACATGAGATCTTATCAACGGGAAAGACTTCGCCAACATTGGTCCCACTACATAAACCAAGGGCCAACTTTCACATTTTCGCACAGAATGTTTTTCCAGCAGTGACAAGAACTTAATGACCTGTTCTACATTCTCAGTAGTACTTTCTGTGTTTCCCATTGGCTGAAACATCCGGAGGCAGTTTTCCTTAAATACCACAGAGAAAGTAGAAAGCAGATCATGCTCCAGTAAATAAACGCCAGATAGAATTTCCACAATACATTTTCCCAACTCTTGAAAATAACTCCTAGAATACTTGATCTTCAGTGGTTCTACTGACTTATGGTGAAAAGGTAAATTTCCATGCTCCAAAGAATTCCCAGGTGCTCCAGAGGTTACTCCGTCCTGATTCTTCAATCTGACAGAAAATAGGTATTCTTGCCACAGAAGTTTCACAAGAATATTGTCCACAAGACTGACTTGAAAATGATGTGTGGAATCTGAATCATCACAAATCCTGACATCAAAAGAGTTAGAATACCATAAAACTAAAACAAATACCCAAAAATACTAAACAAGATCACCAGATCCATCATTGGACACAAGCAATTGTATGAAACTGAAGATAGAATGTCATGAGAACAGCTAAGCAAAATCGCACCTAGATGCATTACATAGCCCCCATAGAAAACATTCTTTAAGTGCACGAAAAAATGCTAGACGATCCGGATTTGTTGCATTGGATGGGTTCCTTCCATCCCATAGGTTTTGGAAAAAATCAATAAAAAACTTTTCTCCAGAGATTGCTTTTGGAGGCAGAATGTCTAGCAATATAACTAGAGCAGGATAAGAGACCTGCTGAGATCCAAAGCACCCATTTCTAAGAAAATGCCACAACCGGTTTATTGCAGTTTTCTGAACATTGAACGAAGTCCAGCTGTCAGGAAATCTTTTTGAAAATAATAATATTGCATCCCACATTGATGAATGACAAGTAGGATCCTTTTCCTGAAAAGCACCAAGTATTGCAGCTGCAAGAGTTTTCATATTTCCTTCATTAAAAGCATCAGGAATATTTTTAATGAAACTCTTTAATGCAGAATATGTCGCTGACCGGATTGCAGGGGTTTTGGACTTCAGAAAGTCAAGAAAATAGTTCTGAGTAGAAAACAACTTTTCACCAAAAGAAATAGCAGTTTCCCTAGCCTTTGAAGCATGTTTTGGTTCTGAGGATATGTTCTCAAAACCAGGTCTCTCAGATTGCATACAGACCAAAACATCAAGAAGAGTGGCCAATGCCAGTAATGACGAAGATATCACCTAAAATCACACAAAAAAAAGTACCAACAAATTCATTAGTGGGAAAACAGCAAAACAGGGGCTACGTAAAGCAAACCCAGTAGCAACAATTGAGGTATGATTTTGAGAACAGAAACATCAGGTTTTAGAAAACACACCAGCTTTTAGAAGGAAAAAAAAACCATGATTTTGACTATTATCAGTCTTTCATTTCAAAGATAACATAAAAAATAAAAAAATTTAAATTTAATTAGTCAAAACTCAAATTTCAATTCTAAACAAATTTTATATATTCAAGGATTATCCAAGAATATTTTGATCAAGATACACATTTTTACATCACATGAACTGATTTGCTTTGAACTTAATGTTTACTGTCATTGAAGTAAACCCTTTACAGTTTTTCCTTTCTGTCATTTTATGTTCATTTTCTCCATCATTCAAGCTGCAGATGGTATGTTTTAATAGCATATTGAAAAACAAAAGACAGAGAACAAATAAGTGGTAAAAAAATATAGTTAATCAATCAAAGAAAGGGATAGAAACAAAGAATCATAGCATACCTGCTGGTACATCTCTTCTAATTCATCCAAAGCAGTTACTTTATCTGATGACATACTTTGTGGTGTGTGATTCAGGTTTTCTTCCAAATACATAAATATCTCAGATGTGCATAGAATTAAGGCATCTAATCTCTTTTCCTGAGCTGGGAAGGCTGCCTGTTGCACACAATATACAGTAAGACCATAACAAATTCATTAGCAACAAAAACTTGAACATTAGTTGCTTACTCAAAGCTCACATGAGCTATCATACATTAAAGGACTGTGCCCCAGAAATAAATGGAAGTAAAAGTTCATGAAGAAGCCAGTAACACTTTGCAAATACCAATTAAACATACTAATTCTTTTCTGAAAGGAATAAAACTAAAATATTTGTACCAGAGTAATCACGATCAAAAACCAATATATATAAATATCAGTCAATTTATTTTCTGCTAACCATGAGTATCCTTAGATACTTAGACAGAATGCAAAATGTCACTAATCAGATATTCATACTTTGTATGTATAATCAAGTATTCACAATGCAAAATGACAGAGAACAATTGTCCCAGGAGTTTATAGACCAGATTGACAAGGTCAAGCCCGAAAAGAAGTCCTTGAAGAAACCAAGAAGCATCTCATATGAAACTTAAAGTTACTGTTTTTCTATTTTAATTATTTTGCTAGTTAATTTTGGATTTTAATTTTTTGTTTCCCACTTAGCTTAGGACTTTTAATTTAATTAGTATTTTACTATTTAGGAATCTTAATGCTAGATGAATTCTATTAATTAGGTAAGTTTTAATTAGGAATCTTTTCCTTTAAAGGATTTTAGTAATAATATAAATAGGGATGTCTAGTTTATTTTATAGAGATCAAGACTATTATTCACATTTAATAAAAATATCAGAGAATTTTCCCTAGATTTCTCAACAATTTGGTTTGTAACCTTAGGTCTTGAGAACCCTAGTTTTATCTTCGTTGTATGTTGCGTCACAAAATTTTGAAAAAGAATATATTCCTACTCTTTGTATAATCAGATATTCACGATGCAAAATTTCAGAAAAGAATATCAGAAATTCTGAGTAATTTCCAGACAAATATAACCAAAGTTGTGTTAGACTGAACCAGAATGCAGGCCCACATTATAAAACAGGTCAACCCCATCAATCTTCCAGAATACTGACTGGAGTGCCACCCAGCTTGATTTTCATTTAACTCTATTTGAACAGGCTTAATCAAATAAATTATCAGTGTGTTTCTTCCCCTCTTATAGATCATGAAAATTTCGATATTCACACCAGCAAACTGCTTTTTCAGCATCTGTCTGCTATTTTATTGGCAGATTCCTTATCTGCCACTTCTAGCAAAAGAAACAATGGCAACCTTCTAAAGCTTGAATGAAATGATAGCAAACCTCCAATGATCTTTTGGCAGCTAAAGAAACTTCAGGAACTGTATCAAATTGAGAAAACCACCACGGTCCCATCAAAGACTTCAGATACGGAGCTAAATCTCTTCTGAGAAAAAATAAGATCCACAGCAAGTTATTAGCATGGACTAAGAATCATGCACCCTTAAACAATCATATTAAAAAGAAGCTAAAACATTCTAACAATCTGCCAACATGATGGCATCAGAAAAGGTAGAATACAAAGGATGTACAGAATTCCATCCATTTACTAATATTTCCAAACAGTTCTTATTTTACAGTAGGGAAAATCAAAAGTCCCCAGTAAGAATTATGAATGAGAAATGTCCTTTACCCAACTGCTGTAACAAGATTTGTCATGGTCTCATTTGTGGCTCGTCGAACTTCTCTATTATAGTCCAACAACAGCTTCTTGTATTCATAACCCTGAATGCAAAATAACATTCAAAAAATGTGAACTGAATAAAGTTTTCTTCAAATAAGAGTGAGACAGAGGAAATAGAAAACCAAAAAGAAGAAAAGAAACTATACCCATTGTGGAATAATCAGAACTATTTCCTTTCCAGACTTTTCCTTGAACAGAGCAGATAGAGTTTGCAAAGCTTTAAGCTGTCCAAAACATTAAAAACACCACAATAAGCTTCTTCTACTACTACTATGCAGTAATTCATAAAGCATGATCAAATATTCCCTTTTCTTTTGTTCATCTTAACAAAAAGTGGGATATATCTTACCTTTGTAGTAGGATCCTTCCTTCCTAATCGCTTTACATGTTGTGCCACTTCGCCATCTATATCCTACAAACAACCCAACCAAAAATTTTTAAAAAAAAAAATCCAAGAAACCATTATAGCAATAAGCTTCCATTTTTACACCTTCAGCATACAAATAATCACTATCAGCTTCACTAATTACATGAATCACCAACAAAACCAATCCATATCACAAAACCTGCATTTAAAAGCGCTTTTCAGAAGCACAAAATTGGTCTTTTTTCAGGCGGAAAGCACTTTACGTCCCAAAAGCAACAAACTTTCTAAAACTTCTGTTAGAAAATCCCTAAATTAATATCATTTAGGCACAAATAATCACTAATTACAAGAATTAACTAACAAAACCAATGCCAATTTAATTTAACTTCAGCAGAAGCATAAAGCACGCATACCAAAAAGGCGGTAGTATCATCTGTATCAAAACGAGAGCTACCAATATAACCACCGAACCCCACCGTTACCGCCGCCGGACCCGACGGCACTAGAGACGCCGCAAGACTGCAAAATCATATCAGAAAATCACAAAACTATCATTTAATTAAAAAAAAACTTAATTTCTCTTTAAGATTTAATAAAAAAAAAATAACTAGCTAATTAATTAATTACCTGCTACTGGAAGCGCGAGACTTGCTTCTGTTAGCAGCTGCTTCTCCTTTCTGTCTGCCCATTTTCTTCGCCCTCTATTTGTTCTTAAACGAAGCGTCTCCGGAGAAGGATGATTTTTGGAGGTTTTAGCGAGAGAGAGAGAGAGATTTTCTGAATTTGAAGCTGGAGATACTTTTCTAGCACGGAAGGAGAAAGGAGGGCTAAGTGTTTGAACGACATGTCATTTTTCATGGAACCCATTGGATGATGAGTCGTCTAGTCTGATTTGGGGGAGCATGGGTGTATATGTTTTTTTCTTGAAGATTGATTTTTTTATAAATACAACGATAAGAGTATTTTAAAACTTTTTTCATGATAAGTTTCTTTTCTTATAATATTTTATTATATTTAAATATGAGACTATGTAAAATTAAATATTATTTTTCCTCAAGCATATAAATTCAATAGTTTGTTATTCATCCTTTAAAAAAAAAAAAAGAATGAATCATTAGTCTTTTAAATATTGTGAATTGTACATGCTAATTTAATTACTAATTAGATTTATGTGGATTAGAATTGTTTGATTATTAATACTTTTAATTATAATATAGTTATTGATTGGACAATGAATCTTTGTAACTTGATTGGTTTAATGCATATAGAACATCTAAATATAATAATGATATTTTTTTTACTTTAAAAATATAAAAATTACTTAAAACATTTTATAGAGAGAAATTAATTTTATATTTTTGTCCTTGTCTTTTCATCAAGCATATTTTCATGTTCTATATATTTATTATTTTCAGACACTAACTAAATATATAGATGTTGAGTTGTGAAATTGCTCAAGTGTTATTACTCCATTTGGTGATTATATCAAGCAATAAATAACAGGAAATTAGGGCAAACAATTCCTCTAATCCAAATGGACTCGAGTAACCTGATAAATCTACCTACAACTTGATTAACTTCATCAAACTTGAATGAGACTTGATCAAGTTAACTATAATGAATTTTTTAAGAAAATTGGAATGATTATTTTTAAACAAATAATTAACTCAGGTCGACTTGATGATTTACAGGTTAACTTGGCAATCCAATGATAGAAGCCCTGAATTGAGTCAGATCCCATGCCAGGTTAGACAACTATCGCCAAGATCATTGCTTCGCATGTCCAATGTGGGATCATGAAGCACAAGATTGCCAGTTTTGTTACTTTTGTAGACTGAATTCTTAGAAGCTGTATTTCTAGCCAGTACGAGAGAAGAGTTGAGAGTGAGAGTTGTACACATACAAATCGGAAAAATGCTATAAATTATTTTTTGTTCTTTCAAAGAAATAATATATGCATTCTCGTGTGAGCATGGAGAAATTGATGTACAAATGTAAATGCTCAGAGTCCAATTTTTATTGTCCATATAAGAAAATTACAATCAAAGATGCAATCAAGGAATGATCTACAGATCCAGGAAATATGGTTAATCGATATTTACTCCGCCGGGCATAAATCTGGTGAAGCTTGTACATGAGACTAGTCTGCATCAAACCAAATGTGATATTAGAATCTGTATTTGATATCACAAAACAGTGATCATAACTAGAACTTCCCATATATCATGAAAAGCAGGAACTTCTAATGCAAGAGATTAAGCAGAATCCATGGCTGGTGAGCTATATACAGACCATAAACAGAGGGAAACCATTTTAACAGGACTGAACAGCGATGACTTTAATGAATAGTTCGAGAAAAGCATCCATTAAGATTGGAAAGAAGAGAAAAATCCATCGCAACAGAATAATATATGCACATGAATAGCACAAAGCACCCTGATGTGGAGTGATTGACATCGAACATTATAGATACTGCTGTGATTATCTACCTAAATATGGGGTAGATAATTCAAATGCAGAGGCAAGTACAGAAAATGAGTTTAAAGCAATCTTCAAAGAAGATGAATAATCCATAATTAAGCTAGCTTGCGAAAGTTGAAGCAGCTTATCAGGATTGTTTTAAGCGAAAAAGGAAAGATTAAAACAAAAACGATTTTTATTCTTCCAACTAAATATAGTAATTGTTGATAATGTTCATTTCACATCTACGGGCAATATTCTAAGCCTGTCTCAATTGCAGCTTATTAATAATACCTGGGCTACAATGGAATC
>Ga0307517_10008713_pt1 | contig 14515 bp, 11 predicted proteins | sample 23_EM_MG_FD_194515 | JGI IMG/M metagenome (GOLD analysis project Ga0307517, IMG submission 194515) | Populus trichocarpa ectomycorrhiza microbial communities from riparian zone in the Pacific Northwest, United States - 23_EM | ecosystem: Host-associated > Plants > Roots > Unclassified | place... | reverse complement strand
AAGGACCAGCGACAGCTCGGCTCTTGGGGTTCAGCTAAATATAAAGAATCGTCAACGGGTACTCAATCATACATTATTTTGGCTAAATAATTAAGTTACCAATGAACCATTGATGAACATGAAGGCATCATACTTGTACAATTTTTACTAATTAATTGGGTTTTTTGGCCTTCTCAGGTCGTGATTGATAATGGACTCGTCGAAGTCACATTCTCCAGTCCAGATGGTGATGTTACCGGAATCAAATACAAAGGAATCGACAACGTGCTTGAAATCGGTAACGATGAAGATAATCGAGGGTATGCACATTTCATTTTAATCGTGTAAAAACCTATTCAATCTTCTACAGAATCCTATAATCTGTGTTAGCGAGAGCAATTATACTAATTGCACTTCACAATATTTCGAATACAGATACTGGGACGTCGTCTGGAACAAGCCAGGAGATCCCATCATCTTCGACAAGTAAATTTCTCTCTCTCTAAATGTTGACATAAGCCAATGCCATGATACCAGATTTAGATCCTCTTATATTCTAAGAAATATGAATGTCCTGACTGGTGCAGAGCGGCAAATTGCACAGTTTTGGGTGCATATGCCATGATAGCAAGCTTAAATTGGATTGGAAAGTTGTTTTGTAATTTAAAATTCTTCTACTCTGCAGGTTAGTAGCAACAGATTTTAAAGTGATAATGGAAGATGAAAACCAAGTGGAAGTATCCTTCACCAAAACATGGGATCTTTCAATGGGAAACTCCACAGTTCCTTTAAATGTAGACAAAAGGTGAAGTCTAAATATTCTACACAATGCTTTAATACCATGAAGAATTAAAATATGCTTTCATATTAATTTGATTTCATGTTTGCAGATATATAGTAAGGCGTGGTCAGTCGGGGCTCTACTTGTACACCATATTGGAACGCTTGGAAGGATGGCCCGATGTTGACATGGATCAAATTAGAGTCGTTTTCAAGCTCCAAAAAGACAAGTAAAAACTAAAACAAAATCCATTCAATTTGCTATTAATCGATGAGTTCTACTGTAGTAGTGCTAGCAGTAACCAACGACTGATCTGATTTACTGTACATGTAATGTCTGGAATTTATTTTGTCAGGTTTCACTACATGGCATTATCGGACTCCAGGAAAAGGACCATGCCAATGCCTGAAGACCGCGTAAGTGGCCAGCCTCTGGCTTATCCCGAAGCTGTTCTTCTGACCAAACCGATAAACCCAGAACTTAGAGGAGAGGTAACTCTTATTTCATCTTTAATTTCTCTGATGTGCCAACCATAAATAGTTGAAAAGTGACAGGCATGGTTGTCACTAGCTAGCCTCTGCTAGGGGATTATCATTGCTGGCTCGGTGAATTTTTTCGTCAATCTTGTCCCTTGCGTCCGTTGTCTGAAAGTCCCGTGACAATGTGAGGTGCAGGTGGATGACAAGTACCAGTACTCATGCGAGGACAAAGACAACAAGGTGCACGGGTGGACTGCAGAGGACCCCCCTGTGGGATTTTGGATGATCACACCCAGTAATGAATTCCGCGTTGGTGGACCCAACAAGCAGGATCTTACTTCCCATGTGGGCCCCGTTGTTCTCAATGTAAGCAACCCAACTCTCTAATTTATCCAGATTCTGTGATACATATTCATGTCTGAGGTTGTCACTTGTCGGAATAATTTTCTAACTTGCTCTGTTCAGCTTTTGTCTAATTCCTTCACTCACATGTAGATGTTCACGAGCACACATTATGCTGGGAAGGACTTGAATACAGAATACAGAAATGGAGAGCCATGGAAAAAGGTCCTTGGCCCGGTACTCGTCTATCTTAATTCTATTTCACCGAAAGAAGATTCCTCGATACTTTGGGAGGATGCTAAGGAACAGGTTATAAATCTGCTAACTCAGCTACTGATTCTATTGAGACGAATTGCGGATCATGCATTTTTATTGACTGTAACATGATGTTTCATTGATTAATTTAGATGTCAATAGAAGTCAACCGGTGGCCATACGATTTTCCTCAATCAGAAGATTTCCCTTCTTCAGATCAGCGCGGTGCTGTCACTGGCCAATTACTAGTTCGTGACCGGTAATGCCATGGTGACTCTGGATGATCAACATGGTTGAAGTAAATAACTGCTAATAATTGTTATTTTTTTTTCTTTCATTCCAGATACGTCAATGAGAGGTTACTGTATGCCTCCTCTGCTTATGTGGGTTTGGCCGCGCCAGGAGATGTGGGCTCATGGCAAACAGAATCCAAGGTAACTTCAGTTTGAACTTGAAAAATCTTGATTTGAATTATCCAGAGATTTATCTATCTTCTTCTTCTGAAAAAATTGTTCTTTTTTCAGGGTTATCAATTCTGGATTCGAGCTGACAGACATGGGCATTTTGTGATTAAAAATGTCAGAGCTGGGAACTATAGTTTGTATGCATGGGTTCCTGGTGTCATTGGGGATTACAAGTATGATGCTAATATAACAATTAATCCAGGTATGATAATCTTTCCCTCTCTCTTCTTGATCAAGAGTTACCTGTAACAGGATCAAAATGGATTTCCCTTCTGTTGCATACTATGTGTAATGTGTCAAAATGCAGACGTGGTTATATTGAAAACTATGAGACTCTTGCTTCTTTGTCCTCCTCCTTTTTGCTCTGGTTAATAGCTTGATTATCACATCCAAAATGCAGGATCTAGGATCAGATTTGGTCACCTTATATACGAGCCTCCAAGAAATGGTCCTACTCTGTGGGATATAGGCATTCCTGACCGCACAGCTGCAGAGTTCTACGTACCAGACGGATACCCAACACTGATGAATAAATTGTACACCAGTGATCCAGCAGAAAAGTAAGCCCTCGTCAAAACTGCCACGCATTCCGGCTGCAGATTTGTCTTCCCTTCCATATATCTATATAACTCTTTATATGTCCAGGTTTAGGCAATATGGATTGTGGAACCGATACTCCGATTTATATCCCAACGATGATCTCGTTTATACCATTGGTATTAGTAATGTTAAAGACTGGTTCTTTGCCCATGTTACCAGGTATTTGTCTTTCTTAATCTTTTAGCAGTAAGCTGGCTATTTAGCTAACTTTTGCCACTGCTAATTCTAACATTTGATCAACAACAGAGATGCAGGAAATAAGACGTACGATCCAACAACATGGCAGATTATCTTTGAACTCCAAAACGTAAACCGAAATGAAAACTACACTCTCCGATTGGCCTTGGCTTCAGCTACTGCATCCGAAATACAGGTATGTAAATTACAACGTGTCCTTCTCATTATCTGCCACCATTTTACCTGTTGCTAGAATTGCAGTTCTCTTTAATCAAATAATACTAAGAGTTGCTATAATTTGGTCAAAAGGTTCGGTTCAACAATCCAAGTAGCGATCGGCCACTATTCACAACAGGAGCCGTAGGAAAGGATAATGCGATTGCAAGACATGGGATTCATGGGTTGTACTGGTTGTATGGCATTGATGTCCCAGGCTCTCAGCTTGTCGAGGGAAAAAATACAATTTACCTCACTCAGGCTAGAAGTGATGGCCCCTTCCATGGTGTCATGTATGATTACATTCGTTTAGAAGGACCAAGAGGAACTTGAACAGTTGTAAAGGAATCCTATTATTCGTAGGATCCAAATAGATAGATTATATGTTAATTCAATATTGATGGTATAATTCATATTCTTTTATACAGAAGAAAAAATTTGAATTCCAGCAATGATAGAGGCCCGCAAATTTCCATTTCCCATGTTTCCTTTTTTCTTTTCATGTCAGTAATAATTCGGCTCTGCCTTTCCATTGTTCTCTCTTTGTCAATGGTCCGATGAGACATCTTTCTCTGCATGGTTACAACTTGTAAAACAAACCCTGTAAGAAAACATCAGTATTTGGTCATTAGCAACAGCAGTGCATAAAACCTGGATTCTTAGACCGACCAATTTCTTGTCTTAAACAAGGTGAGACAACATTTCCTCAGCGATCACGTATTTGTTCCTGTTTTTTCTTAACCTAGGTCTTCGTTTTGGATGTTTAAGATGAATGAATTATTGCTTTGGTCACTGTGTTTTGGGTGCATGCCCATCATTGCTAGCTAGTTTATGAGCAATAAACAAATGGTTTTAGTTTATCAGCGCTCTTTGCATATCATGAGTTAGGAATCACAAGAGGGTTTAATCTAACCTAGCACTAATCTTGTCCCAAAACATTCCCTCTCTTCCCCCTCATTAGGGGTGGAGTCGTCTTTGAAGTTCTGCTAAAACCCTCAAGTCTAGATAGGAAATTTGGTTTCGATTTGAATAGCCGGGCAGCGGGGAATTTTTTACTGAAAAACAAAGTTCTCTGACATCGAGCACCGATTTAAAACAGGAAAAGCTCAAGCTTCTCCCACTTTGAAGGTGGGTAAAGTTTGTTCAATTTTAGACCTTGCTAATAACTTGTTAGAAACTCGAAATAAAGTTTAAGACCTTTGCTAATAACCTGCTGGAAACTCAAATCCTGTATTACGAAGTACAGACCCAGCAGCATTTTACTGGCTTCTAAAGCATTTAGAGACTGTATACCCCTTCATCACTGCTTACACCCCTATAGCATTTTGCTCCCACCCCATTTGAGTGGATGTTTTTCTTCCTTGAATACTTATAGCTTAAAAAATGAAAATAAATAAATAAGCTCTATTCAGTTTGTGGCCGACTCAGGAATCATTTCACAAGTCTGGATTACGACTTCGCAGGCCCTTGGTTTTTTTTTCCTTTTTTGATAGTATGCCCTGTTTTCTTCTTTCAGTTGTTAAATATGGAAGGTATCCTGACCATTTGTCCTTTGTTGTGTTGGTGGTGCCTACAAAAACATGAGAAATAGGTCGTGGAATGCATCGTCTGCCATAGTACAGACCCAGATATTCATAATCCCCTGTTCTTCCATCATCTGCGATTAGCTCATGCTCTGGCACTTGGAGAGATATTCAACTGATTTGCCCTGTTTGTGGTGGCCGCCCAGATGTAGTGCTCAGAAACCAGGCTTTCAGCACTGGTAATAGCAGTGTTCTAAAACTCTGGTTTGACCCTTGGTTGAATGGCTGAACCCTTGATAGTCTCTCGATATTCAACTTCAAACACCGGAGCTGTAGTGAACAGCTTCCTAGGGAATCCGGAATGTATTCCTCTCAAATTCATCAAATAAAAAAACAACTGCAGCCTTTGGTGTAGCACCCTCAAGCACATTATGATGCACTGTTCTTGGAAATCCTAAATCAAGGAGCTCAGCAAGAAGGTTGGGTCTAAAAGACTGACTTTTGCAGGTGTATGTTAATAGTGGAGGACATATATAGGTGTAAACCAAATATAATGATCATCTTCACATTTTACTAGCTGAAGCAACAAATTTCCAGTTCATGCATAAATCTTTCTCAAATTTTCTCCTCCTATTCCTCCCCCTCACTTTCCACCCATCTTTCAAATAAAGGAAAATGCCTCGGAACGTGTGATTTCGTCTCTCTTTCCTCCGATTTTAAGAACATGAAGTTCGAGAATTTGTGCAGCTAAACGATTTTTTATAAAAGACCTACATCATTAATTATATGAAATGAATCCACGAACAATGAAGAGATTGGTTGCCCAACACAGTACAGAAAGCATCTGCTTCTCTCAATATAAATTTATTGATTGGCACTGTTGTCATTTACTGTACAACTCGACAGCTGAGGATTCCTATGGAACATTCAAATGGCAAAATTCTCCTAGTATCAAGGTTCTTAACTGGGGCAATGAACCCCAAAAAGACCTGCACACATTCATGAAACTGTATCATGCTTGAGCAACATTAAATTTTCCACAACAGGCATAAACTCTTCTAGGCTCTCTTCAAACAAAATCTCAAATCGCCTGGCCTCTAGGTGCTGCAGCCAAATTATTCCATATTTTGAAGTTTAAGTTTTGACCTGAGTTTCCTTAGAAAACCTTCATTACAAAAAAAAATCTAGAAGAAATCATAAAGTAGCCTTTCTAAGCTGCTTAAATGCTTCTATTAAAATTTGTAAACCATTTCCTCTGTGTATCCAGCTTCCTTTAGTAGGCCAGTGAGCTGCAACAGAGCAAATAGCAAGTATTAACCAAACGACAAATTGTTGACTCGTCAGAAATAACAAAAAGATGAATGCACCAGTCCATACCTCCCCCTGTGAACGATCTTTAGCCTTATCACCAGATATATGTTTCATCATCCCAGGGGGTCCACACACCTGAAAGAGCAAACAATATTGAGAGCGGAGGGGTTCAAAATGAGTTACAAACTCGTTCCAATTTTCACGTCAACTATATGGGAAAGCAAAAAAAAGAGTTTACAGCTGATATGGATGGGTACATTTTCTGTCATGCAAGAACATATCTTTTCACTTAATGGACTAATGAAAGAACAGGGTGACACTGACTGTGAGTTGAAATTTATAGAACTCAATTAAAGAAAATAGAAGTTGAAAACTATCCTAAACAGGGTTAAGTCCTTCGTAGCGTGGCCAGGAAATAGTGATTATTGTTTCATAATTCTATGAATGCTATGTTGGTCAGTGATTTAAAGAAGCTCCTTATAACTCGCGACTTGAGTTTAGAAAAACATAATCTGTTATGTAGGAAAAGGTATCTGTAACACGCAAGAAAGTCCCGACATCAAGAAGCAGTATTTATTTGAACAAGGGTTCATCATATCTGCTACGAAAGAAAAAGTATTGGAAGGGATAATGTCAATCTGAAAGCTCTAATTGACAATGCAAAGACTTTTTAAGTGTTCAGTGAAGAAAACAGTGATGGAGTGAGGATTTTCTTGGGTAGGCAAAAAACACATGCAAAACAAATCCAAAATAGTAATACCTGTAAAAGAATATGCTTGCATGAGTATATGTTTGTGTGTTTGAATGTGTAATTACCTACATGCAAATTTAAACTTGCCTTGATATTAATGTGTATATATCGAGTACTCCACGTGATTGGAGAAAAAAGCCTAATCCAGTATACCGTATTAACGAATATATTAGGCTCAGCTTCGGAGCAAGAAACATGGATGACTAAGTATTTAATGAGCTACTATATAGCATAGATCAAGAAAACAGAAAAGGCTTAATTATCTAGTAATTGTTTCTAGTACAAGTAGGCCATGGCCCCCTCCACCACTGAACTAGCTTATATTTAATGAAGGCTAAAGATGCAGAAGTTACAAATTGACATTTACCAGGATAAGTGTATCATCACACGGACCAGGTAAGCCTTTCACAACCATATCTTTTGATATGTAACCTGAACCTCCTTTCCAGTTCTTCGATGGATTGTCTACAGTATAGAATATCTGGGATTTTTACCATAAAAAATATCAAGGAGTTTTCATTGGAGAAGAATAACTGTAGTTAAACTGATACAGCAAATTTTCAAATTCAAACAACTGATACCTTTAAATTTGGATGGCTAGCAGCAAGAAAGTCAAGCTTCTGTTTAAGAAGTATGTCATCAGGGGAGACATTGGCATAAAGCAACGATACCTGTTAGGAAAAAATAAAGATCATCAATTTGCTACTACTTTAGGTGAGAAGACTTCATGAAAAAAATAGTGAAAATGATTGATCTACATAAATAAATGATCTTGTAACTTATATTTGTGATATTCTGACATATCCATATAATATTCGATGCTAACAGAAGCATTCAAATCATCATTAAGGTATGAGTGAAAATACAAAGTTACATATTAAATGGGCAGAAGCTAATGATCACAGAAAATAACATTAAGACAGTGTCACCTGAGTGTTGTCATCGGGATTCTTCAGTATAGCCTCAATTACTTGAAGCATTGGAGTAATGCCTGTGCCACCTGCAATCTGAAAGAACATGATAAAATCATCAAACTGGATAGCAATGAACATGTTTGTAAATGGACCTTGCAATAAGAACTAGATAGCACATATGCAAAGTGATGAAAATATAGAACAAAAATTGAGCTAGCAAATCTTTTCCTTCGTGCTACATGTAGAATTGGACTGATAACCCACTATTATTTAATGTAAATATGATAATTGACTCTTCAGAAACACATATTAGCCATGGTTAGAAGAAAGGATGCAGAGCTGGCAATTCCCAACACCACCTTTCCCCTCATACCACTATTCTTTAATGTAAATATGATAATTGACTCTTCAGAAACACATATAGCCATGGTTAGAAGAAAGGATGCAGAGTTGACAATTCCCAACACCACCTTGCCCCTCATAATTAAGAGGGGTTAACACCCTTCACTACGCTTCAAATCTACATGAGCTCTTACCATGCCAATGTGCTTCTTCATATTGGGAGAATATCTGAGCTTTTCAATGGGCCTGAAACAAGAAAAAGGCATCAGTGATAAAAGACAATGTACAGTAAATATCTGTTAGCTTATGGTTGTGAATAACATACCCTTTCACTTCAACAACATCTCCAGATTTTAAGGTAGCGAAATGCTGACTCATTTTTCCTTCAGGATACACCTGCAACAATTTGAAAGGAATGGGAGAAAAATTCAAGATGAGGAGCATTAAATAGGAATAAAAGGTCATCTTTAATAGTCTAAACTGAGGAAGTATGCGAGGAAAAATAGCTAAACAATTATGTCACTTACCTTGATTAATAAATCAAAATATCCCTTAGAATCTGGGTCTGATATAGGAGTATACCTGAGTAGAGAATAAGTTCCACAAATTAACTTTCAACAATCCAAGAATAAACTAACCATTTTGCCAGTAAAATCATTTCAAGAGAAGAGCCATGGAAACCACATTTTAACATGAAACTGTTTATCTTCCTTTTTTTCCGAGGAGGAGAAAAGGGAGGCAGCAGCTTTGATGGTCAAAATTCTGCTTGTCAAGGAGACTACAAATGCCATAGCAAGTACAATTCGGATGGAATTCCATCCTAGGTCAAAATTCTGCATGTCAAGGAGCCTACTAACGCCATAGAAGTATAATTCAAAAGGAATTCCATCCTATGTATTCAAGACATCCAGTTCTAAGAAACAATTTCAGTACTCAAGTATCAAGAACACTGAGATCCAAGAAAAACTTATAAGCAGTCAACTTTTACTCTAAAGAAAACGAGCCTCGCCATGAAAAAGTATGGCTGGAAGAAATCAAGCACCATATTGAGAGAAATAAAATTGGATCAAGCATATTGGAATCTTGAACGGGGAGACTTACGGGCGTACAACATATTTTGTTTTTCCTTCAGCATCTTGTCCTATTGGAGCCCTGCAGTTACAAAAGTACATCAAAGCAATGAAAGAACCAGAACACCTAATTAAAAAAAAAAAAAAAATCTACAGAAAATATATGGAAGTATCAGAACAAGCGGCATAAAACACACCTTGTAATAATGCATGAAGCAATATCTAAACCCAACTTTGCAGCAGGATCAAATGAAAACCTGGCATTCCAAAGAAAAGGGCAGGAAAACAAGTCACGATTATAGGCATGGAACACAATTAACAACTACAGTAACATTTGCCTAGAAAATCAGTTTCTCAGAGACATCACATAACGTGCTCCAGAACAACCCAAATTCAGTCAAATCCACAACAGGGAAAAAAAAAGCATACCTGAATAAATGAGTATTATGGCTAACTCTGGCAGTGTCTTGCAGCTTAAATTCAATCCATTTATCTGGATTGAGAGCTGAAAAGAGAGACAACAAGCAAGCAAGCATCAATATTGTTCCCAAAACAGCATAGCCACATCCCATCTTATGAACATAAGGGAGGGGAGAGAAAATCCACTCACCAACTTTTGGGCTGCCTTCTACTTTCACTTCTTCTAAATGAGCCTGGTACATTGTCAAAAATCACAAAGCATTTAAAAAATACTAAAACTAAAGAAGAAAAAAGGAAATACCCATCTCAGAATCAATCAATTATGATGATCATCATCATCATAATATCCATTTAATCAAAAACAAATGAGTGTGATTTGATAGAAAACCCAGATGGGAAATTACCAAATTTGGAGAGTTGTAGTAGTACAAATAAGAGATTCCACCGGTAACTGCAGCGATTGCTCCAAAAGTGGACTTGGGCTGACCTCCGAATGAAACTGGAGTGGCCTTAGATAGTCTCCTGAAGAAGGTAGAAGCCATTTTTGTACACTCAAAATAAATTCCAAGCTGCGAAGCGAAGAAGCAAACTGTTAGCTAGGTAAATATATTCTTAGACAAATTCTACAGTGCCGCTGCATTAAAATGCCGTTACTGTGATACAATGCCGACGCTGTCCCTTGGCTGCCACGTGGTGATGAACCTTTGTATTTGTTTTTCATTCTTTCCCTCAAAATATTGAAACTACAATTTCGCCCCACACTTTATGAGATTTTAACGGATTAATGACACATTTCCCCTTATACTCTTACTTTTTTATGGATCTTCCCTTGTATAGAATATTTTATGCATTCTACCATTTTACTATTGTTTTGTTAAAATTTATATCCTTTCATCTAATTTTATTACGTGTCAAGAATATATGCATTAATCTATAAGATTATCACTTGAAAATTAAGCTGAAGTCGGGGATTTCAAACCGCTATTTTTATAGAAGACTGTATAAGCCACAAGCTGTTCGATAAAATGACAAGGAGAAAAAAGACTGAAGTTAAATGGAGGAAATCATTTTTGAATTTATCCATCCCTTGTAACAAGAGAAATACTAGTGAGAAAGAGAGAAAAATTTGCAGTTGGCGGCACTCTAACACTTAGTGCTAAGTTTCTGAGTACAGGTGCCGATTAAAATAGAGACAACCAGGTGTGTGCGTGCAAGCAGTAGCAAACTACGGTTGCAACTGAAAAAGGCTTGAAGGAAATTTCTGTAACACACAAGGCCATCCTTGAGGACTGGACTTCTCACACATTGTGGAGTACCCAGTATACAACCCTGAGCATATAATTTCTCTCGCTCTCTTTTAATTTTTGTTTTTACATCTATGCATGGCTCATTGTTTTACCATTTGCTCGTGTGATTGGTCATCCCTTTGTACCATTTAGTCTCTCTTTTCTTGCCCTGAGTAAATTGTCACAAGTATTGCTTACACATTACTAGCTTATGTACACATTTGTGTTAGAAGTTATCTTTCATACATCTTTCTATTGCCTACGGCATTGTGTACCGCGTACTGTTTTTTTGCATATCATCTAGTTTTTATTTATTTCTTACAGGGATAAGCCAGAGTCATCAATCAGATCCTCAACAGTGTGGAAGGCAGTTTGGTGCCTGAATGCCCCGGAAAAGATAAGGAAAATGCAATCTCATGCCAATCCAACTGCTTTAAGCTCTATTAGTCCCCTCTTCCCTTTGTAGGCATGCCAAAAAGAGGAAGAAGCTGTGGAGCCCACAATTTTCTTCTACGAGTATGTGGACACCACATGGTTAGCTAGTTCTAGGGTTATCAAGAGCAGGGTTTGGAAATTTTGATTGAAGGTGGAGCACTATTAATAAGCTGGGGAATGAATGCAGAAATGACTACATTGCGATTAGTGCTGCGTGTTTGTGTTGACAAATTTGGAAGAGTAGGAATGAAAGTCAAATGGAGTCGTCCTATCAATCCACGTGAAGTAGCAAGAAAGTCATCCCTGCTCACAGCATAGTTCTCTCTCTTGCGGACCATCCTTCCTTCTCCTGCTCCAACATCTTCTCAAAGAGGAGTCCAGATGGATAGAAGGGAAAAACCACTTGATGGGAACCTAAAGATAAATATGTAGGGGTTCCACTATGGTAAAGCGGTGGATGGTAGGGGTTCCAAGTGCAAGAGTAGGTATGTCGCTCGAGGATAAGCCATGAAGATTAGGGAAGCTCTCATCTTCGCGACTTCGTTGGGAACTCATGGGATTGTAATCGAATCTGATGCTGTTGCTACTGTGTCAGCCATCAAGGATTCAAGATTGACCCCTGCTTGGAAAGTTGGTCTGGTCATAGCAGACATCAAGCATCATTTACCATTTATGCCTAATGTGTCCGTAAAGTTTATCAGTATAGAGAGTATAATATGGTCGTTTGAATTCCTTGCCTCCAGAATTCATTAGGGTTTTACAATTCTCCATTGCATGTAAATCGGACGCCAGATTACATTGGCTAACACCCAAATGTAGTCTCTCTTTTTTCTTTTCTTTTTTTGACCAGCATAAATCATGTCCTTGCAAATCATAAAGATAAAAGAGAAATGACAAGACATCTTACAAAGGAATGAGAGAAATAAAGGAATCAATGCACCATGAAAACAAAAATGAAAAAAGAAGGAAAATACTATGAAAAGAATACCCTCTCCCTCCCTCTCTCTCTCTAATTATAATTACTCTTATAATTATGTTTTTAGCTGAGAAAGATTTCACAATTAATGTATGATATAGAATGTTTATGCAAGGAATATGACACTGATAGGTTGCTCTACTCCAGGATGCAATATTGCTACTGCTTTCTTCCTGCGGATGATTAATTGATCAGAGTAAATGTTATAGAATAAGATCGGCCATCAAGATGTAATTATAACCAAGAATAAAAATTGGCTTTCTCCTAGAAGCTATTTGGTTATGAGCGGTCGTTGTCAAATATTATCAATTATGAGGAAAATATTATAGCTAGATTTATTGTGCTCCCTCTCATATTTCGAGTGGTGATGTTTTATTTTCATTTTAATTTTTAAACTTTGTTTCTTCTTGATTGAGTCTTGTCAAATTAATGGTCAATTTCTTTTTAATTTATTAATCAATAACTAAATTAAAAGAGAGAGGACCACGGTGAAAAAAACACTAAAAATAGGTTAATGATTTCAAAATTCACATGAAACATTCACTTTAGTCCTTATAGCTTTCATTATGTAAATTTTTCATCCCTTTAGTTTGTGAAAATTAATTTTGGTCCGTAACTTTATTTTTATTGTTTTTTAGTCTCTAATTCTAGATAAGAGAGAGAAAGTCATCAGAATCTGATTATAAGAAGAGAAAATATCAATTAACACCAATTTAGACGATGAAAAATATCAATCTTTGTGTCAATAGTATCCATTCGATGAGAGAAGTTCATCTAGGGTGTTATTTTCCCTCCGCATTGCTTGAGAGGGTAGATTTGACTTTGAAAAGTTTTTTGAATTTGTTTTTTTTTACGTCTTTATGTCTTATTCAAGGATATAAACAAGTTTACCCAGATCTTTAGGATCTTTTCTAAGTGTTTTTGGGTCAAAATCGGTTTAAAAATAATTTTTTTGGTAAAAAACCATTGCTTTGACTTTTTAGCGACCCTCTAATCACTATAATTTAAGTCTGCAGACATTGAGTCATTTATGATTTTTTTTTAAAAAAAAAAATGGGTCATTTGGCCTATAATATTTTGAAAAACAATAAATAAAAAAAAGCCTAGCATGCAGGTAGCTTGCCCTGATTATTAAATTATTTTAATGTTTCTTTAATCACTGCATTTTCATCCCCTCAGAAATCAAAATAATAATAAAAAAATCATTTGTTATTCAAAGGTTTTATTTTTCATTTGACTAAAAAAAAAATTTTATTCAACTTTAAAAAATGTCATTTTTTTGTTTTTCAAGTTCCACTTGCATGTCCTGTTTGTTTTTAAATTTTTTTTATTTGATAAAAAACGAATCCCACATGCATGGTTATTGTGTAATTAAATAAAATATAATTTAAAAAATAAAAAGTTATTAGATATACTAGTATGCATAACCGCGATCATAAGTTTAATAGGATGTACTAGTTTCACTCATGCTTTTTTAAAACTTTTTATTTTAAATTTATTTTATATTTTTTTTTATGGGCTAGCGTGTGATTTGGTCTTTGCTCTTACCATATTATTATTTAAAAAAAAATTATTTAATGTTTTTTTAGCCTTTAAAGTTAAAACAAACAAAAATTAACAAAATGGCTCTTTTTTATTTGATTTAAAAAACGGTTTTTTTTATTTAACTTTAAAAATAGGTTTTGTTTTTCCAGTCCCACACTCCTATCCTTCTTGTTATTTTTTAAATTACTTGATGCAAAAAAAAAAGTCTCACCCACCTAGTTGTTGTGTGATTAAATGAAAAACAATTTATAAAATAAAAGGTTATTAAATTTAATGGAATGCATGATCTAAATTATTAGTTTAACAAGTTGATATGAGTTCACTTGAGTTTTTTTAATATTTTTTTAATTAAATATTTTTATTTCTAATTTCTCTTTTTATAGGCCAGGATTATAGGTAGGTATATAAGTCTAACCTTATTATTAATTTTTTTAAAAATTGTTTTTACTTAATGCATTTTCAGCCCTTTAAAATTAAAACAAAAAAAATCATTCATTTTTTATTTGAATTTAAAAAATCTTTTTGTTATTGAATTTAAAAAACTAGGTCGTTTTTTTGTTTTTTCAATCTCTTGTGCCTATCATGTTTGTTTATTTTTCAAATTATTTTTTATTTGATACAAAAAAGTCTCTCTACCTAGTTGTTATGT
>Ga0307517_10008712_pt1 | contig 14515 bp, 11 predicted proteins | sample 23_EM_MG_FD_194515 | JGI IMG/M metagenome (GOLD analysis project Ga0307517, IMG submission 194515) | Populus trichocarpa ectomycorrhiza microbial communities from riparian zone in the Pacific Northwest, United States - 23_EM | ecosystem: Host-associated > Plants > Roots > Unclassified | place... | reverse complement strand
GTCGTCCAAGCACTTAGGGGAGCTTCTCTTTCCACATAACACGAGCTTGGAAATGGAAACCCCAAGCCCATGGCATGGCTTTGATAGAAAATTATAACCATACAAAGAAATACCGACTCGTAAACTTTCTACCTTCTCACTATAAATCACTATACATAATACCATCTCGGGAGAGCTTTCGTTTTAGCAATCCCATAATTTTTTCACCCTAAAATCACATCACTTTAATCTAGTAAGGTTTTAACCATGCTGTTTCCAATTGAAGCATTCACTGAGGGAATCTGGGTTGGACTTGGACCAAACAAAAACGTTTCAAGCTTCAAGCTGTTGCACGCCGGAAAAGATTTTATTCCAATCTGAAGACCCTAAGTTCGATTCACATACAAATTTCATTTGAATTTTCGAATCTTGATTCCATCCTTGGCCTTCATTTCTATATTTATCTTCCAACCATTTTACGTTCTCGGCAGCATCAGTTACTGAAAATCTCTAGTGGGATCACTCTCTCCCTTATTCACTTGTCCGTAAAAAGCTTTCAAATTTCCTTCCCCAGCAGAAGCATGATTTATTATTTTGGGATAGCTGAGCATCCCATTTCATCAGGAGATGCCTCGAATACTAATTGTCTTATACACCCAAGTTCTCTACAGGTTTTAATACATCTCAACAGATACCGTGACCCCAAACTCCAGTCCTTGAGAGTTCGCAGGACTGGACTTATTCGATAATACTTGCAACAGAGAGCTCAGCAAACTTCGAATGGCTGGATATTCCTAACAATCTTCCGATGGCAATTCATAGTAATATTAAGTTAGCTTCATTTAATACCTTCAAGAAAAATGCAGTGATGCATTCTTAATTCGTCAAAGCAGGGAAAAATAGGTGGAGAAAACCAAAATTTCCATAAAGGAATAAAAAAACACAGCCTATTCAACATACTTGAATATTAACTACAGCCTCCATAAAACACAGGAGCAACAGAAGTATCAACCACTAATCCATACAGGGCAAGTCAGTCAAAAACAGAATAAAATCTTCACTATTACATCATTCACAGCAATCAAGTCAGGGAAAGCAAGAGAGAAGGTGGGTGGGAAAGGAGGGGGAGAAATGGTGAGAGGAGTAAACATTACCTATGGCTTACGAGGAGGAGAACTGCTGCTGCTACTGTTACTGCTGCTTCTTCCTCTCAAGGGCCTACAAGAAAAAGATTTCCCATGAGTACAGAACAGAACTACAACCAACAGGAAGTAACAGCAGTATGATTCAAACTTCACAACAAACCAAACGCCTGGACAAAAAATCCCTTCAAGTTTCAAAAGCAGTTATTTAACTAATACATCCAATATGAATGAGATTGAGTAGATAATTATTGGTTAGATTGGTTACATTCGTTACATTCAAGTGAACTATAAAATCTAGAAAAGCCAAACGTAAACACAGAGAGAGGCAGAGAGCTCTCACTTTCCACTTTCTTCAGTTATGCAACTTTCTTTTGCATGAAAATCAAGTTAAATTGACTATAGAATGACCCTTACACAGAATGCTAGCATATTTTAACTATTCCTTGTGCATCCCTAGGTAGAAAAAAATTTCCATGTCTGCTAACATCACCAAAGATCCTTGCATATTAAACACACCCTTCAAAATTAAGCTTATAAATCATAAAAAAACCATGCATTGCATAATGGATTTTGACATCGATACCACATAATTGATAACTAAGAAGCAAAACCCATATCAAAAACAAAAGGTTAAAATGTGTGCTTATATCCTAATTGCCTTTTTCAGTGTCCGGAGCACTCAATGCCTGGAGTGATGACAGATGCTCGTGGCCTCTAATCCTAAGGTATTGGTAAGACTTCTGTTCTATACTTCTAGGTCATTCACAGTTCTTTCAGTAAAGCCCAGGAATAAATAATAATCTGAGCAAGTGTACACTAGTAACTTCCATACTCTCTTTCAGTCTTTTTCCAAACAGAATCCCCAACCCCTTATCCCTCTTTTTAAATAATAATCATAGAAAATTTTGAATGCATAGTGGTCATTCAACCAACATGTGCATATGTGAGCAAAACATGGATCTTAATGAGTTACAAACAATGAAAGGACAAAATGGTGCTAATATGGACATCTTCTATCAGACATGAAAGTCATGTAAAGAATAATGGAAAAATCTATATAGACTAAAAAGGAAGAAAATGAATTACCTTCTAGGACTGCGACTCCTTGATATCTTGCGAGTTGCCTGTTACAATTGAACAGACAAAACCAATTAATAAAAATAATGAAAAGGTTCTTGCAGGAAAACACAGAAAACCTATAGCACCAACCTTGCGTGGACTAGGTGATCCAGAGTATGATGAAGACCTCCCACGCCTTGCACCTGGAGCTCGGCCCCTGCCATATTTAAACACCAAGCAGAAAAGGATAACATGATGAGAGACATCATATGCAACACCAAGGAATGTAACAAAAATATTCCGATATCATATGTTTGTTTTACAATGACATAATAGAATAGGAGGTTCAATCAAATATTGCTATTCATTTTCCGAAGCAAGTAAAGCATATTCACTTAAGCTGAAAAGGCCACACTAGTAAAAGGATGCTGGCTCCACATTTATAAAAGAGGTAGAAGTCCAGAAAACAGTCCAGGGTATCTTGTTTCAGCTTCATCTTCTTTAAAATACAAGTCTGAACCCAAAACTAATTCAAAATGCCCCTTATGCACTAGCATGAAAGTGTCAAACAAAAGAGTGCACATTATATCATCAAACTTAGTGAAATTCACTAAGGACTTTAACTTCAAATTTACACAAATAAGTGTAGGAAAACCCACAGACATTAGCTTGAATAAATCTGACAGGAAAGAAAGTTGAGGGAAAAAAAGGGAGATAAAATAATATTTACCAAACAAGGTTTATTTCAGAAAACAAGAAACTCATATATTGGGTATTTGATGTTTACCTTCGTGGTGAGAGTGACCTTGAGCGAGAACGAGCTGGTCGACGAATTGGAGAGCGGCTACGTCTACGGAGTGGAGACCTTCTTGGAGGACTACGAGCTCGTCGAGGAGGTGTGCTGTAGTAAAGGAAAAGGAATTGTCAAAAGTTATTATCCAAAGTATATAAAATTTGTATTTATTTACAACGAAGAAAACATATGAAACAATGGCTTTGAAGAATTTCAGGTTTTAGATTGCAGTAATTTGATAGATATAATTACCGCCGCCTTGGAGGAGGAGAACGCCTACGAACAGGGCTACCACGCATCCTTCTGGGTGAGGCCCTAGGGAGAGATGACAATGTGGCATTAGCTTCAAAATACTGATGATATCACAGAACCAAACATGTAATAGATAGTCAACTACCTACCTCAAAGGGGACCTATATCTCCTTGGAGGTGACGATGGAGAACGACCTCTGGCTGGTGATGCAGGTCTCCGCCTTGGAGGTGTCTCACCACGACGATAAGGAGACTCCACTCGGCGACGACCAGGAGAATCTGCACGTCTGCGTGGTGGAGAATCCAGCTGACGTCTAGGAGATCCACCCCTTCGAGCAACAGGCGACCTCCTTCGAGGTGAAGCCAGAGGTTTCCGATGGGGAGAAGCTGACATCATCAACAAAGAATAGTGAACACAGGCATCAATTCATGATCATTGTAGAGAATAAATAAAATGTGTAGTGACAGTAATCTTATACAAGCCATACGTTCTCTTTGCCTTTTGGGTCCATCCTTCTCAGCATCTGCACTGGCATTATCAGTTTTGGGAGCATCTCTCTTTGGAGCTGCGGCAATTGGCTTTGGGGGTGGTGAAAGCTTCTGTCGTGGAGGTAATGTGAACTTTGCCCGAACGACATTGCCATCAATTTGAGCCTGCATGGAGGCAATTTACAACATTAATAGTCATATTATGCTTTTCTTGTCACAACTACATTTAGTACCCATGTCTAGGCATGACCTACCCCGTCCATGTATAGCAAGGCCTTTTCAGCATCCGCTCTAGTCTTAAACTCAACGTATCCAAATCCTTTAGGAAGATTAACCTGCTCAAGCATGTAATTACACCTTAAAAAACACATATTCTACCGATTACAGAATAAAGAAAAGCTTTTATAGACTTACAGTGCGATCCATTGCCAGCTCCACATGTACAACTTCACCGAAGTTGCCTGAATGAATGAAAAATTAGTTTGCTATCAATGATCAAGAAATTTTGCACAGAATTCTATTACTATTAATGGATGCTTTGGTTAACAAATCATTAAGGATTCCCTTAACAATTTTATCCAAGAAGATGCAGCAAAATACATAAAATAACCATTAATTTCATACACTTGATAGCTGGAGTCGATCCATTCTCCACTACTAGAAGCTTTTAAACAAATACCATTGCAAATCTCAGTTACTGAGGCAGGCTCACATTACTGTCTAAGCCTAGCAGTAATACTGTGATAGTCCATGTGCATTAAATAGTAATATGCAGCTCAGGTTAATTCATAGTTAGAATACTATAACTTCGGAACATGTCCATTATGACAACAATTGAGTGACTCAACCTCGAAAACAGTTTTTTTCCAAAAGAACAGTGCCCAGTTCTCTTTCCACTGATAATGTTGCATAGTTATACATGTATACATTTGTATGCAAGCATTCAAATATTGCATGCATGTATCAATAAACACGAAACTGAGATACATTTACAATTAGACAAGGCATACATGAATACCAAGGCACAAGTATCAACCTATTCAAGCAACAACAAGGGCTAGGAAAGAATACGTGTGTATGTGTGCATTCAAATATTTACATACTGTTGCATGTCAATAAACAGGAAAGTGAGATCCATTTACAGTTAGACAAGGCATACATGAACACCGAGGCACAAGTATCAACCTATGCAAGCAACAACAAGGGCTAGGAAAGTAACAGAATAAAAAGAAAATCTTCCAGAATACATAACCGAATAAATACTGAAATACTAGTTTCAGTCCAGACCACAATCCCAATCAGAGACCAACTGCCACAAAGTATAAGACCAGTATCAATCAACCACAGACCAATAGTCCATCCACATAATGCAACCTCCAGCACATTTTTTTTAATTCATAAAAGAAGCAGAAAGAACTCACTAAATATTTCTCTTAGGTGACCCTCATTCACGTTCCTGGTCAGAGAGTCAACGTGCAGAACAAGAGACTCGCGAATTGGTGAAGCTTTCCTGAAATGGATGACAATGCAAAAGATCATATATGGTAAGCAATAAAACCCACAAAAATAAAGACTGTAAAAACTGAAGACCCCCAGTTTGCAGATATTATAGACCAAAAAAATAATGCAGAAACCAATTTCAACAAAAAAAGTAGCATATAAATTTACCTTGGAGGTGGAGAAACCTTTTTAGATTGTGGTGGTGGAGACCGACCTCGCCTAGCTCCTTCAGCAGGACTTCTTTCAAATTAAATAAATGAACAAAGCATATGTCCCATGTTAGAACAAAATAATACAACAAACCCCAAAAAAAATGTATAAGAAATAAACTCATATATGACTCAAGATACAAAAATACTCATTAACCTAAAAAATGCAGAAATTTTACATCAAGGACCACTTTAATGAATCGTTGATGCTCAGGCTTAATGGTAAATGAGGCACCAGTTATCAATTGTGCTTAAACACCCTTAAAATATATATTTTTCCAATCAAAAGCAATCTTAATGAGTTAACTTCCAGTCCATAAATTAACAACAAAAAATAGAATTTTAGGTTAATAAGTAAATTGAAAGAAAAAAAAAATTAGGAACACTTGATAAATAATCACAGTTACTCTCCATCAAAAATCCCAAAAAAAACCTCACATTAACTATCACACTCTACATTAAAGATAATCATGTTTTAATTAACTCAATCTGCCAAAAATCAAAATCATCATCAAGAACCCTAAATGGAAAAATCGTAAACTCATTCCTTAATCGGAAGCTAATGTCAATGAATCATCTAAAATTCTAAAAACAAACTAAATTAAAAAAAAAAGAAAAAAGAAACAGGAGTGGCATAATTGTGAATTCACCTTTTGCGAGGAGGAGGGCTTCGGCTTCCAGAACTGGCGCTGCGAGAAGGAGACGAGGAGGAGGAGGACAAGGACCGAGAACGAGATCTGGACCGGGACACTGAACGAGAGCGAGAGCTAGAGCGAGAATCTGAACCGGAGTAGGAGCGGGAGCGAGAGGAGGAGCCGGAACCGGATCCTGATCGCGATGTAGGGCGGCCTCTCGTTGGCTTCGCCATGACACACAGAGGGAAATGGAGAGGGAGAGGGAAATGGAACCCTGGATAAACCCTAGCGAATTTGGGGATAGAGACAGTGAGTGAGAGGGATAGTGTCCGGTTAGTGGTTTTTATTTGTGGACCTAAGAAGAATGCTGGGCCTGCTTTGTAGATCCAAAGGCTTTATAAGATGGGAAAAAAAGTGGTTAAATAAATAAATTAATTAACTTTTCATTTTTCTTGAAAACAAAAACTCAATAATATATTTTTAACAATAATAATAAGTGAAACATTAGCTTAATAAACTTGAAAGGTTGTAAAAAATATATATATTTTTATGCAATGAATCCTAATAATAAATGGTTAGCCCATTAAATAATAATGTAATTGGTATGTTTCAATCATTTGTTGTCAAGAAATTTGTCAATATACAGCCCCACAGATTTCGTTCTTGTTTTTATCCGGATGGGCAACTTTTGTTTATAGTCTATTCCATAATTATTAAATTTTATCAGAATTGAATTGGTTTATTATTACTAATTATCAACTCGGTTTAAAGTTTGATCTAATTAAGCTTGAATTATATAAATTAACTCGGATTAATCTGGGAAAAAAAATATTTTATATTTTAATATTTTATATAGATATAAACTATATATAACTATCTTATAATGAAAAGATTAAAAAAATACATCTAGAAAAGTTAAGAAACATTTCATAAATATATTTATCTTACATGAAAAAATTAAGAAACATTTAATGAGTTGTAGGCTATAAAAAAATATAAGGCCAAGTATTTACAAATTAATTTTATATTTTTTAAATTTATTAAAAAAAAAAAATTAGATCTTGGTTATGCCGGATTACCCGGGTTTGACCGGATCAATTGCAAACTCGGGTTTTGACCATTTAAAACCTAGCCAAAACCCCGAGTTACCCGAGTCAACTCTCCAAGCCGGTTTTTATATCTATGCTGATGATTATGTCCTTCAAAAATTAGAAAGAGAATTGATTACAGCTGGTTTTTCTGTTTTTTGGCTTCAATTTACAAGTCAAGTGTTCAAGATATGGATTGACATTTCATTGAACTGTGTTTCACAAAACCAGATAAACCGTCCAAGTTCAAAAACTCTCATTGTTTGAGCAGCAAATACCAAGACCAGTGCAAAACACAATATGTATACAACAGAATCAACAGTTAAAGATGGTTCAGAACTCCAAACGTTTGAGCCACGCCTTGGTTGCCTTGGTTTACTTAGGTTATTCCATGCTAGTTGGAGAAAACGAACGCCTCCTTTTGGCTTCATTGTCACCGAGGTGCAATGAAACAAATATGTCTTCATCGCAGCCATTCCTTAGCGAAGCAAGATTCTCAGACACCTTCTTATCTGATACATTGTTTTGATGCAGTGGGGACTGCCTGATGAAGCTCGGAATGAACTGGTGTTCAACACTGGGAGTCAACTTGATGCCATCTTCCAAGTGAAAGTTGGTTTCCATTAGTGATGATTTTGGGATACCATTTTCAACTTCTGAAGGTATGTGCTCAATTTGAAGACCCAATGATTCCAATTTGTCATCCATTCTGTCATTTGGAAGCATTCCATCTGGGGGTGATGAGTCTCCTATAGTGGAGCAAATTGCAGTTGCTGAGGCAGCTCTTTGTTCTTGTACTGCAGCTGCAAACACAACACCAATGAGAATAAAAAGGACAAGTGTTTAGATAAAAAGATAGATAAGAGTGAGAATCGAGAAGAGGCTATGTAAAAACATTTCCAATTTTCAACACAATCTTTTTAGCCAAGTCAAAACATGATGAGCTTGAATGCCAGACGGGTATAAAGATAAAAGTTAACAAGAAAAAAAAAGGGTATCGTATAATATCAGCCATACGACCTAGGACAAACCTTGAAGCCCTTCATTGGTAGTGATCAGATCAAGTTCAAGATGATAGAGAAGGCGTCCAAGATCAACTCCACTAGTCCAATTCTCTGGAGGCTGGCCAACTTTCAACTTAAGTCGACCACGATTAGCAGTACCACCCCATATGATCCCAATAGGCCGAGGCTTCTCACCGTTCTCACCCTTCATTATGATGAGGCTTCCACTATCTCCTTCAAGGTCAAAAGTCTGCTGGTTCTCACCTACAACAAGAAAGTCAGTTAAGAAGCATATGCCTTTCTCATCATTGTACTCCAGGCCATAGGCAAATACAGTTCCAGTTGTCAAGCCAGAACTTCTTCCAACCTTCATCACTTGCTTCCCAATAAGGTCACTGATTGGACATTGCAAATCTATAATCTTGACATCACCAATTTCACCTACACCTTTCACAGATGTATTAACAGTGGACATGTCAAAATCATCAGTAAATGGGATAAACGCCCCATCTGCTCTCACAAATGTTTCTGCAAGATGCCAAACAATACTCTGTAAGTGTGCTGTTAAAGGTTAAATTGAACCATTCAACCATTGAGGAGTCAGAGATGAAAATGCTGTTTCCAATTTAAGAGCATGTAGAAGAATCCTAAAGAGAAGATCCAGAAAGAAAAGAGGGAAGAAGAACAAGGAGTTAATTGGACTCATGGAGCTTAAAAATGATGCTGACATTTGTTCAGAAAAGGCATTGAACCATAAAAATCTTATAAGAAAAGGCAGCAAGAAAGAGTTCAAGATGATATCATTAAGCCAAGCACAATAATCATAACAAGCATGTTTGGGGAAAGAGAACAAGATATGGCATATTGCACAAGTTCACTGCCAGACACTAGTTAATTATCAGATAAAATAATTAGATGTTGAATCAGAGAATAACCACAGCACCAATCATGTGAGCGCATTGCTTCTTTGTTGTCGGGAGAATCTGGATTTTAGTGGGGTACTTCAAACCAAGTTCTTAGCTAGGCAAGATGCTATACTATAAAAATGAACTTATATCAAACACAAGAATACCACACTGAGATTCCTATTAGGTTTACAGTTCTACAATGACACTTAGTGTAGCAAGACTTAAGACCCGTCAGACTAGATGAGATGATTTCATTAACGACAAAACCATGATTAATTGGTAGATGAACAAAATGGATAAAAATAGCGACAACAAATCCATTTAGTCATATCTGTGCATTTATGAAGTTCGTAGGGTTTAAAAAAATTGTTCAGTGACACTTTTCTTAGCTTGGCTGAACACAACTCAGTAAGCAGAATGGTTCAGAAAGAAGACTAGGTGTGCAAATTATGCCTATATAGATTCATTGGAGGGTAGCATCAGTTTTTATCATTATTCAAGCTCTCCAATTAGAATCATAAATTTGGAATCTGCTTACCAGGGTTTATTCCAGCAAATATGCCATACCAAAGATCATCTGTAATAAATGAAGTAGCTCTCTCCACTGCACCAAGATTCACACCAGGTCCAAGTGTCGGGGGCAAAGGATGAAACATTTTCTGATTTGGGTAATCCAAGTCAACCGCAACATGCCTGTTAGTTAGAAAACCAACTTGTCGACTGCCACTTTGGCTCCTTACAATAGCACCCAAGGTTCCATAAGTCTCCTGGCTTGCTACCTGTGCACACGCAACAACTCAGATGTACTTATCCCCATCAATTATATCAAATACAAATTATATATATTTAGAATAATTGTGTCAAGACAAAGAGACAGACATAATTAGTACCACATGAGTGCCTTGCTTGTCCTTCCAATTATAGACATGATCAATTAACAAATTGTCCATTTGATCAAGTTCTTCATGGGCATATTAGCATTGTCAATACAATGTTTTCAGATGGCAAAGTGCTGCCTCAAGTTATTCATATGGTTACCATTTTCGTTCCTCTTGCACAATGAGGGACCCAAAATATTTTCCCAGTTGTTCAAAACAATACATCTTATGTGTGAACAGATATATCCAAATAGGATAGGCTGCAAGAACTTGCAATTACCTGGGAGCCTGAGCCGATATACAGACCATCACCGCGCAAGTCATTCACAATCTCTGTGTACAACTGTTCTTTGGGAGTTGGCTGAGGTGCACCAAAATAAGAGAACTCAACCACATCAACATCACACCACACACCTCCTGGTCCCTGTTTAGAAGGATATATAATATGCAGTTTAAATGCAAATTGTTCCAAGCAAAATAATAAGTGGCAGGTTGAGAAAATATCACAACAGCCAGCCACTCAGAAAATCATTATATCAAGGATGAAATCACAAAATTTAGCATCCTTTCTTACTTCTAGAGCATTTGGTAGACATTGGACGGTGCTGAGCCATTGCTTGTGAACTTTCCTAGAGACAAAAACAAGAATAGCTGGTATATCAGTAAGCACACCTCGTCGAATACGAAATCCAATCGCTGTTCCAAGACTGTAACACCGAAGGATCTTGCTATGAAATGCCCTTATAGTCATGAGATCAAGTAATGTTGTTGCTCGCTGCCCTTTAGGAAACTGACCAAGAGTTTCGGGAAGAATCCCTTTCTGCAGATTGGCAAAGTAGTTTGCCCTCTCTTCAGCGGCATCACTTAAACGGCTGGACGTGGGCCATGAGAAGTAAGCAGCATTACTCTCACAATGCTGTCCAGCTGAAGCAAAAGGTTGAAGAGTTGCAGAGCCTACTGAAGTCAGTCTAGGATGACTGCAATAGTTTCTTTCAAGAGCTGATTCATCTGATGGTGTTGAAACATTGCAGTGCGCTCTCATGTTATTTCTGCTACGCTCCATCTTCCAGATTAACTAGAGAAATAGCACAGAAAAGTTGAACAACGGCGACTTTATGAAATGAGAAACAGCAATGCATAAAGGGAGCATGAGAAAATGAGCATATACAATAACAGTAGCAAAATTTTGAAAACAACAAACGAAAGTCACATGCTTTACCCATAAATCAAAAGGTTGATCTATCACAAGCTGGAAGAGGCGTTAAAGCTTCGTACAGACATGAGAAAAAAAATATGCTGATGTGTTGATTGAATGATCTTGCGCAGTCTTCAATAAAAATAAATAGAATACCAGAAAATAAGAGCAATTAGAGAGGTCTTTGCAGAACAAAAAGGCAGCGAACAAAATTACGAATCACAACCCCTACATTCCCTATTCTACGTATTTCTTAAGTGAAAAGGAAGCATTGAGCGCATTCATTTCTTAGCATAGATTATGCATCTTGTGGGTTTGTAACAACTTCAACTTCCCCTTCATATGGAAACTAACTTACATCAGATCATCCTTGAACCCCTAAAACACAGTGTAACACATCTTATACCCTTAAACACAGTATCTCTTTATACATCCTGTGCTTAATTAGTCGTCATGGTAGTTAACCTTGTGTGAAATTTCCACTTCTCTAGAAAAAACCTTCAAAACTTTCAAAAAAAGACCCTGGAACTGGGGTATATCAAGAAAACACTAAGATTTACAGTAGGCCAACACTGCAACACAAAAAATTAAAGCAGCAGGAAATAAAGCAAACCCAGGAAGTCAAAAGGCAGATATATACCTTTTGAGCGTACAATCACAAACACCAATCATTTCATACATGATAAAAAGAAATTCAAGAAACCAACAGAAGTAGAGAAAGAGAGGGACAAGAAGGATTAACTCACTGTTTAGCGAGGCCAAAGGTGGTAAAGAGATGGCAGCATACAAGAACAAGATTAGCAAGTCCAATTTGGAGAGATAGTAGATGGCTTAAAAGAGCCAAACCCACATGGTTTTAAGAGCCCAGTTGAATGAAGAATCTGGCAAAAAGGTGCAAAGGTTGCCAGTTTGCACTATGTGCAGCAAAGTGGTTGATGCTACGGTGATGGTTTGTATAGAAGAAGTAGCCCATGAAAGCCATAACAACATAAATTATGTACATGGCAAGGTAAAGTTACTTCTGTTTGTAATAATTTAATGAGGCCCTATTATATATATATATATATATATAAAGAGCATGTACATTGGTGGTTGGGTGGGTGTTGTTTGTGATGTGGATGGTTCCATGGTTAGAGCTCTGGGGTCTATGACTTTTGCCGTTTGATTAGAATAATTATGTGTTTGATTTGGACATTTCTCGTTCTGATAGAGAGATTAATCCCATCTTTTGAACGAGTTGTTCTGTAGAAAACTACAGACAAATTAGGGTAGGTCCGTGGCATAGCATTAAGAGGCACAAAACATGAAGCTTGACTGACCACCAGTAGGCCGTTGTGATTCCCTTCACTGCAGGCTATAGGCACATTACAGGATCTAGGACAGTATCAGAGCTGCGTTACTTTGTCAGAAATGACATAAATTTATTCTGAAATTGCCTTGGGAAACAGATTTTTTATTTTCGATATGTTGAAATTTTATTTTAATTAAATAAATTATTGGTAAGGGGAAAATTAATCTTAAATAATCTTTGTTTTTTTCACTCAAAAGCTTTTAGTTTTTTTAAATTTAATTAATAATTTATGGTGAATAATTAATAATTGATAATAATTTTTTAACTTTTAAATTTTACTATAAAAAAAAAGTGAAGGAAGAGTTCTAAAATTTAATTTTTTTCATGACCTTTCTCACTTTATTTATAATGTTTTTATTTATTTTTATGCTTTTTTTTTCTTTTTAAATTTAGAGCTTATTTTTATATTGTTGAAAGATATTTGATTTTTATATTCTAAACTAAAATAATGTTATTGGAATCCTGTGAAGCATATGACATACATCCTAATTACACAAGTGAATAGCAATAAAATTTTTAATAATAAAATATTCATCTTTGATTAAGGGTAAGCAAAAAAATAAAAAAACTGAGAAAACCGGGAAAAAAAATAATCAAAAAAACCAAACCGTAAAAAAAAAACCGATTAAAATTTTTAAAAAACCGACAGGTTCGGTTCGGTTCGGTTTTGGTTTTATAAGCCTAAAACCAAAAAAACCAAACCGAACCCAAACCAGAAAAAAACCGAGCCAATCTGGAAAAAAAACCGAGTCAACCGGTTTGAACTGGTTTTTATTCTAAAAAATCGAACCGAACTGAAACCGGCCGGTTTGAACCGGTTTCGGTTTTTTTTTTTTAAAAATCGGTTTAGTTACTTTTTTTTATAAAAACCGAACCGAACCGAAAATGATCACCCCTATCTTTGATAACAAGAAAAAGTTTTATTCTTTTAAAGCATTTCAATAAATAAATACCCTTATTTGTTTCGATTTAAATATGTATAAACTCTTATATTTTTATGACATTTTATATTTAACATACCTCCGTGATGATAAACTATCAATCCATGCTAATTATTGTTTAACTGTAATATTGTCGTGATAAACTAAACATATTTGCACACTTGTCTAATACATCTACAAACTTTGATATACAATCTTAAGGCTTTATTTATGCTTATATTAGACTTTGTTTAGATTATTAGGTGGGAAAAAATCAACATTAATTATATAGATTAATTGTTAAGAGGTTTTAGTATCTTTAAGATTTAAGTTATAATTTATCTTCTAGAATTATAATTCATGCAATTTATTTGAATCTTTTTGAGTTGTTGCTTGATATATATTTTATGAATTAAGCTTTTATAAACCATGTTTATATCCTTGTTTAATTTATACATGTTACTTGCAAACTTGTTGGTATAATTATGCATTTTGTCTTTCTTGTTTAAATATAATGTTTTGACATAATGCATGTTTAGTTTGAACTAAAATAAAATAAAAATATTTATTTTTTATCTTATATAATTTAAATATATTTTTTTATCAAGTTACTTTATTTCAAGTTTTATATTATTGTGCTTGCTTGTTGTGGATCCAGATATTTATTTATAAATATTACTAGCTATTATCTGTATAATTTATATTATATTTTTAACTCGAGAATTGGTTTTTCCAACCAATATTGCTTCGATGAGTACCACCTCGATAGTGAAGATTCCACCATCACTTTTTGTAGTGCATAATGAGAATTCTAAAAAGTTCAATGGATTAAACTTTAAATGGTGACAACAAAAAATGTTGATTTATGTACCCACCTCCAACTTGGTTAAGTTCTTGTAGGGAAAATGTTAAATTTGTCAAGTAATGAATTTAATTTTATTATTATGGTAGCTTTGGACGTACGGAATCATAGTAATTTTGTATATTTAAAAAAATACATTTTGAATAGATTAAACAATACACAATATGATGTGTATAGTTCAATCAAGAATGTAAATACACTTTGAAAAGCTTTTAACAAAAAGTTTAAGGTTAAAGTTATCGTTATGG
>Ga0307517_10008711_pt1 | contig 14516 bp, 9 predicted proteins | sample 23_EM_MG_FD_194515 | JGI IMG/M metagenome (GOLD analysis project Ga0307517, IMG submission 194515) | Populus trichocarpa ectomycorrhiza microbial communities from riparian zone in the Pacific Northwest, United States - 23_EM | ecosystem: Host-associated > Plants > Roots > Unclassified | place... | reverse complement strand
AATTATTTTTTTTTATTTTTTTAAATTATTTTTAAGATCAGCACATCAAAACGATTCAAAATACACAAAAAAATTAATGTGTTAATAAAAAAATTAATTTTTAAAAACACGATTTACACCACAATACTAAAAATTCTCAAATGTGTTAAAAAGCATTGGGCATCAAGAACATCACAAAAAGGTAAGAGAAGCTACGTAAAAATTGTCTAAAAACCAACACCAAACAACAAGCATCTTATCTTGTCATTTCTTCGGGCTCAAAATAAGGTCGTAGCTTCTAAGCTATGTTGGATTGGCAAGTGTTCAAGTTAAATTACGTGTTTGTTATTTATTGTGTTCAAAACATTAAAATTTATATATTTTTTAATTATAATATTTTTAAATCATTTTAATGTGTTAATATTAAAAATAAATTTTTAAAAGTAACAAAAAAATATTATCTTAATGTATTTTCAAATAAAAAATACTTTAAAAAACAATTATTATCACAATAATAAATATATTTTTTAAATAAATTTATATGGACAGTTTGATTTTTTTTTAATACGGATGACTAATGATATACATGTAAACAAACTCAAACAAGAAGAGAGAGTTGTGTCTTGTAGTTAGGGAATGTTTGGGAACGCGGTTGCGGCTGCGTTCCCAAAAAATTTGATTTTTTTTTTGCTAAAATTTAATATAGTTTGTATGTTTTTGATCATTTTGATGTGCTGATGTCAAAAATAATTTTTAAAAAATAAAAAAAATATTATTGACATGTATTTTGGCACGAAAAGTTATTTGAAAAGCACCCGCAACCACACTATCAAACATACTTTTAGTAAAGAAATTAGATTTACTTCTCAAATTAAGTAAATACGGTATCTCATTAATGTTATGTATAAATTTATCTTCCTTACTTAAGTCGAAGTTATGTCCAAATTCAGCTTGCTCACTGACCATGCGTGTAATTACTTCCATGGCAATCTCAGTTTATAGTTATAAAAACGACTTCATCTCAGTTTATTGAGGCATTAAACCGAAAAGAAAAAAAATAGAAAGCTCAAGGTTAAATAAAGCTAATTTTAAAGGATAAAACTGAAAAAAAAATCATAAAAAAATGAGACAAACTGGATCCACTCTACTAACCCATCATTCACGATATGAGATTGAGATAGAAAAATTATTTTTATTGAAAATGACCTGAAAAGAGGTTCAAAGCTGAATAAATAAATAAAAAAACATCGAAAAAAACTCGAGTCACACTAGGTTGACCTGACAAACCTGCAACCCGGGATAACTCTATAGAGAGAAAAGCATAAAAAACAAGAAATCTCAAGACCCAACAACTCAATGTCAAAGGATGGAATTTAAAAAAAAAACATTGAAAAAAATCCAAAGCAACCTGTGTTAACTTGACTAACCAACGACTCTGGATAACCTTGGAGGAAGGAAACAAAACAAAAGAAAAAGCTCAAGGCCCAATAGAATATCAAATGATGAAATAAAACAAAAGACTAAAGTTAAATCGGGTTGATATTTGAAACCAACAACTCTGGTCACGAGTCTGACATGACCATATAGAAGACAAAAAAAAATCCTTGAACAAAATTCTTAACCGTCAAAAAATTAAAATAAAATTGTAATCAAAATAATGAGGATCAAATCTGTTATAAAAGCTAATGAAAAAAAAATGATTAGGAAATTAATCGAGAAAGAAAATAAAGAAAGAAAATGATAAAAAAAGAAGAATTAAAAGAATGACCAAAATTTAATAAAAAACAAGTAAAGTAAAATGTTGAGGGATAAAATTGAAAGGAAAAACAAATGAAAAAAATGAAAAAAAAACGAGGACTCCATCTAGAAGAAAAAAGAAATGAAATGAAATGTTAAGAGGCAAAATTGAAAGATAAAAACAAACAGAGAAAAGGGTAAAAAACGACAATCAAAGGAATGAGTATCATATCTGACATAAAAACAAAACAAAATCAAATGTAAATTAATAAAATTTAAAAAAAAAAAACAATCTAAAAAAGAATTCAAAACAAAGAAAGACCAATAAAAAAAAAGATGATCATAATTGAAAGACAAAATAAATAGGATGACAACTTTGATTTTTGACTGACCTGGCATGAATTTCAAGGAATATAGAGAGAAGACAAGGGGAGGGAAAAAAAGTTAATTGCTGCCAAATAATTGTGATTTGAGCAGCACGTGCCACCTCATAAACTTTTCCTCCACTAGACATTTCCAACAACACGACAGTCGGGAAATTTTGGCCGTTGCACGCGCTGCCCGAAGGGCGCAGGTGACATCTATTTGTTAGTGCCTGCGCAAATTTTTCTTTCTTTTTTTATTTATATTTATGAAAATATTGAACCCAAATAGGGTTAACAAAAAAATCATACAAAAAAACGCTAAAATACCATTTGGCTCATCCTTTAATTTTATTGACTTAAAAGACAATGAAATAATTGTACTATTTGTAAGAAGGAAAATTACGCAAAAACCCTCCTAACCTTTTTTATTTTTTCTTTAAAGGGCATTTATGTATTTTAAATGTAAAAATTATAAACTACTAAATTATCCCCAATCAATTTGCAAATGACCTTTATATCCCATGAAAAATATCATTATAGCTCCGCAAGCAAAGCAAAAACTTTGTATAGAGAAGGGCAATATAATAATTATACTATACAGGTCTACAATGAATATACTATAAAACATGGATCTATTTTGAGTTTATTTATTATTATACTAGTATATTGGTCCGCGCTTCGCAGCGAGTCAATATCATTTTTTTTAAATGTAAAAAATATATTAAGTGTATAAAGAATGTTTTAAGTGCTTTGGATCTGACAGTTATGCTAGACCCAAGCGATTTCAATCTATCAATCATGCCAAACCCAATTTACTTGGGTTTGACAGTCATGTCAGGTCCACATTAGCAAAAATGACAGACCCATGTTACTTGGGTCTGACACCCAAGTATTTTAGGTCTTGCTTGTGTACTAGACCCAATTAAATGTGGATCCAACACAGCCTTTTGAATTTAAAAATAATAAAACAATATCATAATACCAAAATGTTCCCCATAATTATAGAAAATTACACAAAAAATAATGTGAAACAAAAACACACCCCCATATGCAAAGCTTTTTTTTTTTTTTGTCTTTTTCAATGCTAAAGATATATTTTAACTATTTAATAGTTTATGAAAGGTCAAAAAATCCTTGGGCAACATGTCTTAATTTTGTTAACCTCGGGGATAGAATAATATTTTTACTATGCAAATAATCGTAAAAAAACTACCATACCCCCACTGAAACGTTTAATACCAATGAGCCTATAAAAAATACTGAAATACCCCCACAACCAAGGCTTCAATTTTTTCAACCAAAGGGAAAAATGATAATTTAACTTTATGTGAAAAAACAACATTAACCTCATCTCATGCCTTCAGAGCTTGGAAAATTTACTGTGTAAATCTATAGTGGACTGTGTCTTGGTCCACAGTACACTTGCATAGGATTGCCAGACCCGAGAACCTTTAGTCTAACGTGGTAGCCAAACCCAAGCAAGCAATAAACAAACAGAGGATAATTGTGCATTTTAGTTGTCAAGAGAAAAAAAAGAAAGAAAAAACACAAACAATTGATCATCGATGACAATCCAACCATAATATGTCTACACGCGTTGCATTATATGGAAGAGGGCACGTCTGCATATCTAGTTATACGATGGATGGCTAGATTTGACCATCAGGAAGCGTCTCATGAGCCTCCTTAATGTTGGGCGCTGTCCACTCGCTGGAACATGTGAAACACGCACCAACAACTTTTTGATTAAAAAATAAAAAATATAACGTAAAAATACTAAAACACCCTCTATAGTCCTCGTAATTACAATGCATAACTATATAAATTTTATTGTCATAATCCACAGTAATCTGTGTCTAGAGCTACAGTGAAATCCCCGTGTCATTTAGCTGTTTTTATAATAGCCCGTAGATTTTATTTCATTGATTAACTGTTTTTCAGAGAAGATCATCACTAATCATTTATCGCTGAATTTTGAAGGAGGACCGAAGTAGAATATTAGAAAACTTATAAGGGCTGAAATATAATTTACCCTTGAAAAGAATAGTGACCCATCATTGGCGATTGCTCGCATCTTTAAAACACTCTTTCGCGATCGCTTTAAGGCTCTCTTTTCCGATCGAGGGTACTTTGCATCCTCGCTCTCCTCTACATCTGTAGAACAGAAGCGGCGGTCGCCGCCTTTCTCTCTCTTATCGGTAAGCCTTGATCCCTCTCTCTCGCCAAATGCCCTAACTTCACTTCGAGGTCGAGATTTTATCACTTGGTTCTCTCTTTTTCTCGTTTGTTGATTACTAGGGTTTCGAACCTCTGTTTTCTACACCCCTTTTGAATTTCGAGCAAGTTTGGAGCTTGTTAGATTAATTTTCAGGAAATTTAATTTAATTTTTTAAAAAAACTTTCTTATCGCTTAGCTCGTGTTACTTTTGGATCTCAATTACACTTGCCTTAGGGTTTCGAATTTAATTTTCGCGAGTTCGGGAAAGTTTGAAATTTTTTTTGGCGGGGTTAGGGTTTCATAGGCCAGAATAAAGGGAAATTCGTATTGGAATTAGGGTTTTGTGCTGTGAAGCTTTGGTTTCAGATATATGGCCGCTGGGAGATATAGGGGTTGCCACGATAATGAATCCAGGGATCACGAGTCCGATTCTGAATTGTCAAGGGAAGATTTTCCTTATTCCAAGGATAAATTTGATAGAATTGAGAATGGCAATGGTGAAAACGACAGGGGTCGAGTTCGGGAATTAAGGGATAGAGCCAGGGTTAGGCAGAAGGATATTAGGGAGAGAGAAGTGACTAATGGTGGGTATAGTTCGTCTTCTGGTAGAAGTGATTCAGGAAGCAGTGGTAGTGGTGGTGCCCATGGTCCACGGAAGTGTGGGCTTTCAGCTAGGGCCACGGATAGGGAGCCAGGTGAGTTGTCTAGTGAGAGTGGGTCCGATGACGCAATTGACTCCGAGTCACATGCTCACAAAGATAGTGAAGTTTTAAAAGTAGTGGAGAATGGGACTCGGACACCTGTGGAGAAGAAGAGGAAGTTTTCTCCTATAGTCTGGGATAGAGATGACAAACCAGTGAGTAACTCATCAAAAAGTGGGAGCCCCCCTGCAGTGACTGCTCTCCCTCCACCGCCGCCCCTGCCTAAGGCGTACCGCCAGTCACCTAGTTTTATTCCAGAAGGAGGTGTAGGGATATCTCCTGTTAAAAGTAGTAAAAACCAGAATTTGCTGTCTTCTTCACCGCTGAAGGGATCAGTTGGCAATTCTGCATCCGAGTCTCCTGTAGAGTTGGCTTCATCGCCAATGGAGGAGCAGTGGGGCAATGACCAGGAAGCAGAGCACATAGAAGACGAGGATTATGTTCCAATGAGGAATATCTCATCTTCACGATGGGCAGCTGGCAACAATTCTCCTGTTGATGAAGGTGAAATTGTGGAAGATCAGGAAATTCCTAAAAGGAGGAAGAAGATGCCCCATTCAGAGTTTTTGGATTCCAGAGCACGCAACAAGTTATCAACTCCAGATCCCGGGGATTTTAAGAGAGAAGGTTCTGATGTGGCTAGAGGGAGGTCGTCAGAATCTGATGAGCGAGGCACCTGTGCTAGGCCTTTGAGCGGGGATGATTATCATGGGAATGATTCTGGGAGGGATGACTACATGGATATTGATGAGGAACACAATAACAGTGATTCTGATATAGATCCTAAGGATGAAGATGATTCTTGCGAAACACCAGAACCTGCAGGTCCACCTCAAAGAAGTGTAAACATGCTTCAGGGGTGTAGAAGTGTTGATGAGTTTGAGAGACTAAATAAAATAGATGAGGGCACTTATGGTGTTGTATATAGAGCCAGAGACAAGAAGACTGGGGAAATTGTAGCATTGAAGAAGGTAAAGATGGAGAAAGAACGTGAAGGTTTTCCACTGACTTCTCTTAGGGAAATAAACATTCTTCTTTCTTTTCATCATCCTTCAGTTGTTGATGTTAAAGAAGTTGTGGTAGGGAGTAGCCTTGATAGCATTTTTATGGTGATGGAGTACATGGAGCATGACCTCAAAGGACTCATGGAGTCAATGAGACAGCCATTTAGTCAGAGTGAAGTTAAATGCTTAATGCTCCAGTTGTTGGAGGGTGTGAAGTATCTTCATGATAATTGGGTTCTTCATCGAGATCTGAAAACGTCAAATCTGCTCTTGAATAATCGTGGCGAGTTGAAGATCTGTGACTTTGGGCTGGCTCGTCAATATGGAAGCCCGTTGAAAACATACACCCATTTGGTGGTTACTCTGTGGTACAGGTAAGCTGAACTGTACATGTAGCACTCCAACTTGCATATCTTTGGCTTGCAGTTTTGTTTGATTTATTTTATTTTAGTGTTGGGTATCCTTTTTGTGTTTTCTTGTTTCTATAGGCCTGGGCTTATTTTCAACTAGATTTCACACTGTTTTTGCAACTGGTTTGTGATATCTTTACTTTTGAAGTATTTCTGTGCTATTTGTCCTGAAATTTTTCTGTGGTGCCTGATCCTGATGATTGTAGTCTCTTAACATTGATGCCTCATATAGACATGCATCCTCCCATTGGTGTCGAGTGTTTGATGTTCTCTTCCATTTATCCAGGGCACCAGAATTACTTTTGGGAGGCAAGCAATATTCAACGACAATTGACATGTGGTCCCTGGGCTGCATTATGGCTGAACTGTTATCGAAGGGACCTCTGTTTAATGGAAAGACAGAAGTAGATCAACTTGACAAGGTAAATTAAATTTCCGGCAAAATAATACAAGGTAAACTTGTTCAGTTGATTCCCACCTGCCCTTGATTTAAAACTTCACACTGCTATGCTTATTGAGTGAGCAGTTTAATTACTCCTCTCTGGGCTTTTTTAATTGCAGATTTTCCGAATCCTTGGTACACCAAATGAGACAATCTGGCCTGGGTTTTCCAAGCTACCTGGAGTGAAGGTCAACTTTGTCAAGCATCAGTAAGTATCAATTTTCATTAACTTTTTTATCAAGTTAATAACAAGCAGTTGTTCTTATGTTTGCTGCTGTTTTCCCAGGCTTCCAGCTGGGTGATTCTGGTCTGGTTATCTGGCCTCCATTGCGACACTTCTCTGTTACACATCATTCTTGATATTTTGCATTAACCACCTGATATGTTCATTTCAGGTATAACCTGCTGCGTAAGAAATTTCCAGCAACGTCCTTCACTGGATCACCGGTGCTTTCTGATTCTGGGTTTGATTTGTTGAACAAACTTCTTACCTATGACCCTGAGAAGGTAGATAACAAATTAAGTGAAGATCTTGCTTACAGTCAGTTGATTTTTTTTTTGTTTGGAATAAATACTTTAGTTGATTGCTATAGTGGTTTGATAAGGTTCATTGTGTTTTTCTTGCAGAGAATTACTGCTGAAGCTGCTCTTAAACATGACTGGTTTCGTGAAGTTCCTCTTCCAAAGTCTAAAGATTTCATGCCTACTTTTCCTGCTCAGCATGCTCAAGACAGGTATTTTAAAAGAGAAACAATTTGAAGCATTTATTTATCAACCAGTCCATTTATTTTTTATTTACTCATTTAGGTTATTTTCTTGTTATAATTAGGCGTCTCCGAAGAATAAGGAAGAGTCCAGATCCTTTAGAAGAGCAGCGGAGAAAGGAGTTGCAACAAGGGGAGTTAGGGACCGGTGGTTTGTTTGGCTGAGAGATTAATTGGTCAACCTTGGCCCTGGATTGCAATTTTTTTGTTTTGCAAGCTACTGACACAAGATGTGGTTGAGGTGAGAGATATCCATTGAAAGGAAGTAGCGAACCTTGTTTCTCAGACGATCATTTGTACTTTTTTTTAGCAGGCCTCTTGTGATTTGGATGGAGAAAATATTTGCCTCCTGCCGTCAACCAGTTATGTTTCAGGCTAACTTTGTTCTCCTGCTTTGTTAACATATAGGATGCGCCTGGGACACTGCTTGCATCGCAAGGTGTGGCACAATGGCTTTTCATTTTAAAATATCAGTGCTAGCTGAAACTTTGTATGTAACATATATTTTCCATGGTACATTGTAAACATTCTTAAAATTTGGTTTTGGTGATTAGACCGTATTAGTTTACTGCCCACTGCCAGTTCTATTTTATTCTTTATCTTCTCTCCCTCTCTAGTTTTTTTTCTCTTAATATTGACATTGTGTTTGCAAGAAACAGTTGGTGTGAAGTCCAGGAGATGTTCTTAGCTTTTCATTGACAAAGAAATAGGCAATAACATAGAGCATCAAAGGTAATTTGTTGATTTGGTTATCTGCAGAATGTTAACTGGAATCTGGATTATGCATTCTATCCATAATGTGGAAACTCATAAACAATCGATTCTTAGTCAATCCATTTTTTTAATTTGTTTGACTATAACTCCAATGTTGCCACCCGAGGATGGCCTCCTTGTTATTTAATTTGGCTTGTGACATTAAGTTTTCGGTCACAAGCTTTCCCTTATCAACCACAGAATTTCAAGATATTGATGCTAAGAAATAGCTGTTTTACTTTTTTTGAAAAAAAAAGAGGAGAAATCAAAAAAGAAAGAAGGAAAATGTCAGTAATATAGGTAAGATTATGTAGTGCAAGCTTCTGGTGATTCTTGATGAAAGTTGCAGTTGCAGTTGCAGTGTGGTACTATTTATCCTTTCCCAATTTTGTTGCCCTTTTCTCCGTAGCAAATAGATGTAACCATTGTTTTCCATGTTTTGAATTGAAGATTTTGTTGACCAATGATATTGACTTAAATTGGTGATGATTCACAATTTGCCCAAACAATGATGATAATGCTGTTTTCAGTTCGATCTCTCTTAACCACTAGAAGATCTGTTGTTTTGCTAAGCAGTAAGCAGTAATTTCAAACCAGAGGAAGGGTGAGAAGGAATGCATATAAACAATTGACTTGTTCTTCCTTCTATCTGCCTGATTTTCATTGATAGTGGATAGGTCCTGCAGAACCTTACTTTGTTATTGGAGATCAATTGTTTGATTTGTTTTTGCATGTTTTTCCTTAATTGAAGAATATATCATTTTGTGTGTTCAAACTGTCATTTTGTCTTAGTTGTTCATTTGTCCTGTATGCTGCTATTAGTTCCATACCCATCAAGTTTGATGAATTGAAATTCTCAAGTATCAAAATTTAAACAGCATGCACATGAGCAAATGTCTAGCCTGTCATCCTGTTTTTCATTTGATGATGTGAAAAGATTGTACATTTGACCAATCAGAATGTTTTTATGACAATTTCGGTGGATGTCACTGCAGTATCAAAGCTAGCAGGTTGGGGAGGTTACCTGCTGTGGATTTTATAGAACTTTCAGTTAGATGTCTTCAGGCTCCATAGAGGTACAACACAAACTTTGTTTTGTTCTTATGTGTCAGATTTTCTTTTTTAATCATCTTAATATTCGCTACCTTTAGATGTTGATGTACCTCTAGGCATTCTTATGCATGTGGTTCTGCACTAGTTCTGTTCCTATGATGGTAATCTTCAGGATTTGGTGCTTCTAATCCTTGGGAGCATGCTTTTCAATTGGGTTGGATTTTGTTCTTTGTTTGGGAGAAAAAGAAAGGGGTGGGGGGGTGGGTTCTTTTCTTTGTTTCATATAGTTCTAACTATATGGCTCTTAAGCAAGGTCCAGGGATAGTGCAATACTTTCGTTGGGTTCAAGTTTCAGTAGTAGTAGGAGACCAAAATCCCTTAAAATCTGCAACCCTGAGTGTTTGTTGTTTATTCCACACTTCTATAGTCTTGCCTGAATGTTTGTGCTATGCATTTTCTACTGTCTTCAAGATTTGCCATTTGATATTTCAGGATTAAGTAGATGTTTTCCTTTTAGAGATTAATAGTTTAATGAGGTATGAAGCATCAAAACAGATGATGCAATGCCCTTTAATAAAAAGAAGGGTGGTAACAAGATTTGCAAGCTTGTTCAGAAGGTGGTAAAAAGTTTCTTTGCACTGAAAATCTTAACTAAAACTTGGTGCTTCATAATTAAGAAGTCTGAGCTTGATTGGGACTGCGCTGTTTTTTCTTCCAAGTAATAAAGAATGTTCAAGCTTCTCTTAGGTGGATTGTTAATATTACATTTATGCAGAATAAGGATTTTATGGGACATCGTGAAAAATTACGGAGATCTATTTGCTTAAGAATAGTGATTGGAACCTCCAGCTAGTTGAATAGTTGATGTGGTGCTTTTCATCTGTTAGTTTGTTCCCCCGGTCCTTAAATTTCATCCCTCTTCACATTATATTCTTCTCAGTTCAGTCTAGGTCAAGTTTATGAAACTGATCAGTAGTCTAGCTATTATTCCTCAAGAAGTTTGTGATGAAATACCGAAAGCGTATACTGGGTCCTGTTATCCGGAGTATGTACTTGTTTTTTCCCTTCTGTAGCCAAGATTTTTCTGACATTTTTGAAGCAAATTGCTCATTATAATGCATCTTCCAGTTCATTGATTTTGCATTATATCGCCTGCAAAATGAGTGTAGCTGGCAGAATGAATGGTTTCAAAGCATCATCTTTCCAATAACTTCCATTCTTGGCAACCTCCCCTACCTGCTTCTCCTCAAATCTTACGAGTTTCTACTCTGTGTACGTTGCTTAAATTCAATCAAAAGTTTAAATTTTGTAACTTTTATATTTCAATTATACAATCTCTCTTCGAAAAAGTTATTATAAGTTATTTTTGTTAAATATGTTTAATTTAAAGTCGTTATGATTTATTTTTGTCTCAAGTTACTTGTTAAAAAAATTTAATTATAACTCGAAATCGAAACTGTTTTTTTTTATAAAAAAAAAAATCGTGTCAAATGGACTCTTAGCTCTTCATATTTAGCCCTGAATTCTACCCATAGTAAGAAACGCGAGCAGGACAAATATCACGTTGATAACCTTCCCCTTTTGCAAATGTGCAAAAACCTACTAGGAAGGCATGGACATGTTATTGTTAAATGCACGGTTGATGCGTGCAACGTGCCAATCAATCAATGGTCAATCCAGAGACTCACTGAGGCATATAACCGGCAACACTCCCGGAAAAAGAGAAGGCTAAAAAAGAATATTAACGACGACTTCAAATTTTGAAACCATTTCTGAGATTTTACTGCTGCGGTGCTTACAGGCTCGTGCTCCAGAGATTCTATATCTCGACTCGCTACCACGGGTTGCATTTTTGGCGCATAGGCAAAGCCACTACAAAATTCATACACAGAACATTAACGACATACAAAAAATACATAATTCCGGGAGCTTGTAACTCACAGATTACACTAAACGCGGAGACACGTTTAATATCTTGACTCGCAACATAATTCGACACAGACTACTAGCTGCCGAGGTATGGGTTTGTTTTCAGGTTATCCAGAAAACATCATCTGAATGGCATACGAGCTTGTAACTCGGAAATTACACTAAACGCGGAGACACGTTGTCTCTCTCCACCTCCCTTGTAAGCTATGACATGCAGGCATCCTTAGTTATCATCCGATTCGCCGCTTCAATATTCGTGGATACCAATCAGATGCCAGAAGCGGGCGATGGGATCTAATCAACAAATGGACTCCCTGAACCCATCAAGGGTCAGCCCTGGGAGCAGTGACGGGTTCGTCTTGGTGGTTATTGAAGAGGGGTTTCTCGACAGCAAAGTTGTGGAAGAAATAGATCTTTAGAGTGCTCTTGTCATGGGGATTTTCATCAAGAAGAGAAAACTATTGTCTTTCCAAGAACAAAGGTAATTAGAGAGAGTTCAATGAAGAAGATTGTGTTAATAAGTCCTCGATCGACAGTCCAGCCAAAAATAGTTATTCCCCCAGGATTGTTCTGCAAATATAGCACTGCATGGCCAAATAAACCAGTTATGAGAATTGAGATGCCGATATATAGTTAGCAAAACCCCAAGTTTATACAGGCACTAACAAAACAAAAAATTGCCAACGTATGTGTAAAGAAATCACTGTGAAGCACTTTAACGTGTACAACAAGCCGTAGCTATGAATTGCTGAGACCATATTAGATCTGAACATCCAGAGGTGACGTGATGACTGAACTAGGTGGTCTGCACACATTAAGGAGGGGGCTGTGAAAAAAAAAACAAGAGAAGCTGAAAGGGCTTCTAAAAGAAATGAATATCGGATACGGTGGTTTTTGTGGTTTGAAGATCTTAAGCTGAAAGGGCTTCCCATAGATACGGTGGTTTTAGAACTTGCAAGAAAGTGTTTGTCCGTAAAAAGCCATTGCTTTACGCACTCGGATACTAAACATATATTTGAAGTTTTTAGAAGTGCTTTTTAAATGTTAAGTTTTCATGAAATAATCCAATAGATTTCAATCTACAGATTCCATTCTAAGAATGATACATGTAAAGGCAAGGAATTTCACATAAATGGCTGAAAATTTCTGTATTCTGGAAGTAGAAAATGGTTTTAATACGTAAGCCAATGTTTTTATGGAACACAAATGAAGTGCATGTGAACATTCTGTTTACCCCATCTCCCGTGATGCCTGTCTCTGATTTCCATGTCATTTTAAACCTAAGTGTACAACATAACTAGAAGCACAATACACAGAAAGAGCAACAATTAATTTGGACAGATAATGAATATCAAGTTTAGACTGAAGTGATCCCATGATGTTTTTTCTGTATGGTATCGAATCTCTTTAGAAGTAATCGTGGATCTTGCAAACATGCTCAAACAATTAAGTGTAGAAAATGTGGCAATATCTCATTAAAACAAAAATAATCTCTGCTGTTCAAGTGAGAAAGTTTCAAGATAAGATTTCGTACCAAAGGCTTGCCTTTTGTGATATGAGGTCATGTAGGATGCCAACTGCATATTTGTAGGCATTGCAATATAATCAAATGACTCTAAATCGCTTTCAGAATAATTTATCCGTGCTGAGTTTTGTAGATTCGCAGCTTCTAAGTTCCCCGTACTGTTTGAAACTCTCAGTTGAGATGTATCATTTTGACCACATGTTGCTAACGCATGCCATCTACTTGCTATGGATGCAATACCCAGGGCTCTATGGGATATTTTTGTAGCAGCATGCAAGCAAAGGATTATCCCAACAACCTGGACAGTCGAGGAAACCTGAAAACTTGGGGAAAATGTCAATGACAATCAGGGCCATAATGCATGCAGCGCGAAATTTTTCTAAAGGAAGTGTGCGAGTTAAAAAACTTCTTCTGATTAAATATGTCAAAATAGATGTGGAACCCATCTAAACCCTAGGAATGCAATCCCTTAAGGATGGGACCTTAAAGAATCAGATGAAGTTTATGCAGACATTTTACAGAGGAGCAGGTGGTGAAGCACTTACCGCAAAATCACCGCCATTTATACCAGTAATAATTCCACGATAGCCTGTGATTCGGAATAGAGTCACAAATTGACTAGCTGTAACAACACAGAACTGGAGAATAAGAAAGATTCGGAACCTATGACTTATCTTAGAGAGATGATAACGCAGACGGGTGTGCTCCTCTATAAAAACCAAAACATCACAATCCCTTTCCAGCAGCTTTGCATAGTCTTCAAAGTGAATTACTTGCAAATTGCAGATTAGATGAAACAAAATGCTGGCTGATAAAGATATTGTACTCACATAACTCCAGGATATAATCAGACCAATTAAAACAGCAGTAGACATCAACCATGATTCATGACGTACATACGAGACGCGGATGGCTTCACGCGCAACTTTCAGAATGAAACATGGCAGCGACCAGAGGATCAGCAAGCGTAAAGAATCCTGTGAAAGAAATTATCCAAACCATGTCTTCATTGTACTTGTGACTGAAATATCTCATCGAAGAGCCAAAGGGATGATATGTCAACAACCTATAACTTATGTTGGTGAGAATGTGTAAAGCTAATAGCATGATTTATGAGAACTCAATTGCAGGTGCATTCTCAAAAAATGAACGAGAAATTGTAAAGGAACCAGATTTTCAAGAGTTGGGATTACAATGTAATATGAGAACCAGAGGGCCTCATTCGTTACATGTTTAAAGCTGTGTTTGAAAATTCGGTTGTCATCATATTTTTTAAAAATTTAAAATTTTTTTTATATTTTTAAATTATTTTAATGTACTAATATTAAAAATAATTTTTACAAAATAAAAAAAATTATTTTAATACATTTCTAAATAAAAAAATACTTTAAACAATAACAACACACTTCCAAACACATCTAAATCAAAAGTCATTCAATGATTTATGATTTTCATTCTTCATCTTGATGGAAAGAATAATCTTTTATCTGGGGCAAGAAATTAGGAAAACATTGCTTTTTGGTACGCAGGCGAGCAAATTATGGGCAAATGAGAAAATCTGTAATCTTTTAAACTTCTGATAAAACTTGAGTTGGCGAAGCAACAACATAAACCAACCACGATTCATGCCTGATTG
>Ga0307517_10008710_pt1 | contig 14517 bp, 20 predicted proteins | sample 23_EM_MG_FD_194515 | JGI IMG/M metagenome (GOLD analysis project Ga0307517, IMG submission 194515) | Populus trichocarpa ectomycorrhiza microbial communities from riparian zone in the Pacific Northwest, United States - 23_EM | ecosystem: Host-associated > Plants > Roots > Unclassified | place... | reverse complement strand
GGCCAGCCAATTCTGATCTCAAATTGTGATTTCAGATCAGAATTGAGAGGCCAAACACCCCTTAGATTTCAACCTGCCATTTGTTTAGTCAGAGAATATCACTCGTAGGAATAAGTGGGGCCCCGCATAGGGGCAAGAGTGGGGGACGAGAAGACGGGGGCCTGTCTAGGCAATCAGTGGGGAAAGTAAAATACCCGCCCCGCCCACAGCCCGGCCAGGGCCCCGTGTCATACTGGGCGGGGAGGAACGGCAAAGAGTTGACCCCGGGCCGGAGTAACGGCGGGGTCACAAAGTGAAAACCCGCCCCGCCCCGCCCCGTAACGAACACTAGTTGTGCTTCTTGTCGTCTAAACTCTCCAGCTACTTCAGCTGTTAGACGTTCTCGCTTGACTCGAGTTGCCCATTCAAGCGTTAACAATGCTTGCCTAGCATCACTTAACTCCTTGTCAACAATTGTTTCGCCCTTTGCTAACCTGGTTTGTAGCAATTCGAGGTTTGTGTACTGTACCCTAGCATCGTCCGATAATGCTTTAAGAGCTATTTGATTTTCATCATGGCTCTGATGTATTGTAGACGAGATAAACTGGAATGCTTGGGCAATTTGTCGTTTAAGGAGTTCAGTAGGATTCATGGGGTTTCTCGAGGGTTGTCAGGAATTTGAACGGGATGAGGACTTTGCAACCCGGAAAGGTGCACTTGTGGATCGACTAATTGCTAATGAGCTAAGTCCAGAGGGAATCATGAGAGGTCCAGAGGATGTTGCGAAAGAGGAAGCAAGAGGTGTCGTGCTTTCATCATCCATAGGGTCATCTGGTGATTCATCACGGGCGGGGGCTTCGAAAGGAAAAGCTGAACCAGGTTGGTTTTCAGTCATCTTAGTTTAACAAACCTGACAAGAATGGGTTGTGGTCTGTCGTCTCTTGGTAGGGAATGGGTGACGAATGGGCCCGTATTTTGTATTCCACCAGTTTTGTTCAAAAGAATCAATATATTCCTGATAGTTTTTTGCGATTTGATCTAAGCAATCAATAGAAGGAGATTGGTGGATAATGGTCTCCGGGGTTGACGATCGGGATGGGCGGGTTGGTGGAGAAGGAGTGGAGCACGGTAATGTAACTCCGCCTTCTGAGTCTGGTTCCCAATCGTCCAAGGGTTCTTCTGTTGGTTGAGATCCGTCAATGGCTGTCTCAGTGTCATTTTCGAGGATGAAAAAAAGGTAATATAGGATCAGACAGGCAATCAAGTCTGATAGCATGTGGTCGAGTATGAGACTTGGTGATAGAAGAATAACAATATAGTGTTACGGGGTAGCTAACACGGTAGGATTCTGAGCTAACTAGGCCAAGGATATTTGAGACAACGGATTAATAGTCAGGAAGGCTCGTTGGTAATTGTTTGATAAAGGGTAAAGTAATAAAGTGTAATCAAATATCAATGAGGTAGAGTATAACTCGCTAACTTGTTAAATTGTTAAGGTCTCTTCTCCGTTGCATGATTCTTCAACCACCGGGAGAATGTTCTCTATTTATACTAATGTTTATGCTACTTCGACTTCTCTAGTTAAGAAGTATCTTCTTAACAATTCAGTTCGTCAGAACATAGTGCGAAGACCGTTTGACTCTGAAAACTTGCCCAGCTCAACACAGAGAATCTCCCGAACGGCTATTTCACCTGAGGGTGTCCCGACTCCACCAGTAAAGAGTCTTCGATCTCTTCGTCATGATAGACTATAAATGAATATGCGGCCCCAATGCCTACATACTAATAGTAATATGGAATATGGAGTGATTAGTTCCGATGTCCAGCTATCAAAGCATTATGCGGCTAACACATATGCAACTAGAAAATGAGAGTAGTAGTATTCTCTTCACATCCTTCTAATCAGTTAAAGATATCTTGCAACGTGCTCTCATCCAGTGGTCCGAGTCGTCTTCAAGATGCCTCTAGGAAGCTCATACCTTCGGGAACATAGGTTCTGATATATGGTCATCTTATGGAGCCATATACCTTACTCTTAAATATTAGGTAATCTATTCCCGCTAGGGTAATAGTACATGCCGGGCAAGCCTAGGCCTATATCGACCGAGCGTCTGACACCATAACGGCGACCGTGAATCAAGCGAGAAGCGTTCCAACCTTGCAAAATGCTAAGGGAGATGCAAAGCAGCTGCGGGGTAAGGGGGAGAACCGCACTTCATGAGCGAGTCAACGACGAACAGGAATGAGAACCCCAAGAAGGGGAGGCCAAAGGGCCTTAGAAGAGGAGGGTAGATGGCTTAACGTCAACTCCTAGGCAGTAGCCATCGTGGGAGAAGAGTGGTGGGTGGGGGAAAGTGACGATGATTTCCCGTGGTGTTGAGATTTCAATCGCCGGAGGTGGAGGAGAGATGGTTCGTGGCCTATCTCTTGGTTGTTTTTTTGTTTTTTTTTCTTTTTTTTGTAATCATGCGTGATTTGTTTTAAGGTACAAACAGCCTCATGCAGTGCTAGCTATGGAGAGAAAAAAAAAGAAAAACCTATAAACAAAAGCTACGACCCGCTTCACCTCTTCATGGGAAAAATCAAGCTCCCCGAATCTATAGGAAGAGTCCCCCTCGCCTAGCATCTAAGATAAAACCTCAGACGCGTAAGGCAACAATACATGGAAACATACAGGTAGAGAGACCCAAACCCGTCGGCAGGCCCACCAAAACAAAAGAAAAGACTCTAACAGCCAGAAACGCTGCCCGCGGTGAGAGGTTTTGTTGATCGGTGACATAGGAAAACTCCAGTAGAGGGCCCACCGAAACCGTGATGTACGGTCAGGCAGGTCATTACATCGATCAAAGGCGTTGAACAATAGCCACAGAGGCTGTACTATACCATGACTAGGCGTAACCGAGGAGGGGCCAACCGATCAGAAGGATAGATGGCGAGCGGAGCCACAGGGCAGAGGGGATGCCTGCCAACGACGATGAGGAGTAGGGTGCCAGCCAATGAGTAGCAGTAGGGTGTCAGCCGGTGATTAGCAGTAGCGTGCCAGCCGGTGATGAGCAGTAGGGTGCCAGCCGGGGAGAGGATGGTAGCAGTATGGTGCAAGCGGACAGAACCGGGAGGAGGAGAGAGGAAGGATCGCGAACAGGCTAGCCGCGGCCGACAACCGGGCCATAGCAAGGGCTTGAGGGACGACGACCAAACCGAGCGAGCCTGTGATGTTACGAACCGAGGCTTTTCCCATCAGAGGTACAAGCCCAGCAAGTCGAGGCCTACTTCGACCGTGGGTCTGGCACCGTGACGCCGACCCTGAACGAAGCGAGAAGCTTTCCCACCATGCAAAATGCTAAGCGAGGTGCAAAGCAAGTGCGGGGTAAGGGGGAGAACCGAACTTCATGAGCGGTGTCAACGAAGAACGAGAGCGAGAACCCCAAGGAGGTGAAGCTGTGAGGCCACAGGAGAGGAAGGGAGATGGCTTAACGTCAACTCCTAGGCAGTAGCCATTGTGGGAGAAGAGAGGTGGGTGGGGGAAAGTCGCAATGATTTCTCGTGGTGTTGAGATTTCAATCGCTGGAGGTGTTGTTGCGATGGTTCGTGGCCTATCTCTTGGTTGCTTTTTTTTTTTCTTTTTTCTTTTTTTTTTTTAATCATGTATTCAGTGTTAAGGTACAAGAACCTGCATGCATTGTGAGATATGGCGTAAAGAAAACCTTAATTCCAACAACCGCCCGCTTCACCTGTTCATGGGAAAAATCAAACACCTCGAATCCATAGGAAAAATCCCCCTCGCCTAGCACCTAAGACAATAATACCTCAGACACAAAAGAAAACAATTCATAGAGACGTACAGGAGAGAGACCCAAACCTTTCAGCAGGCTCCCCTAAAACAAAAGAAAGGATTTGCTTGCGAAGGCCCGACAGGGCCCGGGGGGGAGGGTGGGTGATCGCCGTTACGAGAGAAAACCACTGGACTTGTGGGCCGACATTGTAACCATAACCGTACAGTCACGCCGGTAATTACATCGATCCAAGGCATTGGGCACCAGGCACGGAGGTAGTGCAATACCACGACTGGGCGTAACCGAGAAGTGGACGAATGATCGGGGAGGATGAGGGGGCACTAAGGGGCTAGCTGCTGAAGCAGTAACGGTGCAAGCGGACAGAAACGGGAGGTGGGAGATGGAAGGATCGCGAACAGGCTAGCCACAACCGACAAACGGGCCATAGCAAGGGCTTTTGGGACGACGACAAAACTGAGGCGAGACCGAGATGTTACTAACCGAGGCTTTCCCCATCAGGGGCACAAGCCCAGCAAGCCGAGGCCTACTTCGACCGAGAGTCGACACGGTAACGCCGTCCGTGAACGAAGCGAGAAGCTTTCTGACCATGCAAAATGCTAAGCGAGGTGCAAAGCAAGTGCGGGGTAAGGGGGAGAACTGAACATCATGAGCAAGTCAACGACGAACGAGAACGAGAACCCCAAGGAGGGGAGGCCGACAGGCCTCAGAAGAGGAAGAAAGGTGGCTTAACGTCAACCACTAGGCAGTAGCCATCGTGGGAGAAGAGAGGTGGGTGGGGAAAGATGACGATGATTTCTCGTGGTATTGAGATTTCAATCGCCGGAGGTGGAGAGGAGATGCTTCGTGCCTATCTCTTGGTTGGTTTTTTTTTTCTTTTTTTTTTCTTTTTTTTCTTTTTTTCTTTTTTTTAAATTATGTATTCATTATTAAGGTACAAGAACTCGCATGCAGCGCTAGCTATGGCGTAAAGAAAACCTTAATCTCAATCAACCAAAAAACAAACGAAAATTATAAAATCATCTCCAAATCGTGTCAAGTACACGACGCATCGCCAACACACGGCTAACTAATAACAGGATAATCATGAGAAATCACAACAACAGTTCACTTAGATACGGAAAAACTAAGCCCATCACAGGAGAAGACCTTAAACGGGGCGAGGGAGGGACGAGGAGAACAGCCCTTTCGAGATGCTGGGTGGGGGGGAGGGGAAGACCATGGAGGCCGGCGACGGGGGGACGGAGGGGAACATATCGGGCGGGTAGTTGGTGCCCGTGGCCTGTATGAAGTTGGCCAGGGCTAGGAGGAGTTGTTTGTCCGACCCGAGGGGGGAGTCAGGGCCCACATCAGAGAGGCCTTGGAGGAGGCGTTCCCTATGGTAGGATGTTGACTGGCGACGGAGTATGGCATGGCTGAAGGTTTCTTCCTCTTCACCGCATCTAGGGCAGTGTCTGGGTTCGTCTACTCTTGACCATGAGGGGTGGGTGGGGAGATAGATCTTCTGAGCTCTCATCTGGTGGATACGACCGGCCATGAACTTGCCCAACCCCATAAACGGGTGGGGAGTCAAAGAAAATGAAAAGGTGTAGTATGGGGGGGGTGGCGCAAGGCGCCTCCATTCTTCTAGGAGTAGGAGTCTCGTTTGTCCTTTGAGCGCTCTGTACGCATTGGTTATGGTGTCGTGCGGCGGGAGCATCAGCAAAAAAAGCGCTTGCTCCAGACGGATAGGCATTGCGTCCGGACGCAGGAAATCTGTCTGGAGCATCCTGTCCGCCCAGCCCGCCCTCAGATGGCCCCAGCACAATGGTTGCATCCTAGTCCGTTGGGTGCAATACAACCGCATCCTGTCCGCCCAGTGCACCTGGATAGTCCATTTCACTCCCTAATCTCCCGAAGAAACCCAGGGTAAGTGACCCATAGGGCTCTGCATTGTGGAACTCTCTCTGCCCCTGATGGCCTCTACTTACAACAGACTACTTTATCACCGGGTAAAGGCTGTTCAGGCGAAAAAGGATCTAAGCATAGGATGACTAACCATCTATTGTCCCAGTAACGACCCAAAACATACCCCTTATTGGATCACTGCTAACAACTCTCGCAAAAGGTTTCTAAGTTCTTCCCACCTTGTATTAGGCTTCATGATTGAATGAGTTGACCAATTGAATATTATCAACCTTCGGAGAGGGGCATGCTCATCCATCCAGGTTGACACTATTTATTACTCCTAAGCGAGCGGATTCTAATGAGGCCTTTCCTGACTGTAGCGGATTCCAATGAGGCCCTTCCGGACTCTACTGGATTGCACTGGGGCCCGGGCAGACTCTAGCGGATTGCAATAAGGCCCTGGCAGACTCTAGCGGACATCGGCCAGTGCCCGGTGAGGTATCCGCCTTTTGCTTCCCGCTGACCTCTATAGCCATGCGGACGCTTCGAGACCTATACCATTCGATTCCCCTCGGCGAGCGGACCCCAATGAGGCCCTTCCCGACTCTGGCGGACATCTGCCCCCTGAGATATCTGCCTTTTTCATCCTGCTGACCTCAATAGCCATGCGGACGCTTCGAAACCTATACCATTCGATTCCCCTCGACCAGCGGATTCCAACGCACCCTGTCCCGATGCTGTCCGACCGCTGGTTGAAATGTTATCAAAACCTTTGTACTTGAGTTCCCTGGGCAAGTACTTTCAAATTGGCGGCTACTGGGTGCTATAGGCATGTGGACACTTGGAGACGTATACCATTCGATTCCCCTCGGCGAGCGGACTCCAATGAGACCCTTCCCGACTCTGGCGGACATCTGCCCGCTGAGGTATCTGTCTTTTTCATTCTGCTGACCTCTATAGCCATGCGGACGCTTCGAAACCGATACCATTCGATTCCCCTCGACCGGCGGATTCCAACGCACCCTGGCCCGACGCTGTCCGACCGCTGGTTAAAATGTTATCAAAACCTTTGTACTTCAGTTCCCTTGGTAAGTACTTTCTAATTGGCGGCTACTGGGTGCTACAGGCATGCGGACACTTAGAGACCTATACCATTCGATTCCCCTCGGCGAGCGGACTCCAATGACACCCTTGCTGACTCTGCCGGACATCTGCCCCCTGAGATATCTGCCTTTTACATCCTGCTGACCTCTAGAGCGATGCGGACGCTTTGAAACCTATACCATTCGATTCCCCTCGACCAGCGGATTCCAACGCACCCTGTCCCGATGCTGTCCGACCACTGGCTGAATGGCTATACATACTTTTGTACTTGAGTTCCCTGGGCAAGTACTTTCAAATTGGCGGCTACTGGGTGCTATAGGCATGTGGACACTTGGAGACCTATACCATTCGATTCCCCTCGGCGAGCGGACTCCAATGAGACCGTTCCTGACTCTGGCGGACATCTGCCCACTGAGGTATCTGCCTTTTTCATTCTGCTGACCCCTATAGCCATGCGGACGCTTCAAAACCTATACTATTCGATTCCCCTCGGCCTGCGGATTCCAACGCACCCTGTCCTGATGCTGTCCGACCACTGGCTGAATGGCTATGCATACTTTTGTACTTGAGTTCCCCGGGCAAGTACTTTCAAATTGTTGGCTACTGGGTGCTACAGGCATGCGGACGCTTCGAGGCCTATACGATTCGATTCCCCTCGGCGAGCGGACTCCAATGAGACCCTTCCCGACTCTGGCAGACATCTGCCCGCTGAGGTATCTGCCTTTTTCATTCTGCTGACCTCTATAGCCATGCGGACGCTTCGAAACCTATACCACTCGATTCCCCTCGACCGGCGGGTTCCAACGCACCCTGTCCCGACGCTGTCCGACCTCAGGTTCAAATGCTATCGCAACCTTTGTACTTGAGTTCCCCAGGCAAGTACTTTCAAATTGTTAGCTACCGAATGCCACTGTTTTCTAGACTAGCTTTAATAAATATATACCTATTTTACTATCTAAATGACTCAAATAAGTAAACATGAGTAATACTGCATGGATCTTTCCGGACAATTTGGATATTCTCCACAGTTTTCACTAACTTATTCAAAGTCCTTGAAGGTAGAGTTGTTGACTTAGGAGGTATCTGATGATAGCTAGTTACACCTGAGTACTTCCACTAATCTTCTATCCTATCGGGTTGCGTCCGGAGAACCTTTCTGCGTCGGGTACCTTCTGAGTCCTTGGTTGCGTCTGGTGCGTCTGGGCGGCATGGACCCCTGTCCACAAGCACCCAATAAAAGACCTCACACCCAGAACGTGAGTTTACGTTCTATGCGCCTAGACCGCCAGACGCACAGGGAGCATGGGGTGCGTCCGGGTGTATGCTTCTTTTTTTGCTGATGAGTGAGCGGGCCTCCGGGAGGAGGTCGGCCCTTACTAGGGGGGCAAAGGACAGGTTCCCAAGTATAGGACGCCCTAGGTTGGCAAGCTCGTCCACTGGGAGATGGGATCTGACTTTCGAGTGCGGGCGGTTGGTCTTCCACGAGAGGGGCATCACATTGGGGGGGAGACGGGTGCCGAGTCCAATGTGAGAGTCTGGGGCCTTATACTTGAGCAGGGAGGGGAAAGTTGGGCAGAGACGGCCAGCTGCAGGGTTGACTGTGGGGGCGGCGCAGACTAATCTGAGGGCAGCCATACGTCGCTTGTGCGGGACAATGGCTGACAGGGGAGGAATGCAGGACTCTGCTGCTAGGATAGGAATTGGGGTTGATCTGAAGCAGTTCGAAACCCATCGTTGGACTTGGCGCCAATAGACGTCCATCTTCGTGAGCATCCCCCTGCTGGGGACCATAAGGTCGGCACCATACAGGAGGGTGGGGAGGAGCAGGGATATCGCTAGGCGATGTGCGAGATGGGGGAAGAGGCCCGAACCAGGCGGTGAGAGTCTTTTGAATGTGGCAAAGGCCCCTTGGGCCAGTCCAAGTCTCTGGGAGAAGTGTGCCGACGATGCCAGGTTGGGTGTGAACCAGTACCCGAGCCACCTGACACAGGGGAGAGGGGGTAATACCTGGCCATCCAGGCATATCGGGGGAGGGGCTGGGGATGCGGGGGGGTCCCTCTCGAGGGGGGTCCTCCAATGAATGAGTTCAGTTTTGGGGACACTAAAGCCTACTTCTCGAGCACTTGTTCGGGCTCTTATTCGCCCAAACGCCCTTTGTAGTGTTCTGATGTTTGTCCTATAGGATGTGGACGCCGCTGACAGAGCAAAGTCATCGACCTATGATAGGGACAGGCCTCTTGGGATCCCAATGTGTAGAGACGCCACGTATATGACGAATAGTAGAAGAGAAATCGGGGAGTCTTGTGGAGTGCCTACTTGGACGGGGGAGAAGGTTTTGGGAGATTCTTGGAACAGCAGACGGCAGGTCCTCTGAGAGAGGAAAGAGCCGATCCAGGATACCATGTAGTGGGGAACCCCTGCTTTTTTGAGGGATGACTACAGGGTGGAGGCATTAACGTTATCAAACCCGCCTTTAATGTTCAGGAAAAGGGTAGAGACTCTGAGCCCGGGGTGTTGGAGGGTCCTGACTGTGTCTACCAAGGAGATTGCTGCGTCAAATGATGAAAGAGCAGGGAGAGAGCCACACTGGTTGCTGTGAACAAGCTTCAGCGTCCTGGCAGCCAGGGAAAGGCGGTACGCGACAACTCTCTCAAGGATCTTGGAGACAGTCTGTAGTAGGACGATGACTGTAAACGACGCAGGTGAGTCATAGGAGGGTTTGCCAGGCTTGTCCAGCACTATACCATTGGCCTTCTTCATCGAGACCAGGTGATAGCCGAACTTCAGGAGGGGACCTAAGAGGTCCGTGAGTAGCCGTGAAGCTGTGAGGTGGACTCTTTTCCTGACGGAGTAGGGGATCGTGTCTGGCCCAGGCGCGGAGGAGGATGAGCACTTTCGAAGGGCGGCCGTTATCTCCCCAGGGAGGAGGGGGTCGCAACCTTTATAGGGTCTTAGGATGGACGGAACGATAGGGAGTGGTTTTGGAGGAAAGAAGTGACGGAGCAGGGCTTGGTTGACCTTTTCCGGGGAGGTAGCGTCAGGCAGGTTAGGGAACCTAGGAGCGACTCTCCCCACCGCGAACTTCTTCGCAGTCCATATGGTACGTGGCGTGGCATCCGCCAGGAAGGATTTCCAATGATGGGCCTTCACAGCCTTTATTGCCTTGAAGTATCCTTGTTTGGAGAGCTTGGCTATTACCCTGTCTTGAAGGTCGTCCGAGGTGCGGGCCTTCCCAGAGGATGAATGGAACTCTTTCCGCAGGGTCGACAGTAGCTGGGACCACCACGGTTTGGCTCTGATGGACCGGCGGCAGGAGGGGGTGTGTGTTTTTAGGAGTTCAATCAGCGTTCCCAGATGGAAATCAAACCATTCATCGAAAGCGTGCTTAGTGGGGAGGGCCGGAGGCGGGGGGATATTGGTTTCTTTAGGCTGAGGTTCGAGATTGGGCCAGTCCGTCCATACCCAGTTCGGGGCCAGCGACGGCGGGCAAGGAATTGGGTGCGCCAACCTTATCGAAATAGGGACATGGTCAGATCCAGTGGAGGGGAGGTCAGTTGCCCATTCTTGGAAGAAAGGCACCAGAGCAGGGGACGCGAAAGCCAGGTCTAGGACTGAGGACCTGGAGGATCCTTGGAGCGGGAAGCCTGTATGTACCCCCGGGATGTTTAGAAGAGTATATCCAGACTCGGCGGCCCTTGAGAAGTACGGGAAGGAAGCCTTGAGTTCAGAGGAGTTGTGTTTTCTAAGGGGGTCAGCGGACGGATGGTGAATGTTGAAATCCCCTACTACTAGTGTAGGGAAGGAAGAGAAAGGAAGGGCCAGCGTGGGTGGGATTGTTCTTTCCGTAATGGTCTTTCCCCACACGCTGTAGCAGTTGATAATATGAAACCTCTCCATTGTCGTGCCGAAGAGGGAGGGAGCGGTAATTTCGAGGGTAGCCATATCCGATCTGCCCGTAAAAATAGGGGTGATGGTAGTCATATCGATGAGTGACTTGAAAACATAAAAGGCCACCGGAGGGCGGCGCCCGATGGCTGATGGGGCGAAAGAAGTAAAGCCTGAATGAGAGGGCAGTCGGTTCCTCCAGACCAGAGGGTCTTGAAGGCAAACAATCCGAGAAGGGTTTTTAGCTGAAGCAAATGAATTAAATAATGAATGAAACACATCCTAGCTCCCGAGGCAGTTGTGTTGTACAATGGAGAGAGTGTGTCCAGGGCCCAGTCCTGGTGGCAAAGATTCGCTGGTGTATGACATCTTACCAGGCTGAGCCTGCAGACTGGCGGGTGGCAGGTGAGGGGCTGGCCTCACCCTCGGGGGGGGGGGGGCCGCCCTTGGAGGCTGATCTTGTCATGGGTGGGGGGGCTGCTATTGTGGCACGGGTGGCTCTTGGGGTCTCTTCCTGGAATGGTGGGAGGAGGCTATGGGGGGGGGTGTTGGATCCCCGGGCTGCAGGGCGATTGGGATCGGCCGGTCGGGCATCTTGGTGGACGTCCATCTAGTCTGGGTCTATGACAGCTTGGCTTTCTTCAACGGCGGGGGCAGCTCATGGGGCTGGAGGGGGGGGTCGTTGGGGGCAGTCCCGGCTCCTGGCCGAGTGCGCTTCCCCACAGTTGGAGCATCTGGCTGGGGAGGCGAGGCAGCATCCGAGGATGGCTTTAAGGTTTCTCCCGCTGGGGCATGAGGGGTTGGGGCAGCGATGCTCGGCCTTGGTGTGTTGGAGAGAGCACGGCGGGCATGTAGGAGTCTCCGCTTTGCACAGCGGTTTGACGTGACCATACTTCCAGCACTTCTGGCACTGCGTGAGGGGAGAAGACGAGTAGGCTCTTTCGACAGTCCTGGAGTTGCCGAATAGGTAGATGGACGGGAGCATAGTTTGGACGGAATCAGGCTCGACGTTGACAACCACCGAATAGGCTCGCTTTTCCATACGGGACTGACGGTTCGGGTTGAGGAAACGGGCTGCAGAGATGGTAACATCCTTGGAGTTAAGTATCGAGTCGGAGAGGTAGTTGAACAAGTCCTCATCCTGAAGGGGCATGTAGTCCACCGGTAGCGAATGGATAGCAAGCTGGACGGAGGTGGGAGCGAGTCTGAAGGGAAGCCAGGGGTTTGGCCCAACGGGGAACGATTGATTGAGTTTTGTGGTTAGGGCCTCGAAGTATGGGGCATAGGACGCAGCAGGGACCGATGTGTCTACTACAATGAGAGTGACGGAGCCTCTGTCATTAACAATGGCTTTGAGAGAGCGGGGGAGGGAGCAGTTTGCTTCACGGAGCACGGAAGCGGCCAGGTCGGGCAGGTGTACCATTATGTCGGCGGCGTCAGGGTGAGGAGCAGGGGAAGAGCGAGGGGCAAAGAACCTCCTGGCAGCACTGGCAAGTGGGGGGGGAGCCCTTGGGGGAGAGGCTTCCTTGGCTGCTGCCGCGACTTTTGTTGCCGAGGTGCTGGTAGCGGAGTTCTTCTTCCTTCTGGTGGTGTTGCTGTGGTTGTTGTTCTTGGCGGCTAGTACTTCTCAGGCCGCTTTATCGAACTTACTGGTACCACCAACAATTGCGGCATATGATTGCGTGGATTCCTTGGATGAATGTTGGGGAGGAAAAGCCCTGGTGGAGGGCCCCGGTGGGGCTGGGACCGCCGAGGGGTGGGGGCGAGATGTTTGGGCTGGTGGTGGTGCCGAGACCTGTGTGGGTGGGAGGTGTGCCACCCTATGTGACAGGTCACGTAGGCTAGACTGGATTTTGTTTAGTTGTGTGGAGTGGTCCACACCTTCAGGGAAGGAATTGGCGACACGAGACTCGAGGTCGCTTGTCTGGAGACGGAGCTCCTCCATTTCCTTACCCATTGCGGACATGGCATGGACCAGGGAACAGAGGAGGGGAAGGATTGTGCTATCGGCGAGGGAGACTTCTCCTATCTCGCTAAGGGAGGGTACGGGGAGCTGCTCGGCGGTGAGGCCGGTGAGCTGCCTTGTCTTTAGGAGGAAGTGATGAAGGTGACGGTCTTCTGGCTGGTATTCTGCCACAGAAGGAGTCGCAGAGGGGAGGTCCTCCATTGGAGTAAACGAGTGGGACGAACCAGGCTGGGCCATGGTGGGGGTGCTCAGCGACGCGAGGCCTAAGCGACATGCGAGAATGAGGGGGAGGACAGGATCGTGTACTATACGACAAGGTGTTGGGAAAAGTCAGGGCAGGAAAATAGAGGGCGCGGAGCGTGGCCTATCTCTTGGTTATTCTTTTTTTTTTGTAATCATGCGTTATTTGTTTCTAGGTACAAAAAGCCTTATGCAGCGCTAGCTATGAAGAGAAAAAAAGCTATAAATGCAAACCCACCGCCTGCTTCACCTCTTCATGGGAAAAATCAAACACCCCGAGTCCATAGGAAAGGTCTCCCCCGCCTAGCACCTAAGATAATATACCCCAGACACGTAAGGAAACAATACATAGAAACGTACAGGTAGAGAGACCCAAACCCTTCAGCAGGCTCTCCAAAACAAAAGAAACGACGGCTGTTCTAAGGCCCTTTCGGGGCCTGAGGGAGAGGATAGATGATCGCCGACACGGGAAAACACGGAAACCGGGGCCCACAGGAACCACTCGCGCGGTCACGCAGATCATTACATTGATCCAAGGCGTTGGTCCATAGCCACGGCGGCAGTGCTATACCACGACTAGGCGTAACCGAGGAAGGGTCGAACGATCGGAGAAGGAGGAGGGCGAGCGGAGCCACCGGGCAGAGGGGATGCCAGCCAGGAAGGTGAGCAGTAGGGTGCCAGCCGGTGAGTAGCATTAGGGTGCCAGCCGGTGGGGAGCAGTAGGGTGCCAGCCGGTGGGGAGCAGTAGGGTGCCAGCCGGTGGGGAGCAGTAGGGTGCCAGCTGGTGGGGAGGATTAGCAGTAAGGTGCCAGCTTATGGGGCAGTACGGTGCTAGCGGACGGAACCAGGAGGGGGGTGGAGGAAGGCTCACGAGCGGGCTAGCCACAACCGACAAACGGGCCATAGCAAGGGCTTTTGGGACAACGACGAGACTGGGACAAGACTGTGATGTTACTAACCGAGGCTTTCCCCATCAGAGGTACAAGCCCCGCAAGCCGGGGCCTACTTTGACCGAGAGTCCGGCACCGTAACGCCGACCGTGAGCGTAGCACGAGGCTTTCCGACCGTCCAAAATCCTAAGCGAGATGCGAAGGAAGTGCGTGGTAAGGGGGAGAACCGAACATCATGAGCGGTGTCAACGATGGACGGGAACAAGAACCCCGAGGAGGGGAGGCAGGCGTGCCTCAGGAGAGGACGGTAGATGGCTTAACGTCAACCCCTAGGCAGTAGCCATGATGGGGGAAGAGAGGTGGGTGGGGTAAAGTGACGATGATTTCCCGTGGTGTTAAGATTTCAATCGCCGGAGGTGGAGGGGAGATGGTTTGTGGCCTATCTCTTGGTTGTTTTTTTTTATTTTATTTTATTTTTTTATTCAAATCGTTATTATGTTTAAAGGTACAAAAGACTCATGCAGCGCTAGCTATGGAGATAAAAAACCTATAAGCAAACGTCTTCCCGCCCGCTTCACCTCGTCATAGGAAAAATCAAACACCCCGAATCCATAGGAAAAGTCTCCCCCGCCTAGCACCTAAGATAATATACCCCAGACACGTAAGGAAACAATACATAGAAACGTACAGGTAGAAAGACCCAAACCCTTCAGCAGGCTCCCCAAAACAAAAGAAACGACGGCTGTTCTAAGGCCCTTTCGGGGCCTGGGGGAGA
>Ga0307517_10008709_pt1 | contig 14518 bp, 15 predicted proteins | sample 23_EM_MG_FD_194515 | JGI IMG/M metagenome (GOLD analysis project Ga0307517, IMG submission 194515) | Populus trichocarpa ectomycorrhiza microbial communities from riparian zone in the Pacific Northwest, United States - 23_EM | ecosystem: Host-associated > Plants > Roots > Unclassified | place... | reverse complement strand
AACCGTCAAAATCTCCATATATGCAAGACACCTCCGCGGGTCTCGGACTCATCCTCTGTGGAGTCGTCGGGGATCTGGGAAGCGACATGCACCGTGGAATTCAGCCTCATGCCAAAGAAGGATAGGACAACACTTACACCGAAGAATGCAATACTATCGTGACAGCCGTTCGTGTCAAGTAACTTGTCAACGGCCCATGGAACTACTACCACCCTGGTAGGCGACAGATGCCTCACTCCCCCCAGGTCTGCATTGGTTTGTTCACTCAGGTATTTCGCACGTCCCTGTACGGTGAAATCGTACACCTCCATCCGGGCGTCCGGACTGTACCCCGTCGAAGTGACGGAAAACAATCGGGATCCAGATACCCAGGCACCAACGATATTCGATTGGGGAAGGGAGAGAAAAGCCACATGGTCCTTCCACTCATCCCACGGGATGTCGCGCCCCTCATGGCCTTCGACGAGACCCAATAGTGCTTCCAACCTGAAAACGAGGTAGCCAAAGGGTGATGGCACATTTAACGCGACAATCCGCTGAGTAGGGTCTCGGTGGAAGGGTGCGAGGTACTCTGCAGGGGATGGTTTATGCGCACCCCGTTCTAATAGAACAGGTGGGTCTTCAATACCACGGAAGTGGGAGGGTAGGTGGAATAACGTTTGTACAGGAACCTTTTCTATATCCTTCTTCGTATCCACCAGGGCAATACACGGCGGTTTATCTGTTTCCGACCCAAGGCTGACCAAGAGCCGATGATCGTCGATGAACTCCACGGTATAGTAGCGGTTATTGCCAAGCACCTACACGGCTTGAGTTTTTGTTGGTCAAATTGTACATCGAGGAATTGACATACGAACAAGACCTCAGCGCTTTTCCAGTTCCAAATTACCATGGATACCCCACGTTGAACACGTGTTAGGACCGCAAGTTTGGAGCTGGCGATTGACACAAATGGAATCTCGCGTGCCTCGAGACCTCTCCGCGAGTATCGGATGGTTGGGTACCTGGCCGCGGGATGATATCCACCATCCGACAATGCCCTCAGATGAATGGCGATCTGCATATCGCTGCGCGTTGGAATGAGTCCGCAGGGATGATTTTTATGACCGATATATACACACGTCGCTTCCCGTATCTCGGCAAAGGCGATTATGTCTGCGTCAGGGTAAAATCCGCAACTTCTTAAATCGATGCCTGTAAGCGGGATCTCCCACTCCTTGTGCGGTATCCCTCGTGAGACGGACCCTGGAGCGAATAGCCGAACCGACTCCCCTGCAATCGCGTAAACACCACCTATAGTCTTTAAGTCGTCCGGAACACATAAGTTCACCCTTCTTTCTTCGGTCGGGCACAACGAATCCAAATTTGAGCGGTATCGGCCAAGAGCTCTTCGCTTCTCGACGAGACTGAGTCCTGCTGCCACGTTATCTTCGAATCCGGCGGCAAATAGGTTTATCTTGTGTTGAATCAAAGGAGACTCGAGGACAGCACAACGAAAGCGGTGATTGACCTGTGAAGGTCGTCTGCGTTCAGTCAATACGTTTACACGCGAGTGGCCACCTCCATTACCTGTTTGGCCCTCAAAATGTCCGTGGCGGGTGCGTGTCCGAGTATTTGCTCCAACAATTCGGGGGGAAGCTTCTCGGTCAGGTCTGTCATCGTAGGCTTGTTGTGATGATAGTGAACGTATCCCAGAAGGTGTAACACGGTGGATGCGTCAAGCGGTTCAAGGTAGGCTTGAATCCAGGCAGAAGTGCCGCGGATGTAGGACGAGAAGACCCCCGGGGCACGGGACTATCCTTCTGTCCCACAGTTGTCACCCATCTGAATGTTCTTCATCATCAATTCATACTTCCTCATATACCGCCGCTTCGGACGTTAAACTCCCTTATCTACCCCAACCAGCGATTGTTTCTATACCTCCAATCTCTCTTTCGGATGTTCTTAGCTCTTATCGAAGGTCTTCACGTGACTTTGTAATGGGTAAGGGCGGCGGTTGGATACCTCATACGGTATTCTTTTCAGTGGCTTTTGCTGCAAGGGGCATTCGAAAGGGAGGCGTCGTATTGGCATAATGTTGGACAACACTTGATTCTTGAAGTGAGCGATCCATCTCAAAGACCGTGTATCTCTCCGGGTGGCATTTTTGAACGGGGTCAAAAGAACACGCGCTCGACGATTCTTACGCGCTGCAACTGGACAAGATGGACAGAGATTTGTTTAAAGAACAAAAACATTGTTATCCGAGCGGTAGGAGGGGGGAAATTAGATAGTGGCGAAAATGACGAAGAAATGGGAAAAGCCCTGATGTCGCGCCGGATACTGTGGAACGGGAAGCTACGGGTGTTGGGGATGTGGTTGGAACAAAGGAAGACGTGAGCTACCCCTCCAAATACATACGGTGAGAGTTGTTTTATGCAATAGGAACTACGAGCTAAAGCCACCCAGTTCTTGAGCGTGTTGAAGAACGCCGCTCGAGTGACTCCTTAGAAGATGTTGTCGGTGCTCCGCTTCTACGAGGGACGTCGGCGATGTTCTACGCCAGATCGTATAAATCGTATCACTGATCCCAGATTTTTAGTGAGCATCTGACCTAGAGAGAGCATCCGGTGCTGGTGACAACGGCGGAAAACTACTTCGGCCGGACGGAAGTCAAGGTTCTCGATCCGTCTTCAACCCTACCATGGCTACCCACAGACGCCGAAGCCACCTGATTCTGGATGGCCTGGAACTGTTTGTTTCTGTTTTGCTGAATGGAGGAACACCATGTTGTCTGTTGCAATTGGGAAGCCATTATCTTCTCGTTTTCCGGGAGATGAGTACCCCGGTATGAATGTGTCTCTTTCAGTGGCGCCGGAGAGGTGCTATGTGGGTGGTCAGGGGCACGGTCGCCGAGTTTGTGACGCGACTTCTGGGGTTTTGACGCCAATAAGGCCGTGTTAGCATGGCCGATAGTCTATTCCCGTGTTACCAGTACGTTTCAAGTTTTGATTAAACAAAGGAATGGTGGACCCGAAGAGAATATTAAACATGGTCATCCCCGCCCTGGGCTCGTTGGGTCTCATGGCACGGCAACAGCGTGACGGACTACTAGAGTCAGGTTACAAGTAAATCCCGTATCGTGAGCACAGAAACTGCTATCAGATTATTCCTACTTTACGAAGAGAAGGCGGTGGTTCGGTTGGACGCTCAGATTTTCGAGGGCGGCACAGAGGGGAGGAGTCCTACAGCTTTTTTTGGAGCGTGTGAACATTCTCCACATCTCACGGGACGCGGGAGGACAATCGATGGCGGCGTGCCGGGTGATCGAAGTTCAAACCTCAACCGCTCCCTCTTGATCTAAACGCGCGCGTGGCCACTGGCCCGTTACCTGCAGCCAACGGTAGTCCTGCCTGGCTTGCGACAAGAGTCACGGTCGTTCGCACACGGCTGCATTCATCTCTGGGCCACCCGGCTGTCCTTCCCATACTTCAAAAAGCGCAATTCCAGAAGGTATGTGTTGCTCGCCTCGCCCTCCCTCTGGCCTCGCTCTCAGATATGTCGGCGTTGCTCCTCAGCACGCCTGCGAAGAACACCCGCAACAGTTCCACGAAATTTGCTGCAACCACTCAGCCTCTGAACGAACTGTGCAACGACATGGATTCCGAGATGAGGAAGTGCTTCGTCGGGCCGATGCCTGTCAAGGAATTTTTCGGAAATTTTCTGCCCGTTCAGCTTTCTCCGGCCGGCCGGAGCCAGTTACGGGGATTTGAGGTGATGGCAGGGATTAGGTCAGAGAGTCAGATGTACAACGCATTCGTACGTTCCTTCCTTAAACCCCTCTTGGTCTCAGATCTCTGATTGTTCTATCCACAGACTGAGATTGCAAATTCTGTCTGTACCGGGATCAGAGCGTTCAACACATCCAACAATCCCTCCATAGAAGAGGACGCCAAGTACAAACCGGACATTACTTTCTACGATGCAAACACAAACAATTCCGAGAACCGCCTAACCTCTTTCCAGAGGATGGAGATGTTCGTCGAATTCAAACGCGGCACGACATCTGATCCATTTTACAGCGATAACCGACTGCAATTCGAGAAGCTCTTCGAGAAGACCTGCGCTACGCGTGGACAGATTGTCCTATATTCCACACGCCTACAGACGTACCAATTTCGCACCTGGGCCTTCTCCATCGGCATCTTCGGGGACGTTGCTCGTCTCTTCCGCTGGGATAGGGCTGGTGCGATAGTTTCGGAGCCTATTCCTTATTGCAAGGCGGGGAACTATGAATTGTCCGAATTTCTCCGCCGTTTCGACCTCATGGATCGTACCCAACGGGGTTGGGACCCTACAGTCTTCGATGCGACTTCAGAGGAGGCCGTGGCCTTTGACAATGCTATCAAGACCATTGTTGGGGATGGGAGGAACGAGTTACTCAAGACATTGATCGACTCAGTTGGCAACAAAATCGACTATCCGAGGAGAAGAGTCGAAATCTTCACCCCCAACGACGACGAGGATGGACAAACCGTCTCATACATCGTCGGCCGTTCGATCGCGAACGCGAGATCTCCCACTGGACGTGCAACTCGGGGATTCGTGGCGATGTCGAAGGATACCGGGAAGTTGGTTTTCCTGAAGGACAGCTGGCGTCCGGACATTCTGGGGATGATGGGGGAAGCACACTGGTTTGGAAAGCTGGAGGGAGCGAGGAACATTTCTGCGTTCTTGCATGGGTCTGATGTCAGATCCGTGGTGGTGAGAAGGCGCGGTGCGGCGACAACGCCCGGTCATCCCGAGAATCCACTCCAGCATACCCTTACAGATTCGTACTCGGAGGACTACGGTGGGGTTCAGAGGATGATGGGATATATCCACTACCGAACGGTCCAGTGTGAATTCTATGTTCCGCTGGATATGTTCAAGGACTCCAGACACCTTACTCAGATAGCGCATGATGCCATCATAGGTACGAGTGCGTTCTCATCCGTGCGACTCCCATCACTCAATTCCCTTCAGCAATACAGGATCTATACGATCGGGGGATCATCCATCGAGACATCAGCATCGCGAACATTATGATCACTGTGGACGGCAGAGGTCGTCTGATCGACCTCGACTTGGCCCGGGACCGAGACGATGTTGGTGCACGCCAGTCTGTCCGCACGGTGAGTCGATATGTTTAGGAGGATTTTTCAACCACACTGACCCATCTCCCCGTATTATAGGGCACATGGCAATTTATGTCAACCCGGCTACTCTCTACACCAGGAAAGGTTCACGAACTATCCGATGACCTGGAGTCACTCTGGTTCGTCCTTCTCTTCGAAGGCCTCCACTTCGTGAAGCACAACGAACCCGTCGGCATCTGCATGGCCAATATCTTCGACAATTTAACCGTGTGCCTGAAGACCGGGACCCACATCGGAGGATTGGGGAAGACGAATCTGTACTCCAATAAATCCATCCTCATGACCAGGGTACTCCAGTTCGACAGCAAGCCGTTCACTGCTCTCATCAGAAAAATCTATCGACTCTTCAAATCCCTTGATGCACATTACACGGCACAGGATAACGAGGAAATACCCAGCTACTCCATCCAGGAGAATGTTAGAAAGCTGGACAGCTGCACAGAGATCGAGAGGTTACTCAAGGAGGCCCTCGACAGCGAGGATTGGCCAGTAAGCTGCGACAAGGTGGAGGATCAATTCCCTCCCGTAGATCGCTTAACGCCCAAACAGAAGGATACCGTTGCATTGACATACGTGAACCGTACCCTTCTGCCTCCCGATGAACCTTCTGGAGGGAAGCGGAAGAGGGAAGAAGTGGACGAGCCTCAAGCCTCCGAGGCCAAAAGGCCCAAGATCAATCAGCCGCTGTGGAAACGAATTTGGTCAAAGTACATCTTCTTGGTCAAGGGTTGACCAACTTCGTTTCCACAGTGTATATGTGCGACTGGTCGCCGATTCCTTCATGCATTGGATGCAGACTTGTATTTATATATCTGCATGTATGTTACCTAACTCCGTTAAAATGCGCTGTATATTACCCTACCACGCATGTTAATTTCTGTAATCTATTGCCTGACCCCCATGGGTTTTGGTATCTCAATCGCAGCCTCAGTATGCGAATCTACGTAGCGGATTGATCAAGAACCCCGTTGTGATGCGATCGACCGAGTGAGCCTACAGATCTTCCCTGCCATCACCGCCGCCTGTCTTCTCGACTGTCTCTTCTGGTCGTCGCTGTATTTGTAGTTTTGTCGTCAGGTCAGGACAAATGGTGAGCGGAAGGCTGTGTACTTCTGACAGCCTGGCTCACGCTTCTACGCAGGTGCAATAAGAATTACGAGAAAGGATCTCCAGTCCTCCCCCCAGGAGGTCAATTCGCAGTCCCAGTCACGTCAGACTCCACGTTTCTCGCGCCGTGCTAGCAATGCATACCGATCTATAAGCCCTGCACCGCAGAGGACGCGACTTCTCCAGGTGCGGGTAGGGGGATCATCATACTCCCCTATTGAACATCTCACGGGACGCGGGTAGACGATGGTGTGCCAAACGATCGAAGTCCAAACCTCAACCGCTCCATCTTGATCTGCGCGCGCGTGTGGCCACCGACCATTACTTCCCTGCAATTGACGTCCTACCCGGCTTGCGCGGGTCACTACCATTCGTACACGGTGACATTCAACTCCGGGCCACCTGGCTATCTTTCCCGTACTTCAAAAAGCGTAACCCCAGAAGGTATGTACTACCCACCTCGTCCCCCCCTGACCTCGTCCTCAGATATACTGACGTTGCTCTTTGGCATATTTGTGAAGAATACCCGTAACAGCACCAGGAAGTTCTCTACGAGAACCCGGCTTCCAAACGAAATTTGTGACAACATGGATTCCGAGATGAGGGAGTGCTTCGTTGGGCCGATGCCCGTCAAAGAATTTTTCGAAAATTTCCTACCCGTTCAACTCCCCCCGGCAAGACGGCGCCGGTTACGGGGATTCGAAGCGATGGCGGGGCTTGAGCCAGAGATTCAGATGTACGACGCATTCGTACGCCCCTTCCATGCAATACTCTTGGTCCCAAATATCTGACTGTTCTATCTAGACTGAGATTGCGAATTCTGTCTGTACCACGATCAGGGCGTTTAACACATTCAAAGATCCCCTCATAGAAGAGGACGTCAAGTACAAACCGGACATCACTTTCTACGGCGCAAACACAAACGATTCCCAGAATCGCGTTACCTCTTTCCAGAGGATGGAGATGTTCGTCGAATTCAAACGCGGTACGACATCCGATCCGTTTTACAGTGACAATCGACTGCAATTCGAGAAGCCCTTCAAGAAGACCTGCGCTACACGTGGGCGGATTGTCCTATATTCCACACGCCTACAGACGTATCAATTCCGCACCTGGGCCTTTTCTATTGGCATCTTCGGGGACGTCGCTCGTCTCTTCCGCTGGGATCGCGCTGGAGCGATATTTTCGGAACCTATTCTTTACTGCAGAGAGGGGAATTGTGAATTGGCCGAATTTCTGTGCCGTTTCGACCTCATGGATCGTACCCAACGGGGATGGGACCCTACGGTCTTCGATGCGACTTCAGAGGAGGCCGCGGCTTTCGACGACGCTATCAAGACCATTGTTGGGGATGGGAAGAACGAGTTACTCAAGACATTAATTGACTCAGTTGGCAACAAAGCCAATTATCCGAGGAGAAGGATCGAAATATCCGTCCCTAACACCAAGGAGGATGGACGAGCCGTCTCATACATCATCGGCCGCTCGATCGCGAACGCGAGATCTCCCATTGGACGTGCAACTCGGGGATTCGTGGCGATGTCGAAGGACACTGGGAAGTTGGTTTTCTTGAAGGACAGCTGGCGTCCGGACATTCTAGGGATGATGGGGGAAGGCCACTGGTTCGGAAAGCTGGAGGGAGCGAGGAACATTTCTGCGTTCTTGCATGGGTCCGACGTCAGATCCGTGGTGGTGAGAAGGCGCGGCGTGGCGATGATGCCCGGTCATCTCAAGAATCCGCTCCAGCGTACCCTTACAGACTCGTACTCGGAGGACTACGATGGGATTCAGAGGATGGTGGGATATATCCATTACCGAACGGTCCAGTGTGAATTCTACATTCCACTGGATATGTTCAAGGACTCCAGACACCTTACTCAGATAGCGCATGATGCCATCATAGGTACGAGTGCGTTCTCATCCGTGCGACTCCCACCACTCAATTTCCTTCAGCGATACAGGATCTATATGACCGAGGGATTATCCATCGAGACATCAGTATTGCGAACATTATGATCACTGTGGACGGCAGAGGTCGTCTAATCGACCTCGACTTGGCCCGGGACCGAGACGATGTTGATGCACGCCGGTCTGTCCGCGCGGTGAGTCGATGTGTTTAGAAAGATTATTCAGCCACACTGACCCATATCCCCGTGTCATAGGGCACATGGCAATTTATGTCAACCCAGCTACTCTCCGCACCAGGAAAGGTTCACGAACTATCTGATGATTTGGAATCACTGTGGTTCGTCCTTCTCTTCGAAGGCCTCCACTTCGTGAAGCACAACGAACCCACCGGTATCTGCATGGTCACTATCTTCGACCACGTGTACGTGATTCCGACAACTGGGACCCACCGCGGAGGATTGGGGAAGAGGGATATGTATTACAACGGTGCCCTCATGACCAGGGTACTCCAGTTCGACAGCAGGCCGTTCACTACTCTCGTGAGGCAGATTTACCGACTTTTCAAATCCCTCCGTGCGTATTACGTGATGCAGGATGAAGAGGAAACACCCAGTGACTCTGTCAAGGAGAATGTTAGAAAGCTGGAGAGCTGCGCAGAGATCGAGAGGCTACTCAGGGAGGCTCTCAACAGCGAGGAATGGCCAGTAAGCTGCGACAAAGTGGCGGATCAATATCCTGACATCAATCGCTCGACGCCCAAACGGAACGATACCGTCGCACTGTCATACACCAACAGTTCCCTTGTGCCTCTCGGTGAACCTTCTGGAGGGAAGCGGAGGAGGGAAGAAGAGGACGAGCCTCAAGCCTCCGAGGCCAAAAGGCCCAAGATCAACCTGCCGCTGTGGAAACGAATTTGGTCAAAATGCACCTTCTTGGTCAAGGGTTGAACGTTGACCAACTTCGTTTCCACAGTGTGTATGTGCGACTGGTCGCCGACTCCTTCATCCATTGAATGTAGACTTGTATTTATGTATCTGTATCTGCACTCAGTTGAACACCATTGGAATATTAGAATACTCGACCACAAGTATTAATTCTCATAATTTCTCGACCTCATGGGTTTTGTATCTAAATCGTAGCCTCATGGAGGATGGGGGAAAGAAAGAAGTGGTACCAGCATGCAAACGTAGAGGATTGATCAGCTCACCCGGCCGATCACATCACAGGTTTCTTGATCAATCCACTATGTTCGCGTGCTGAAACCCCTTCTTTCTTCGTGATGGAACCGGTAAAGCATCTAACACGTCTCGTGACCGTTTGCGCCTTCTCTCTGTTGAATCATGGTTCAACTGATTCTTCTGGTCGTCGCCGGGTTTGTGACCTCATCACTGGGTCAGAGCAAATGGTGAGTAGAACGTCGTGTGTCCCCGACAGACTGGTTCACGCCTCTGCGCAGGTGCAATAAGAACTACAAGAAAGGATCCCCAATCGTTCCCCCCGGTGGTCAATTCCCGGCCCCCGCCACGTCAGACTCCACGTTGCTCGCGCTGCGTTGCACGCCGATCTACAAGCCCTACATAGCCGAAGACGCGACTTCTGGTGCGGGTTTCATCATCGACACCGTCGTAACGCACACCCAGGTCCAAGGTACAATACCGATCACTCTAGAATCCTCCGCCGACACTCTTGCCGTGTCAATCTCGGTAGGACCCAACGTTTTGGCGGTCGGCAAGGTCCCCCTCAACACGACCAAGTTCGAGATTCCCTTTTCCTTGACCAAACTCATACCCCGCAAAGAGCCATATACTGTCTCTTGTTCCGCCATCTACTCCGGTAATCAACAGTACACCACCACCACATCGTTATCCTACCTCCCGAACCCACCTTCCGGGTCGGTCACGAAGTTCGACTCTCGTACAGGAGGACTCTGGACAAAACCTTCTGGCGTCGGGTACGCCGTCGATTACACTCCTGTATTTCCCGTTGGGTTTTATACCTCCTTTGGGGATTATCTGGCAAAGAATCTTTCAATATTGGATGACCTCAAAGTGAGAGGGTAAGCTTTCGCTCTGCTGGAGAACTCCCCCCTCTTTATTGGTGCGTTTGCTAACACGGAGCCTTCCCTTTAAAGGATCAACATTGTGAGTTGGGCGGATGATCTGTGTAAGCACCTCTCGCTCATCACATCATAAATTAGGTTCATCCCATTCCTACGTTTGATGATTTAACCGCACTCGAATCGGTACTTGACCGGATGGAGGAACTGGGACTCTATTTAATGTACGATATGCGATGGTATGCCGGACCACTTTCGGGGCCGCGAACGTAGCTGACTGCCCACGTAGGACGTACAAGAATCTGTCAGCAGTGGAAGAAGAGATATCCAGAATCAAGTCCCGCAAAAACCTCCTTCTCTGGTACACAGCAGACGAACCAGATGGCTGGGGTGATCCACTCGACGCAGCCACTACCGCGTATGATAAGATATATGACATGGATGGGTACCATCCTGTATCGTTGGTGCTCAACTGCCAAGACTACGAGTTCAAGGCGTACACGGCTGGGACAGACATCGTGATGCAGGATGCATACATGATCGGGATCAACGCGACACACTCGGTGGTGTGGGACACGGAATGCACACCGGATTATGGTGATTGTGGATGCGACAATTGCGTCGGAGAATTCGAGGATATTTCTCGGAGGGTGGACCAATTCGGTGACCAATTGAGAGCCTTGGGTTGGGAGAGGACGAAGGCCATCTGGACGGTCTCTCAAGCTTTCGGTGGGAGTTCATACTGGAGCCGGATCCCGACTGGCAAGGAATGGGTACTCCAGAGTATGCTTGCCGTCACCCATGGTGCATTGGGTATGTTCCATTCCGTCTACTATCCCATACTCCTGGCTGACCGTATCTCCAGGAATCATTCCCTGGAATGATCCCACCTCGAGCGACACCAAAGCTGCAGCAACAGCTGTCAGTAAACAACTTGTTCCAAGCCTGACGCGCTTTGCTTTAGATTCCCATGTCATTTTCACGACTTTTGTCTGGAAACGTGTTCATTTCGGGATGTGGAGAGTTGACGATCAAACACTCGTGGTGGGGGTCAACTTGAACCCACAGACGCAGGAAGTTCCGCTCTCTCGATTGCCGGGGTTGAAAGAATACACAAAGCTGAAGGTGGTGTACAACAATGGTGCATCGTTTGAGTCGGGCAATTTGACCTTACAGGACCTAGGGACCGTCGGGTTCGTTGTAATGGAGTGATAGGTGATTACGAGGTGTGCTTGTCGCTGTTTTAGAACTATTTACTCGAGAGTATATATATGACCACGCGATTGTGAGGAGTGGGCAAGTTCGTGACGGATTTGAAGAACTGCAAACCGCGTTCTGGGCATGTACCATATCAGTGATCTTGCTGGATTTCCTGGGCCTTGCCGAACGCTGTGCCCTAAAAGAGACGGAAACCTCTCACTTGCGCCTGCCTTCCCTAGGGCCATATCATCGACTTTGACTTGATCAGGCAACTGCAGCCTACCATCCAAACTCTTGGCAGCGCGCATTCCTGGCTCTCCTCAAGGCTTTGTCCACGCGCGGTCAATGTCCTAGTCGTCTCAGACACATCTCAATACCAGTACCGTTTCGTCAATGAGATCATGCCAACTCAGGTCCAAGAACTCTTACCAACGCGACCTATTTGGAAGACATCGCCTTGAAATCCTTCATGGATCACCCCGCAAAGCTCGTCCAGTCCTCTTAGATTTTGCCCACCGAGCAATACGGAAACATATTCGGTGACATGAGCTTGAAACACCCTCTCCCACAAAAATCGTCTGTCGACATCGCGACGAAGACCCCCAGTCCTGGGTCTTGCCGTTCCCTCAGCTCGTGCTTATGATCCAACGACGACTGCTTTCTTGAAACTGCTACGGAACATTCCAAGATGCTCTGGTGGAAGTTGGTTCACGGGGTTCTGGAGCTCTATATTGAACGCACACGCCAGCTGGAGCTGGATCATCACAGGGAAGACCTTGGCCTCTCTCGTTCGAACAGTATCACCGTCGAATTTTGCTGCCCAACTCCCGCCCGACCACAGTATCCCGCCGTTGTCATTGATGTTGACTTGAGAAGGAAGTGTAGAGGAGAGCTACACACGAATCAAGACTTGGTGCGTCCCAATGTACCTATTTTCATTGCGGCCAGTTTGGAAGACCCCCACAATGACAAACACCTCTGCCTATCCCATCAGACCTTTCCCTGCATATTCTTCCTTGGGGATTCTCCCCAGGAGGTGGCACAGATTGCCAGTTCTCGTGATCCGATTAGTGGGGTAGGGATTGGGAATAGGTTGGTGCCATTCTTGGACGCGATGGTGGTCGCATGGCCACAGCACGCCTAGTTGGTATATGCAGGATATATTGTGGAGGGTAAACCACAGTTTGGACATTGGGTGACTATCTGTAAGACTAGAGATATCTCTAAACATCGTAGAAGGGTGCCAGTAGCCGAGGTTCGCGCTGACCGTAACCCGACACGACGGATGGGGTCCTGACAGTTCCCTTATAAGTCCTCTGATATTCATCTAGGATCGTGTGTACACGGTGTAACCTTACGGACAGTCACCCATTGAGGAACGGGGTGGTGGCAGAGGATTGTGATTGGTACAAGCGGAAATTGTAGAATGGCCTATGTAACTGTACAAACGAGTTCCCAGCGAGCACGCTCGGATAATACAGGAGAACTAAACAAACTCGGATGATGCCATCGCCACTACGGTCAGCAAAAATAGAACGAGAGGAAGCAACTAAATCGAAGGATATTTTCAAGTCAGTTCCCAAACGTGTAAAGTGACCGCATCCGTCAGTGGCACCTTACCAAAGTGTTAGCATACGACACCATTTATACTGGAATTGGTGATATAGCTCACTTGAAGAAAGAAGGTGCCGTTGTCCAGTGATTTCGTGTCAGGCCACAAGAACGTTCCATCACTTCTAGCCACTTTAAATATGAATTCCTTTCCACCCTCAAACAAGGCACCCTTCTCAGCCTGGCTTCCCTCTCCATTCCAAAGTGGCAATGTGCTGTACCCACGCTGGCCGAAATCAAAGTTGTGAATGCGACACGTCAGGTCGCTCCGCCACAACCTTATAAACACAGTCATATGAATGCCGTGAATGGAGAACATAACATCGGGGTACCACGGCATCTTCATAACCACAGCACCCCTCCCCCACTCATTCCAAGGTATATAGACGTCTGCACGTGTTGAACACACATGTTCAATCAAAGTCTGTATCCGTACGATGTGCAAAACTTCACCCAGATATGGGGGTTTTGAAACGTTTATAACGAGGATCGCTTGGGTGGGATCGGTAATGAGAGCCACGTCTTTGTTTGGTGTTCCCAGGTACCTATCCTGATCGATGTGTATGAGGGCAGAGTAGTGTTCATTATCATACTGTGGTGGGAGGCGGAACCGCCGTATGCTCCTTGGGTGGCCTTGTGGAATTGACGTGTTGAACACGATCAACTCGAGAGAATTGGTACCGATGGGGAGGGTCAGAACCACAACTCGAAATTCGTCGAGGAAAAAAATGCTTGGATCATCGAGTCTCCTGTACTCCATAGAGGGAAACTCGAGCACCTGGGGCGCAGTCAGTAAGATATGATTGCCCCGTAGCCACGGAACCCTTACCAGATTCCCGGTTGTTCGGTCCCAGACAAGCGTCCTGTTTGGCGGGGCCGCATTGGGGTGAGAAAGATACAACATGACTCTGGAGCCCGTGATGGCCAACTTCCCGCCTTGTATCTGTGGAATATCCTGCGAGGTCCAGGTAATAGGATTAGAGAGGGGCCCGCAATGAGGAGAGCCATCCCGAATATTAAGAAAGCGGATACGAAGCAAACTACGCATGGTGCATGATCAGTACCTGAGTGTTCTCCATTGAGTGAACACTACTCACTCCTCTTGCTGCTCAACAACGCCAAGCAAATCTTCGGGATGATATACAGCAAAACCCAACGCCTTGAAAGGAAATGGAGGGATGGACCACCTGTTAATCGGCTTTCCGCTCGCCACTGGTGGGATGTACAGGAAACCAAGGCCGTCATTGGGTAGGGAATCTGAGGCCACCAAGTTCCTGCCGAGAGCCGTGGAATAACCCCAGAGTAAATATTGGTCAAGGGGAAACTTATGGATGCTCTCTACAACGGTCGCCGCACCGGACCACTTGCGTGCATACTCTTCGCATAGCTTTCGGCGTTCAGCCAGATCGCAGGGATTGGAAGGATTGTCGATCAGACCAGCGGCGAAGAGTTCGCGTCG
>Ga0307517_10008707_pt1 | contig 14520 bp, 16 predicted proteins | sample 23_EM_MG_FD_194515 | JGI IMG/M metagenome (GOLD analysis project Ga0307517, IMG submission 194515) | Populus trichocarpa ectomycorrhiza microbial communities from riparian zone in the Pacific Northwest, United States - 23_EM | ecosystem: Host-associated > Plants > Roots > Unclassified | place... | reverse complement strand
TTTTTTTTTTCCCCTCCCCTCTGCCCCCCCCCCCCCCGCACACACTATACACCCTCTCTTTGAAACTTTTGGTTTACCCACTAATTAGACGGATCACTTACATAACTCTTTCTTCTCTTTCTCTCAGCCCCCCGCGCTACAATCGCCTATTGGGCAGACACGAGCTGGCATATGAATACACATGAGCGTAGATACATGGTGCATATGCCAATATATTTCTGTTCTATGATCGTCTATGCGGATAACACGGAATCTACGGAATGACCAAGTGACACCAAACAAAAACCCAAGAAGTGATTCAGCATATAAGGGGGGTATCTGTTAAACGACAACAAGTCACGGCATACGGTATACTATTTACTTTTCTCTCTCTCTCTGGCATACGGGGCGCATAGGGCTCGGTCATATGTCCAACAGGATTAATTTGTGCTTCCGAGGAAGATTACCTTTTTAACCTTTGCAATGCTTCATCGCCTGCCGTCCATAGAGTGCCGGCGGTGGAGACGGTTGGGAGGGGGAGGAGGGGCAATGGGCAGGTTCCTATCGCTGCCAACCCTGAAAAATCTGGTAAGGAAGTGGCGCTTCCCCGTGGAGTGGGAGGGAGGGGGTCCCAATTTATCGGGGGGCTACGGACCGACAATGAGCTTATGCGTCCGGCTGTTTGTTATTGGAATACAAAACTCACCGGTAGCTGGATCTTGGGACCCGAAGTGAAATAATTGCTCCGGCTCGATGAAGAAGTGGTGCGGGAGCGGGAATGAGTGAGGGTGGGAGAATTGGAAGATTGAGAAGAAGTACGCCCGCGGCGGTAAGCCGCACGCTGCTGCTCCTTTTCCCATTCTTCATCTTCATCAATCACCGACCAATTGTCCTCAATGACGCCCCGTGCGATGGTCCGGCTGTGACTATTGGCAATCGTGTTTTCCTTGGTCAATTGCGTCATATGTGAGAGGGGAGAACCCATGACAGGCTGTCTCGAAAGCCTCGACGGCGGGTGGTGGCGGTAGCCGTTGGTGGGGTGGTCGCGGGCAGGCGCGTCGTATCTCGAAGGAGGATGGGATTTAGAGTAGGCGATCGGTTGAGGGGGACCGTGTTTCAAGACCCAACTATCCGGCCGGCCCTGGTCCGAGGCGTCCAACGGATCGCGGTCACCCGAGTTGTATACCCGGCGTGGGGCAGGTGCGTGGAAGGATGAAGCCCGGGGAAAGTGTGATCTCTGGGCGGACCTTGAGCCGCCGGGAGTCATCAACCGCTGAGGTGGCAGAATCCGGATATCCTCAGGTCGGTTGGAGTTGGAAGTGTGGGGCCGGAAGGGGGGCCCCCTGTGATGAACTTGCGAGTGGCCCGCGGACGACAAGGAGCGTGGGTGGTGATGAGGTGGAGGGGGTCCATAGTTGTTCACCGGACCTGAAGTCGCCCTCGACCGAGCGTTCCGCCCGTTGGCGTTCGAATAGTAGCCCTCGGACACGCGCTCCTCTCTCCCATCAGGGAAACGGAGGGAGAACACTGGGGGTAGTGAATGAGAGCTCTCGGCGTCGGAGTCTGATGAATAGACCGCTGATTCCGTGTCTGACGGGGGCATAGCGGGGTCTACAAACTGTGCCTCGTGTTTGGGAGGAAGGCGACTGACCCAGTCTGAGGTGCGCTCCCTGGGGGGTTTATAGGCCCGGTATCTCGTTTGTGACGGTCTTTCGTGGTTGGCCATGGCTTTCGGTGTTTCACAAACGGCTGGAGGAGGCGAGGTGTTGGGGAGGTGACGGGGATAACGAGAACGAGAGTCTGGTTCATCCGCCTTGCTTATAGCCGTCCCGTGCCAAAATTTCTTTCCTCATCCGATGGTCCCGGAATGAAATTATGATGGGAAGTGGCTGAAGCGGCAGTTTACCGTTGGGTGGACAGTCCAGGAGACCGCACACATGGCGAGAGAGACCGTCTCGTGGCAAGTCCCGGCCCCGCGGGGGGAGGACCATAAAGGGAATATGTGTAAGAGCAAGTATATCAAGACAAGGCAAAAGAAAGCCAAGACCACGGTAAGAGGCCGGTTACTCTTAATCTCGGTAGGGTGGGCCAGGTGGCAGTTGACCGCAACTGTTGCTGTCCCGTGATTTCTGACCGTCGATTTCATTTCTCAAGCTCAACTTCCTGGGTTCCTCAATTCGACCCTGGATCCCATCTGGTGGCGTTGAGTTGCAAGCAAGCTCTCGTCGAGGGTCAGCTATTCTTCCGGGCCTGTTGGACCATCCATGTACCCCCAATCCATCTTTGCGGATCTCTGCACGCAGCACTTTACGTTTTCAAACTCCAACCGTCTCTTCATGGCTCCTTTCATCACCCCCAATTACCCTCTCATGACACATCCGTTGTTGGGTCGACACGCAGCGCTCATACTATCCTCGAACACCGCTTTGTCAACTCCCATACTATTTGGCATGTGGCGAGGCTGTTCTCTCAAATTTCTGTTGTCGTCCGACACAGCTTGTCTTCCAATCTACCTTTTTCTCAACGGTTAATATTCCACTCAATGCCGGTCAGCAAATGAAATCACGAAGCTGGGAACTCGGCGGGTTGAGTATCTACCGAGTCAAAGTCGTTGAGCGGTGAGATCCCGCCCTCGCATCTTCCCGGCATTTGTTGTAACCCGTAGCCCTAACGAACCCCACCGCCAGGGCCCTTACTATCTGAATTCAAACTTCCAATCCTTGGGATCCAGAAATCAGCCTCGCGTTGTTGGGAGTAACGGCACGAATGTCCTAACCGCGTCGGATGACCTTTTGTTTCGATGTCTCCCTAGCGTTATTATCGTGGGAGAGATCGTCGAATGCGGTTTTTCGTGAACGAGAGTTCGGTCACTCCGTCCGTTGCGCCCATCCTCCAGCGTGGCCCTCCCCATTTGCGACGTGAAGAGGTCCCGTTTCGTTTGCGCTCGGACATCTTTGGGAGAAATGTCCATATATCTCCGAACGCTACGTGGCTTCACCGGGGGTCGAAGCTGGTACTCGGGCCCCGAGTCTAGCCCCGGTGTTCATCTCCTTGATCTGCTCCCAGTGACACTATCATATGAAGCGGAGGAAAACCACAAGACTAGCGTTTGGTCACTTGGGTTAATGTTACCCATTCTATCGATCTACAGCGTACGACTAGCGGGACCACTTTGAGCATCATCGGGTATGTCATCGCAGGTATGTTCTCTCCCGCGCTCAGATCTGACTGCGAAGATGCACTTTAGCTCTCACTCTAGAGCCACCTTCGGAGCCGTAAATACACCAAGCCGACAACGTCGCCCAAAGACGCGTCTACCACTGAAGATACGATGTCTGCGGACGCCGCAGCTGGACGCGACTCATTTCTCCATTATCTACCTCGAACCATCATATCCCCCTCATCATTGATCTGATATCTCTCTCCTCCGACAGTGTTTCTCCCAACGATTTGGTTCCCCGTTGGTAACACATCCTGCGAGTCATCATCTTATCTTATCGCCCAAATTGCATCAAGCCTGGACCACCTGGCTCAAGCCCACAAGGTCACTCGACTGGGTCAAGCGGGACGGGAGACCGACCCTGTACCCACCGCCGCGGTCCTTGGGACCAAGAGGCCTGTCAAGGGTGTCATGATCATGATCAGGTCTTTAATTCGGTCCCTATTCGCCCCCTCTCTCTTCGTGACGACACGTTGTCATTGAAAAAAGGCTGTATCGTACGTATTCGCCGGCGCCGCACGTCATCGTTTTCCAGACTTTTCCATCAGCCCTCATCATCTCGACAGGACCTGACTAAATAAATTTAGGTTCGTTCACAAGACATAATGTGGGAGACACGGAAAATACCTCATACGATTTACGGTATGACAATTCTCGGCAGCTGATTGGTAGTTTTTGGACGTACAACTTCTTGAGAGGCGGTATGACACAAGATGCATTCATTATCTGACTTTTCGCCTTTTGGGCGAGAGTCGTCATACGCCCATGCGTTCTTTGGTGTCGCGTGTTCTGGCCGCCCAAGTCGGCGCAGCACACGACCGCACACCCGCCACCTATACAGGCCCAACCCATTCATGAGCTTGTTGTATATGCTGGCTTCGTTAAGGTTTTTTTAAGAAACAGCGATGCATAACGTCACAGGGGTTGCTAAGAAGCGAAGAATGGACACAACAAGATTTGAGCTCTGATCTCTGACTTCCTCCAAAGAGGGGGTGCGCAGATCCTCGTACTCTGTGGTAAAGTCTAGCCCTCCCCCACGTGAGGCCACGAGTCCGCGACCGCTGACCACGTTGACCTCACCGCCTCTTCTCAGCCACCGCTTGATGTGATGTATGTGTGCTTGTAGCGCCAAATCAGCGAATAGACCGAACCCTTATCTTTACCCATTAATCACATACCCACACGTATACACATAAGCATATGCTGCGTTGCTATGGCGGATGTGATGTTTGCCCGCCACGTTCCCCGGTGTAAGGATTTAACGACGTCCGATTCGTTCGTATCGTGTTCGCGCTCAAATTGGTGCCTTCAATTTGCCTTCTCTTTCTTCCGTGTCGCTTGAATTCGCTGGGAGATCAACACAAGGCCCCATGTCGGGAATGGCTTCTTCGTTAATGAAGAGCCTGGACGCCAGCCACGAGTCCGACCCAGGAGGCAACAAGGTACGCATGGCCAATTCAACGAACTTGGTAACGAGCATTCTTCTATTGTGACACGTGCGCCGTTATTTCGCAGACCCTCCAGGCTCTCGCCTCGCGAACATTGACCTACGCCACCTCTAACCCCTACGAGCTTCAATTCGGGTATTCTAGGGCGGTCCGAAAAGGACCATACATTTTCGTCTCGGGCACGACCTCAATAGACCCCGAGACGGGCCACGTCTTATACCCTGACTCGGCTTATCTTCAGGCACTAGTCATCTTCAAAGAGATAATCAACTCCGTCGAGCGCCTCCATGGGACAAAAGAAGACGTCGCCCGCGTTCGGATGTTCGTCACCAGACAAGAGGATTCCGAAGCGGTTGGGAAGGCGTTGAAGGAGTCCCTGGGTGATGTCAGACCGGCGGCTACCATGATCGTCGGTGCACGATTTGTTGATGATGATATGAAGGTGGAAATCGAAGCAGACGCTGTTGTTTTGGTCTGACCGTAGACCTCGCATGATGTCCACATGCTCATAAGTAGATGACGTCTCAAATTGCCGCGTTATACGAGATGGTGGTACAATTGCAAGAGCGATCCTGGATATAAATACAGACGGCTGGTGTACGTACAATGTAGAGAGATCGTCCTCCTTGCATCAGACGATCCTCAACGAGACCCACACCCTAGCCCAAGAAGTTGATCAGAAGGCCACCCGCGTGTTAAGGCCTTTCAATTCCCGCTCGAAATTCCTGTGCTTGCTGATTTCATACGCGAACTGGCTAATGAATCCCTTCTCGCCCGCACTGACAGTCACCGCTTCCACCACCGTAGACAGCAAGGAGATCTTTGTAGCGGTCACTACTCCGTAAGAGACCGTCACATCGTCGGTGTTCCCTGTTGACGACGCGAGAGTTATTTCCTGGACGTCCCGGAGGGCCTCGCGGACAACTTCGATACCTGTACGAGGACGTCAATGCCGCACGATAACTGCACGAGCCCCAAGAGTTACAAACCTTCGCCCACTGCGCCGATGGTCTTGCAGTGGCCAAACGCCTCCCTGACCCAATGGATTACGCGTCCGTTCTTCTTCAACGTTTCGGCGGACTTGGCACCAGAGGGGATGAACAGCGCGTCATACAACGTACTCCTCTGTCCTTCGAAATGGTGATCCGCCATAATAGCGGTCCCAGTCGCGCTAACAATCTTGCCTCTCCTAGGTCCAATGATGAATGTGAAAGCGGACTCCGCCTTCATCGCAGCCCTCAATCGCTGGACAACGTCCTCCTGGAAGCCATCCGCGATGAGGATCGCAATCCTCCTCGACTTGATCAACGGCTTCTCTGGGGCGAATTCAAACTGAGAGATTCGGACAGTCTTCTTGCCGTGGCTCTTCCGTTTTGGCTGCGGGGGCTCGTCAACTCCGACGCTGGCCGCTATCATCTTGGCCAATTCGTGGTCGACCTCGTTAATCTGGATGATGGCGCCCTTGTAAACGACAGGGTCGTCGCAGTGACTGAGCTCGAACGAGATGGCATAGGCCAGGTGCTTCTTCTCTACCGCCGAGAGGGAGTTGTAGAAGAGTTCCGGCTGGTTGAAGTGCTCCTGGAACTTGGGAGCGCGAGTGCGGAGTTTCATGCCCTGCACCTTCTGAGCATACTCCAGGTACCCGCCTTGCTCTACAGGCGTGGGTGGAATCGCATTGAACCGATTCGGCCAGTAGTTAACACCCTTGGTGATCAAAGACTGGTGCTGGCCGTCTCGAATATGATTGAGCACCGGACACACCGGCCTGTTTATCGGAAGCTATAAAAGTGGAAATGAGGATCATGTTCATAATCTTGAAACGCGAACCCGCAAAGGTAACGGGGACAGCGTAAAAGCGGCGGACGAGAGCACACCTGTTCCCAATTCGTCCCAAGTCGACTCTGTTGGGTGTCGAGATAACTGAAGTTCCTTCCTTGTAAGAGCGGATCGTCGGTGAAACCGACCCCAGGTACGATGTGGCTGGTACAGAAAGCGACTTGTTCTGTTTCGGCGAAGAACTCGTCCACGACACGATCCAAGGTCATTTCCCCAATGTACTCGATGGGAACGAGTTCTTCTGGCCAGAACTTTGTTGCGTCAAGAATATCAAAGTCGAACTCATTTTCCCGTGATTCGGGCAACACCTGTTGGTTCAAGATCGAGGTTAATGACGCCGTTTCATTAGAGATGAACAGATAAGATTGCATCGTGACCGACCTGAATACCGAGCCTCCACTTAGGATAGACACCCGCGGTGATAGCCTCCTCGAGGTCTTTTCTGTGGAAGTCTGGATCCTGGCCGCCGATCTTGAGAGCTTCATCCCACATTAAACTCCAGACGCCGAGTTCAGGTGTCCAGTGGAACTTGACGAAGTGACGTTCCCTTTTTGCGTTGATGAGGGCAAACGTGTTGACGCCGAATCCTTGCATCATCCTAAATGATCGTGGGATCCCTCGGTCGCTCATGGCCCAGAAGATGGTGTGGGCGGTCTGGGTCTGAAGGGAGAAGAAATCCCAGAGGTTGTTGTGGGCTGATTGGCCGGTAGGTACCTCGTTCTGAGGCTCGGGCTTGACGGCGTGAACAAAGTCGGGGAACTGCATGGCATCCTGTATGAAGAACACCGGGATATCGTTTCTGAGAGGGAGGTGTAAAGTTGGGGTGAATCATGATTATTCAGACTCGGAAACCTACCCGACGATATCCCAGTTACCCTCCGGGGTGTAAAACTTGGTAGCGAACCCACGGACATCACGCACGGTGTCGGCACTACCTCGAGCACCCTGAACGGTCGAGAAGCGTACGAACACGGGCGTAGATCTCGAAGGATCGGTCAGGACGGGAGCGGAGGTGTACTTGGATGCTCTGCCGTCGTAGACGCGGAAATGTCCGTGAGCAGCGCTACCGCGAGCATGGACGACGCGCTCGGGGATACGTTCGTGGTCGAATCGGTGGATCTTCTCCAGGGCCACCTGGTCCTCGAGAAGAGCAGGGCCTGTGCCCTTGGGGTCCGTTGCCTTCAGCCTGGTATCGGACATGAGGCTCAGCCCAGAAGAATAAGAGGGGGAGACTCGGCTCGTACCATGTTTCGGTATTTGAAATGTGCATACCGTGATTGGTTGTCATCCCACTGGAGCAATCGTCCTTCTGAGGGTCCACAGTGTCCCTCAGGAGGTCAACTTGTTTCTGATCAGCAGTCATCTCAGTGACGGTACGTTCAACAGCGCTTGTGAGAGCAGTCATGGCAGTAGATGGTGCAGAGAGGTGCTTGTTTCTTTCCTCTGTGCACACGCCGGGTTTTTATCTGGAGCGGTGGGGATAGGAGGGGAGCATTACGAGGCGTATGACGACAGGAGTACAAAATTGGAAGGTAAAACTGCGCTCTATTCAGGGGGGTGAGTGGTACAGGGGGCATGGAGAAAACAAGGTGGAACGCATACACAAATGGGGAGCCACATGCACGCAGCAGTTTACATTTCAGACTAGGATCCTTTCAAACTCCAACAGTCCCTTCGTGGCTCTGTGGCGTGGGTCTTCTCAGTAAATTCCTATTTCCGAAAGTCCGACACAGCCCGCCACCCAACTATCATTTTCTGAACGGTTAATATTCTACTCAATGCCTGTCGGCAAATGGAATCACGAAGCTGGGAAACCAGCCTCCCATTGTCAGGAGTGACATCACGGATGACCTACTACCACGTTGGATGACCTTTTGTTTTGGTGTCTCGTGGCGTTGTTATCGTGGGAAACATGGTCGAATGTAATTTTCCGTGAACCCTACTCCGACACTCCGCGACAGGAGGAGGGTTTGTCCGCGATGAAACATCTCGACCCCCTGCCAACAATGTGGACCGTGCCGATCGGCCCGACCGGAGTACTTATTGGCATAGGACCAGATCGACCTGACGGTTAATCCAGAACTCCTTCTGGACTTTCGCCCTCCGACGTTCAATGCTAACGTTCGATGATTACCCCGGTTTCTACGGTCCTACCGTACACATCGTGTGATACACACAGTTTACCACACACGCTGAATGCGCCCTAATGTAAGAAGAGTACTACCTACCCGACTACAATTATCCCCCCTCGTTTCTCTCCCCTCGATCTTGTACTGAACGCGAACGAAGAACTTCCAGGATACCTTTCAATTCTCCTCAACGAGGACAAGTCTCTGCTTTCTGATGGCAAATTTCATACCTGAGCGGACTTGCGCCGGACCCTGACGGATTGCAAGTCAATGCAGAACGGGCACTATGTGTGTCTCACCCCTGTAAAAGGTATCTCCCCCGGTCATTAATGACCCACTATGATCCTGTGAACAAACTCTATTGTGGGTGCTTGGCCGCAGAGATTCAAGGCCTTACATGGATTGAGGAGCAGGTATGCGCGAAGTTCGCTGACATGGCCGTGGTTACCCGCCTTTATCAATCATCTGGCTCATCACAGTCCGCTGTGTTCCACGGAAATGCTTGTGCGCATGAGATGAACGTAGATTCAGCGGTGGTTGTGCTTCTTCATACATCCCCTGACGTGGGCGGGCTGCTAAGCGTTGCGTTTACCGGACCACCGGAGCCCAACCAGAGCACCCTGGAAATATGTACAGTATTCGAAAATCAAAGGTCTGGGATTTCTGCAATGACTAAAAGTACACAATACAATAGGCTGTACGAAAACGTCTCGTCGGATGGGCAAGTCCGAGGAGCTTGGGTAATGATGATAAACCGAATAATCGACGGGTCATGGGCTGAATCTCCTCTTGAGAGGGTAGATTGGTATCGCCACCTTCGAGCACGTTGAACTCGGAGTCTAACGTGTAAGCGAAGGAGTGTTTCCTGGTCGTGTTCAACCCACGGTCTCGAAACTTGTGATCCACCGGCACCCCTACGAAATCAGTGACCATGATCCACCTTCCAGAATCCAATTCCCAACCTAGCGAGTGTCGTTGCAGCGGGGGGTTTTGGCGTCTGAGGACGAATCGTTCATTAGCGGACTTCCGAACCCGCCACGGGGGGCTCATAGGTCTTTATTCACCCTAAAATTCGTCCTCTCCTAACTGCCGCTGGAACCTGTCCATCTCTCTCTCTCTGCATCTGGCTCGTTTCGGGTTTCATTCGCCCCTATCTCTTCATATTTTATCGCCTTCGAGCTGCCAATGGCCATCATATGAACGAGTGGATGGGTCTTGGTGACACAGAGAAATGATCTCGTTCCCCCGACGGGTCTACTTCGGCGGGGCCTACACCCAAACGAGTTGCCGTCCCGGGATCACATGGCGCGGACTCCTGGCCAATGGGATTGGGGGTAGGCAACGCTCAGCCAAATTCAGGCTCCGATCGTCACGGATTTCTCGCCTCAAAATGGCACCTCAGTTGGAAGTGTTTCCAGGTAACATAATCCATAGGTTATGAGATAGAAACGTTGGGGGTAATTCAACAAACAAGGCCCTTATCTTCAAAGTTGCGCGGGCCTTCCTTCCCAGCCGCGATGACAACAGCTGTACGCAAGTTGCCGATTAAAAAATACTGTCACTTTGGCCAATTGTCGCGCCATGTCCAAGGGCGGTATCCGCAACATTTTCTTTGACAAAACTAACTTTGCGGGACTAGAGTTGGTTTTTTGCGTTGGATGTGCCGCGCAGGGGGAGAGTTACTCTATATGTTTATGCGCTAGTTACGTTCACACGTTTTTACCAATGCAGACCCCCTGGCCCTATGCTGCAGTAATAAATTTGTACATCCCGCGAACTTTATATACGATATCTGGCATGTGCAATTTATTGTCCCCGGCGCAACTGGAAGGGGGTTTTTTGGTGGGGATAAACAAATGTAAACAATTACGGTCGCGCTGGTGGAGTTGCCGATCCCCAATGGGATCAACGCGATTACTAATGTCACGGTGACATATCTCAGCTCCCGCTTTCGAGCGGTTTCAGCGGTAAGAAATTACACATGCCAGATATTGCGCATGGAGTGTACGAGGCGTATAGGCTGGTCACTTTAGTACACATTCACGGGTTTTCCGTTGACAGAGAAATATAAGTGGCCCCGGTTGGAGGCAACGAATGTGAGCTGGCAGTGGCGATACAGAAGGCTAGACGTTGGCTACGTTCGAGCGGCCATCGCGACAGGAAGTCGACATGCAAACGAAATGGGTCTCGAGCCTTCAAATGGGTGTCAGCCTTCTTTTAATAGTAGGTGGCGCGTGCGCGACCGCTCTCGCCTGAACTGGAAGGGCGAGGCTAGCGCAACTCTCTCCACAGAATTCAGTTCGGCAACGGATTCCGGTTCAGAGACCCTTCCAGTGTATGGGTTGAATTTTAGCTGACAGTCTTAGTCTCGGGCCCAGACGCTTGTCGGCCATATCAACTTGGACGATGAAATGAGCACAGTTGAGGACCGACGCCTTGTGCCGTTGGAACACTCAGATCGTTCAATTTTTGTCTCTTCAAAATATCTTAGAACTCACGCTCGCCTTCTGAAGCCTTACTCTAGAATCTTCTTCTCTCCTTCGGTTATCCTGCGGTGGGGTATCCGCGTGTCAACCAAAAATCGAGCGACGCGAATGACGCTGAGCTACTACTTAGTACCCTATTTAGATGCCTGTGGTGTTGTCGCGCTCGATCAATGTATCACGAACGTTTTTCGCACTGAACAGTCACTCGCTTCTCATCTACAGCTCGTCGACGTCCATAAGATCCTTGTCATCAGCCTCCCCACCACCATTGCCCCCTCGGCCCCGCATTTCCAGACCCCCCGCACCGAGTGCCCGGCGGATGTCGGTGGGAATTGTGACATCGAATGTCACGCATTGTCACGCAATGGGTCCATTGCCTGTCCGCAGCCGCGGCGAGCCTGGCTGTAGGGTAGCGAGAAGACACCTTCACGGGTCCATATTTTTTTCTAGTACATACTTCTATTGACAACTGCAATACACCATCGGAACATCTAGTTATTTGGCGGACTCTCCCATACGCTATAAAATCATGTGTAGTTTAATCCTGTGTCATATTCGATGTAAATGCCCCATAGTCCGGTAACCGGATAGAATTTTTTTGAGAGCTGCCCACACAGGCCTCCAGGCATGTAGAGCATTCGGCTACTCAAGTATCCAGGTGAAATCTAAAGTTTGCGTCGCCCGACAATCAAATCATTCAAGGAACCCAACTCGTTCGAGGATCGCTCGATCACTGTATTCCGAAGAGAGGGGAAAAGAAAATTAAGAACAAGGATTAAAACACGCGGATAGGCTAAATGTCCGACCTTTTGGGAGTGTGCATACTGTATACATGTGTGTCCATCATGGAAGAAGAAATCAGGGACCGGACCGGTTCAACACCAGCAGGGAGAACTCCCAGGTGTCATCGTCGTTCTCGATGACGGTGAGACCTCCGAAGGAGATATATGCGCCCAAGGCATCGACTCTCTTCATTCCGTCCTTCCATGCCCGACCAGGCAACCCTGGTTCGCGGTAACACCTCTTCTCCATCGCCTCGAGCATCGTATCGTAGTTCTTCTCATCGTACTCCTTGATCTTGTCCATATCCCGCTGCAGAACCGGCTTCTGGAAGAACGCGTAGATCCCATTAATGACATCGCCAACGGAGAGCGGGTTCCCTCCTTCATTCTTGATGACGATTGGGCCCCACAGCTGATGAACGAGATCGACGCCGGTCAAGCTGACGTGAGCTTTCGGGACGGGGGGATACGTGGCGTCCTCGTTGAATTCGGGTTTCATATCGACCACGACGTGTTTTCCCGTCAGTCGCTTGGCCAGCATGGGGGGTTGGGTGAGATCCCAGAGGGTATGGGGTAGGTTCGGGTTGGCCGGGTTGGGGATCAGCCACGGGGCAACTTTAATCGCGCTCGTGTGTGCGGGCAGTTGGGGCATGTACGGTGCTGGCGTCCATCCTGGCGAGAAGGGAGATTGGGGTGTGGTGGGAGATGGGGAGTAATGAGGATACTGTGGAGCGAGGAGAAATGGTGGTGGATTTGGAGTCCAGGTGTAGACGCCCTGTGGGCTGGAATAGACTTGGGTAGGATAAGGTTGGTAGCCGTAGTAGAACGGTGGGGGGTACTGGCTCATGGGAGTGGTAGCGATGGTAGTGCAGACGGCGATCTCTCTCTGGTAACTCCCCTTTTATACCCTCGGGACCGTCGAGAAAAAATAAAAAGGGCGGTGGCTGTGGTCGACAGATCACCAGTGCAGAGTCATAAATGCGGCAAGTACGCTGATCCGCGCGCTCTCTGTGTGGCAATGCGCCGGCGCAAACTGTATTGTACTGCGTTGAAAGGCAACCTCGACTCTATTGTACTGTGTAGAAAGGCGTCCTCGACCCGCACAGGACAGAATCGGACCGCAGCTCAGATTGTTATCACAATAACCGTCGTATCGTCCAGCCACGCCCCGTCCAGATCGATGGTCAGCCGCATGCTCTTTGTGTTCAGGTCCTCTCCCAATCCATCGCTCGCAAGCGAAAGCGCCTTGTGCCCGCCAAATCCGTCACCCTCTTCCATAACGACGTGGACCCAGCGCTTGATTAGATCTTCGGTTGCGCTCAACCTTCCCTCGTATAGGTCCCTCAGGCCGTCGGTCGCGACGATAACCTTGTTCGTGACCGATTGGTCCAGCCTCCGGTGCTGGACCTCCGGGACAGAGGACACGTAAGGCGGGGTCTTGTTCCTCGCCATGACTTGTCGGACGATACGGGGAACACGGAAACCGGGCTGCGCGTTTAAGAATATCTTTTCCGTATAAGCTGCGGGTAGCTTGAAAGAGTGATCTCCGATGGCTGAACGTCGGTGGCAACGATAAGATTATCGAGTTGGAGACTGTCAGATCAGGACACGACGCACCGCGAGTGGGTTCTAAAGCACCCAGCACCCGGTTATTGAGTGTAGCTTCTTCCTCCCCGGGATGATCTGCGTGGATCCTCTCCCTCTCCGCGGCGATCGTGGCATTGTGTATCGATGTCAGGATAGACGCTTTGGATTTTCCTGATGGCCCCTTCTCACCAAGTACTAGCGGAGGTCATGTGTGTAAACTTCGTACTTGTGCCGGCCCGATTTATATACTGACCTGCTTCGCAATCGCCAAGATTAACGATCCACAGATTCTTCTTCGGGGGATCGATGACTGTGATGACTGAACAAGCACCGCGCATACATCTCGTCACCTTCGTGTACACACGACCGCCAGTGGCATGATCATTGATCGCTGCCTGGAGTTCTTCGTCGCTCAGACTCTCGAAGTTCTCGGGGATGGCAGCTTTCAGGTCATCCTCCAATAACTTGTCAAAATCCTGGATGGCCTTGGAGAATGCGTCGCCGATGGTCCTGGGGGTCGCGTTTGGATTGCCAGTAAGGACAGTTTCCAAGTACGACCTGATCATAGGTGGGAGAGCTTGGGCGGTATGCTCCGATGTTTCATGACCGGAGTGTCCTAGGTCGTAACTAGAGGTTAAACAGGGCAGGATGCGGATACGATATCATCATGCGCACCATCAAATACGCCAACAAATGTCCACTGACCGGAAGGCAACTCCCAACATTGGACGGTGTGTCTATCCTCGTTCCCAGTTGAGGCGGGTTTCGTGTATGGCTGAAGGGTCAACGTATGGGCCACGATCCCATTGGGAGTGACGACAATATCGGTGGCCGCTTTGGATTTGAGTGCCTCGCAAAAGGCATCCTCTGAGGTATATGCCTTGTAGTCAACTGGCCAATCCGCAGAATCTTCGGTCCAGTCAGAACCAAGATCGCCCGCGAAAGCTTTTTTGACCGTGAAGCACATGTTTGGGTCTGCTGGAGCTTTGGGTTGATGGCGAGAGAACGGCGGAATACGGATTCGCATTTGGACGGTGGCACGCGGCAAGGAAT
>Ga0307517_10008705_pt1 | contig 14520 bp, 20 predicted proteins | sample 23_EM_MG_FD_194515 | JGI IMG/M metagenome (GOLD analysis project Ga0307517, IMG submission 194515) | Populus trichocarpa ectomycorrhiza microbial communities from riparian zone in the Pacific Northwest, United States - 23_EM | ecosystem: Host-associated > Plants > Roots > Unclassified | place... | reverse complement strand
CCCCCCCCCCCCCCCCCCCCCCCCCCCCCCCCCCCCCAAACAAAAATCTCGAGCTCGAATGATCCCCTAGGTATACTGGATTGTTCTTCTCCCCCTCTCGGTCAGCTCACCGGCCAGCTGGGGGATGGACTCGGGAAATACATACCGTTGATCACGATGGACTGAATAAAAAAGATGAAGTATAATATGATACCCCCTAACTCTTCAAGGAAGGGATAGAGGTACTAGTACAGTCCGGGCATCCTTCTCACTTCGCCCCCCGCTGGCAGGGGTTCTGAACTAATGGGGTTGGGCGTACGAGTGAGGTGTTTGTATATATATAATGGGGGGGGGGGGAGCTGATGCGTTAGGATTTATTTATTTATTTAGTCTTGGTATTCGTCCTGTGGTGGACACCGCCCGTGGGAAACGGACTGTCCGTCGGCGCCGAAGGTTTTGTTCTTGGATTATGGTATAGTACCCAAGGTCACAAGCTCATGGCAATAGATATGATTCGGGAAAAACTTACCCCAAACTATCTTATCGATAGAGACCCTAAATATTCCACACACACAACTTTTCCGCCTAACACTCATTCCAGTGCCTACCACTCAAATCACAGCCGATCACCCAATTTCCACTTCTAGCCTAGGCACATACCGGAACTGAATAACCGCTAAAACATCAAGCACGATGAATCGTCCTGGGGTGCTGTGCTCATGCAGACACTGAGATGATTCCTAGTAATCTACCCCGACCATGCAGTGCTAGACTGATCACACTCGAGAGGTTCTGGGATGGAAGTTCAGTGATATTAATATCCTTCCAAAATAATCATAATAATAATAATAATAATAATAATAATAATAATAATAATAATAATAATAATAATAATAATAATAATAATAATAATAATAATAATAATAATAATAATAATAATAATAATAATAATAATGGGGAGCCAAGTTGAGGGTGGCGATTTATGGGTTACTAGTATTCTGACAGGGTGGTAAGTATTTTCTGGTGTATAAGGAGAGGACGATGATGATGATGGATAAATGGATAATGGGGAGGCTGGAAGTTCCCAGAACTGCCCGGAACGAACTCTAGAAATGAAGCTCTGAACTTTATTAGAGGAGAAGGAGGTAAACTGCCATATCGTAACATAATCTATGATAGCGTTTCGGCCCGATTATTCGAGCTCCTGTGGCGCAAGTGTCCAGAAACTCCCACCCATGTCATTCACTGGGGATCGGGGGCTCGGAAGCCTTTTCCTTCCTCCTTTCCCCTACAAGTGCATAGCAGAAAACACCTATAAGTCAACGGAGAATCTTGGCCCCGGCCGCCTTTCCCACCCTACTCATGATATTGTATTATCATCTCATTTCTGTTAGATACCCTCCTCCTCCCCCCTGCCCCTGTCTCTCAAACCCGCCAGTCTCCAAACCTTAACTTTTTCCGCAGCTATGATACCTTATTATCCTCCCGAAAGAAAACCCCAGATGATCGCTTCTCCAATCCCCACCGACAGGCCCGAGGGCGCGGCTGTGGTCTGATGCATGATGACTCGTGGTATGATGCTCGCCTACATCGTCAATAATATTCGTGGGTGGGTGAGTTAATGAACGAACGGGCGCACCTCTTCCCACACTGGACGAGTAATAACGCATAACCCCTTCCAAGCTGATTGTATAAAATAAAGTACATAACAGTATGCTGCGATTAACTCACGATAGATGATGGAACCCACCACCACCCCCGCCAGGGTTATCGGCAGGCGGGGTGTATTATATATAGCAAGCCACACAGAGCACCGGTATCTCAAAGATAATGTAAGGTAGACGACTATTACCATCTTTGGGCTCACCGGGGGGGACGCCGAAGAATGAAAGAAAATACCCGGTGAGCAAGTAAGGTAAAGTCTTCAAAACTGGGCCCCTTAGCAGGGAGCAATGCAATACTACCCTTCCCCTATCTACGAGGAAGATGGGAGTTAAGTTGCTACCAACTCCAATTCTCCACAGCCTGACAGCGTGCGAAAAGCCCCCCATGCTCCGAATCGAGACAAAGAAGTTTTTTCTCCTAATCTTTAAATAGACCGCGCGGGAGAACTATCGTACGTGCTATGGCGCATCATCCCTTGATACGTCCTCCGATACTCGCCCCAGGTGGGGGGTACCCGGGGACGGGGATTAAAAATATATACAGTACGGTACTCGAGTACTCGAGTATGGTAAAATCCCTGCGGTTGTCTGGGCCCCCATCTAGAATAGACCCCTCCTGTTTCCGGGTACTTGCCTGGGACGAGCAGGTTTCACGGAATCTCACTCGAGTAACCTATCTTTTTTCTTTTTTTCTTATGGGTCTACCGAGTAACTGAAACATGATAATGCCGGTAACTTCCCTGCTTCGGCACGCGTGCTAGTGCCAATCCCTCCTCGGGCCGAGATTGCGGCTCTTCCGTAACCTGACTTGGCTCCGTCCGAGTTTTCACACTTCTCCGCTCCAACTATCCAACAATAGAACCGCAAAACAGAATGCCCCCCCGCCTTCGCACCCGAGCTTTCAGCGCTCGCTTAAACCCCCACCTACTCATAACCCGCTGGCAGACTACTACTACTACTACTACTACTACTACTACGGGCGCAGCATTCCCCCCGCCCCTCCCTCCAACAGAAGACTTCATCTCCCCAACCCCGACCCACCTTCTGGACATCGCCTTGTCACCCTACCTAAACACCGCTCTCCCCTCCGTCCTCCCTAAATCGCCCAAACCTCTGCCGCCGGGACACCACCTGGTCTACTTTCCCCCGCCAATCCCGGAATCCCAGCTGCTGCAGGATGGCAACGACGCGCATCATTCACCGACACCCCTCCTCCTCCCGCGGCGAATGTGGGCGGGCGGGAGCCTAACATTCAACTCCCCCGTCGAAACCTACACACACGCACTCCTCCAGGAAGAAATCACCGGCGTGGTCAGTAGGAACGGGAAGACGTTTGTCTCTTTTAACCGACACATCTATCCCGGCGGCGGCGGCGGCGGCGGCAGCACCACCACCGCCGTCGTCCCCGCGATAGTGGAAAAAAGAGACCTAGTTTTCCTCCCTGCTACCACATCCCCGCTCCCACCCCGGCGCCGTAATCGCACCCCCGAAGAGCCGGACTTCGCCCGCAAGTTTGTGACAACTCAGCATCTGCTCTTCCGCTTCTCGGCGCTGACGTACAATGCGCATCGGATACATTATGATCTGGGATTTGCGGCTGGCGTGGAGTTCCATGCAGGCCCGCTGGTGCACGGGCCCTTGTCCATGATTTTCTTGCTCGAGTTGCTCAGGGCTGAGCGGAAGGGGAGGGTCAAGGGGCTCCTGTATAGGTGCTTGGCACCTGTGGTTGTTGGGGAGGTGAGTCTGGGTTTTCTAGGTTGGGGGATGGCAGAGTGTGTGGCTGATATGAACGGGGATAGGAGTATAAAATTTGCGGCAAGTTGAAGAGCAGAGAGGAGATTGAGGGGCAGATGGAAGCGCTGTATTCGTTGTGGACTGAGACGAAGGGCGGGTATGCTGTTATGGGGACTGCGACTGTTGTGGAGGAGTGAATTGATGGCTGGCACAATGCAGTGCAGCTCAGCAGAACGAAGCCAAGGCACGGCAAACTACCTCAGCTGTCAGCAAGTCGAACAAGGAGAGGGATCGAAAGATCATGATAAGCCGATTATGTTAACACCGATAACGATGTGACCTGGAAATGATCCCTCAGCCATTATTTGAGGCTGCCAAAATCACATCACATTATCGTCTCGAATCGGGCGTATAATTTGTCTATTAACGATCGAACCACCGTTCCTATCTATCGAATATCGGCGCCCTTTTTCTTTTTCCCATCAATCCCACCTCCGCCACCACCACCCTCTCTTACAACTTTCCCCAGCGCCCTCCACCTCTCACCCTTGCACCAGTCCAGCCTCTCGATCACCCCAGCTCATCCCCGTACAATACCTTCACCAATCCCCCCCCCCTCCTCCTAGATATATATACAATATAGCCCATCATTACCTAAACATCCTTCCTACTCACCATCTCAACAAATCCCAACCTGCGCCCCCTAGAAACCCCCAGAAGGCTTTATACCAAGGGTAAAAAAAGGAAAAAAAAGGGTATATACTCAAAATATAACACATGAAGCAAGTTAGGAAAAGGAAATGATCGTCTTGTAGTAAAGGTAAAAGTAAGGAAGGAAAGGTTATGTTGGATATGTCATGCACCGATAAAGGAGCGCCGGCTGATCTTTCCAGAAGAAATGGTTTTGAAGGAAATTTATGTGAAAGCAACAAGAGGAAAGAAGGTGGAAAGGGTATTTTCAATGGTAAAAATAATCACCGAGTGGTGTCCGAATCAAATGTGAACGTAAGGGGGAAAGCGGAAGAAAGGCAAAAACGCAGAAAAAATCAACCATTTGACCGACCGAACCCCGTACTCGGAAAATCAAACCAGACAAATGCCATGAAAAGACAAACATTCCATAAAGAAAGCCAGTCTGCCGAGATGAAAACCAGTAGGCTCCAGAACGGGGCCGAAGAAAACGAAATGGCCCCCGTAACCCAAAATGCAATACACCCAGAAGCGCACCCAACAAATCGCCGAAACAGATACTAACAAAACAGTGAGATATATAGTGACAACAGTGGGAGAAAAGAATTCTTCGACACATAACGTACCACCATAAACTCCTGTCTCCACTAGTCGCAAACCACATGAAAACAAAAAAACAAAAGAAACTACAGCCCCCAATGAGAAAGTAAAGTAATTCGGCGAAAGAAAAAAAACCCAAACCTAAAAACCCACAACGAGAAAGAAAGTCTGATATTCCAAAGCTGGATATATACTTCATCCCCTAAAGACGAGAAAAAGAAGAGCGGCGAAAAAAAAAGCTGGGATGACAGCAGGACAGACATGGAAATCAAAGAAATTTTTGAGATGTATGATTAAATCAAAACACCACCCCCCAAGGCAGCGCTAGAGACGTAAGTATCCAAATTCAAAACCCTTCTCAGGTCGTTCTCCATTTCAGCAACGCTTTTCGACGGCGTAACGGGACCCCCAGTAGCCTCAAGCTTAGATGCAAGTGCCGACTTTTTAAGTTGTGAGTTCCTTTGGTGTGGGCCATAGTTCAAAGGGGTATCACGGCGGAAGGGTGACCCCCTCAAGGCAAGCGGAGATTGTGGGGGCCCAGCCTGTCGTGCTACTGAGTCGAGCAAATCGTTGATTGAAGTTCGAGGAGCCCTATCCGGAGAATAACTTGGAATTCCAACAAACCCTTGATCCGGACTAACCTGACTGTTGCGAGTCGGAGTCAAAGGCGGCCCCGCATTCAAGTGCGACTTTTGAGTGCTCGGGGTAGGTGCCGGTGAGGAGGGCTCCTCGCGCCTCGGTGAGGCCGACGGAGACAAGAGATGGGACTTCAGGAGGTTAGCCGTGCGCTTGAGATCATCCTCCTTAGATAGAGTATAAGCCGTGTGGATTTGAGATGGAGCCGGTGATGTATGTCCGAATGGTGAAGGGCGGGTATGATGGAACAAGCGGGTCGGAACGGGTGAGGTCGGTTTGTCCATATCAATTGAGAAGATTCCGTCCACTGGCTTGGGAGTACGCGGGGTAGATCGGGTCGTTTCGAAAACACTAAGAATTCAGTAAGTCATTGTCCTTCCCGTTAATAAAAATGCATCCAACCTGTTGCCATTGAACTCGGAACGGTCAAAAGGTGTTCCAACGGAGCCCTCAGTGGATGAACTTGACCCAGAGCTCTGACGCTTCATCTTCAGGCGTTCCTTTTCTTCCTTATCAGCTCTGAACAATTTCTGAAGATGGGATTCCTCAGTCTGCTCAGCAGAGGTAGATATTGAATTATCTTCAGAATCTTCACTCTCTACCATCGCTCGCAACCCATTTCCAGCAGGAGTAGCTGGTACCGACTTGGAGAAGAATTTGGGAACAGGGAGTGCAGAAGGGTCCGGGGATGAATGGAACAAGGGACCGGCGTATGCTTTCATGGCGGTGTTGGAAAGCCTCGGGGGTGTCATTTGGCCAGAAGGAATGGGCTCGGTAATATTTGCTGGCTGTTTTTTGGCGCTGGTCGCCGCGGTAGAGAAAGGAGGAGGAACAGATTTCGTAGTTGGTACACTATCTTTTTGTCTACCCCTCGACTTCTTCTTCTTCTTTCCTGAAGTCTCGGTGCTCGCAGCCAATCCTTGCGTTTTTGGTGTCTGAGGTGGTGTCAAAACAGAACGAGCAGCAGCAGAGTTATTATGATGGTGGTTGTTGGATGGAATGTAATGTGCGTTAAAGGGAATTTGAGAGCCCTGGTTGACAGAGTGATGGATCTTAGGGCCAGGTGTCAACGACGAGCCGCTCTTGGTATGACGGTGATGTCTCCCAGGACGAGGCTTAGGCGACGGAGAACCGTTCGCGGTCGTCATTGTATTTTTTTTTAGGCGAAAAAATATACCGCCAATAGGATTAATTCGGGCGAATATGTCCGAAAGCAAGACAAAAACCCAAACGCAAACAACGCCTAAAGAGACAAAGGGGGAGAAACTACTGCGAATTCAGTCAAAAAAAGACAGAACCGCGGACGGAAGGCCTAACAGAAGAATCAAATCGGGAAGCCGCCTTTTTTTTTTTTAACTCTCGCAAGCGAAGAGGCAACAGCGTGCTATTGAAGTGTTTGCCCTTTTAATGTCGCAAGGCAGAAATAGTAAAAACAGTGAGTGGGGGTGGATGAGGTATGAGTATTCGAAAGGTTTGATGAAAAATCTCGAGTTTGTGGGCTGTGTTTGTGACTTCAATAGGGGAAACGAAACAAACGGTCGGTTAACTGACGATAAAATACGGTAGAAAGGCAATCGAAGGGAAAAAGAGGAGAAATAAATAATAATACTAGGATGTATTAACTGAACAGGATCGATAAGGAAGATGAGAAGGAGGGAAGGATGATGAAAATATGATCATTCTCGGAAGAGTGAGGTTTGGTGAAGAGAATGGGTAGGATGAAAGCAAGAGGAGGGAGAAGGGGAAGAGAAGGCCAGGCTGTCGGGGGGGGGGGGAAGCGAGTTTTGAGGGATGGCCAGTGAGCGATGAATTTACTGCCGGGGGGGGGATGGATGGAAGTGGTGGGGATCGAAGAGGATTGGGTGAATTCATGGGTTGGGTGGCTCGGTGGCCAGCCAGCAAAGCTGGCACAGGCGGACATGCAGAAAATGGTGTGAGGTGTGTGTGGAAGGTGGCCTACTCCCTGTTTCCTGGTGAGAGTAACTCGCCACGGTATGTATAACCTCTATTATCGCCACCGCTAGGACATCCGGGATTCCCTCTCTTGGATAAGGGGGGGCGCAAGAGAAGTACCGTAAATTCTGGGTAAACTCGACCCGCCGCCATGCTTCTTAAGGCAGCCACTATTCCTCTCAAAGACTAACCCCGTGGCGAATTCGCTCTTCCGGGGATAGTAACTGCCATACCGGGAATGGTGGCGGGTCGAGTTTACCCAGAATCTACGGTATCTGGATGCCTTGGCGCTAAGACAGGAGGATTTAGGTGTAAGTTCGGATGTCTTGGCGCCTAGGCATCCTTGAAACTGCGAGTACAAGGGTAGGAACCTGTTAACCGGAACGGACAAGGATATGTTTGGCTGGTTAACCTTAAATAACTGTTCCATAACTTCTTGCCGGTCCTTGTACGAGTACTCGAGTACTGGTTACCCGGCCCTGGTCCGCGGATGTGGTGGGCTGTATGAATACTGACGGATCACCTCCGGGGACAGGCCTTCTTTGGTGGGTGTTTGGCAGGAAGGGTTTTGGAAGTCACAATACCGGTAAGACCGGAAATAAAAATAAAAAGAAACGTCCGAACAGATTCCCATCCACAGAACAACTCCGATTCTCCTCTTCCTCGCTTGTCAGTATCTAACAATTTCGAGGGTGACTGGTGTTTGTTATAGTGAGCCCACTGTGCGAGTGGCACCACAAAGTGTATTTAGTCACACAATTGCGTTCCTTTCTCTGTGCATCGTAACTCTACATCGAACATCGAACACCCTTCAGCTTGCCTACATCGAACAACGAACACGCTTCAGCTTTCCTATCATCACACACACCCTTTGCTCCGGGCCTTCTCACGGCGCTGGCCTCACGACAGCTTCATAGTGGTGCTTGTACGGCGGCAGTTTTCCCTGCGCTAGACCAGACCTCCATCCTTCACTAGCCCACTGCTTTTGTTCTCGACTTCTTGCCAACGATGGCCGAACAGCCAGCTTCTCAAGCTTCTACCTCCACAGCACCTCCTGCAGCGGAGGGTTCGGGTCTCGATGAGCCTCAATACGAGGTTGCCGTAAAGCTTGCAGACTTGCAGGGGGATCCTAATAGCCCCCTATATTCTGTCAAGAAATTTGAAGACCTAGGACTGTAAGTGTAGCCCTATTTACGATTCCCCGTGGAGCTAACCCTTGTTTTGTTTTATTACAGTTCCAAAGAGCTTCTGGAGGGCATTTACTTCATGAACTTTAAGAAGCCGTCAAAGATCCAAGAGCGAGCACTTCCCCTCCTCCTATCAGATCCACCTACAAATATGATCGGTCAATCGCAATCCGGAACGGGGAAAACGGCGGCTTTCGTCTTGACAATGTTGACTCGTGTCAATATGACTGTCAACAACGTTCAAGCTCTTTGCCTAGCTCCGTCTCGGGAACTGGCTAGACAGATTATGAGTGTTGTTCAAACTATGGGTCAATTTACCGACATCAAAACCCAGTTCGCTATTCCAAATATGGTACAACGTGGGCAGAAGATTGATGCGCATATTGTCGTTGGGACACCTGGCACAGTTCTTGACCTGATTCGGCGAAAACAATTGCCTGTAGAATATCTTAAGGTTTTTGTGCTGGACGAGGCCGATAATATGCTTGATCAGCAAGGTCTTGGTGAACAGTGTATCCGCGTGAAGCAGTTAGATCCCACCCCCCCCATACATTATGACCGTTATTCGCTCGTGAAAGTCTAATATTTTCCATCAGGAATATGCCCGTGGCTACGCAGATCGTCCTATTCTCGGCAACATTTCCCGAGCAGGTTGTCCAATACGCAGACCGGTTCGCCCCAAATGCGAACCAGATTACCCTGAAACACGAAGAACTCACCGTCGACGGAATCAAGCAACTCTATATGGACTGTGATAGTGAAGAGGACAAATATCGGATATTGATCGAGCTCTATCATATTTTGACAATTGGGTCTTCAATCATATTCGTCAAGGTAATGGACCCAATGACGATTAGGTGATTTGGTGGGCGCAGGGACTAATTCGCCCTCCCAGAAACGCGAAACAGCATCCGAGATCCAGAGACGAATGGAAGCGGATGGACACAAAGTTGCTGCGCTCCACGGCGCACAGGAAGGCGCGGATAGGGACAGAGTTATTGATGATTTCCGTTCGGGGAAAGCTAAAGTTCTTATTACAACCAACGTTTTGGCCCGTGGTATCGATGTAGCAACTGTCTCAATGGTGGTTAATTACGACATCCCTCTCGATCAAAATCGCCGGCCGGACCCTCAGACCTATCTTCATCGTATTGGACGAACCGGAAGGTTCGGACGCGTGGGTGTATCAATTAGCTTTGTTCATGACAAGCAGAGCTGGTCCGAGATGAATGAGATATCTAATTACTTTGGTGTTTCTATGACAAAGGTTCCAACCAACGACATAGACGTATGCTCCTTCCATATTTCTAGAGCTAAGTTCACGATGCTGATTGACTATTGGTAGGAGGTTGAGAAAATTGTCAACCAAGTTCTGAAGAGCAAGACGGCTGGTGCGACCAAGTAGGGATACGTGTTTATGATATGCACATGGGATATAATGATGGACGCTTGCGAGACTACGATAGCGCCTTGAGCGATCCGGAAAGGGGGAATGGAGTGCTGTCACGAGTCTGGAATAATCAGAGTTTAAAGTTTTGCATAAGCCTTTTTTTCCTCATTGATTTTCTTTTCCTTCCCTGAAGAATCTGAAAATATTGAGTTTTTGCCTGTACATAGGATGTGCCAAAAGCGAGGAGTGCTGGCTCTTAGTAATTTATTGTATGATGTCCAGGCATCTGGTTTGTAGTAAGTAGTTAGCTACGGTTGTGGGCATAAAAATACCTTCAGCATAATACATTCAGAAATCGTAGGAAATGGCCCTCCTTTTAGAAGTGAGATTTACCGATAGACCCTGTCCGAGTGATAGATTATGGACACTGACACGAGTCTTGGCGGAGGTTTCTGACCCCACACCCAACATTTATCGAATGCTGTTCGCTCGATTTCAACAACCCCCTCCTCCGAACTATCCTCCTCTATCCATTTGGGGCGCCATTCCTCGAGCGAAATACTCGATCAACCCCTTTCGAAGCCGATTTTAGCCTACTTAAAGTTATTAGCTCAATTCGACCGATTTGGCTCGTGTTCTCTTGACAAGGCTGCTGTCGCTTACGGAACCCTACGTTTCTCACGTCCCAAACCGCTGTGGGACTTCCCTCGATAGTTTGGGTCGCCCAGCTTCGAAGCTCTGAACACCTCTATCAACACTCCGAGATGCCGCAAGCACCGTTAGCATCGAAGGATGGGTCACTGTTTCGACAGGTCCTAAGGTGTTACGAAACAAAGCAATACAAGAAGGGCTTAAAAGCCGCTGAGGTCGGTACAAAAAGGCTTTTTCTAGGAAACTTTCTTTTGGTGTCAGTTATTAACATTTTCTCTACGCAATTAGCAAATTCTCCGTAAGAACCCTAAACATGGAGAAACTCTCGCGATGAAAGGCCTCATTACAAACTCTCTTGGACGGACTGAAGAAGCATTCGCAATAGCCAAGGAGGCTCTGCGGCAGGATATGAAGTCCCACGTCTGCTGGCATGTCTATGGATTACTCTATCGGTCTGAGAAGAACTTCGAGGAATCTATTAAGGCGTACAAAATGGCACTTCGGTTTGAGCCGGAATCCCAGCAAATCTTAAGGGATCTAGCACTATTGCAGGTTCAAATGAGGGATTATCCCGGCTATGTTGAATCTCGAGGTAAAATCCTTCAGGGGCGTCCGCAGCTCCGACAGAACTGGACGGGGTTGGCGGTTGCGCATCATCTTGCCGGAAGTTACGCCGAGGCTGAGAATGTGCTGAAAAAGTATGAAGAGACCTTGAAAAACCCCCCGAGCAAAGGAGACATCGAACACTCCGAAGCGTGTTTGTATAGGAATGTAGTGATCGCCGAATCAGGCGATATTGCCCGGGCCTTGGAGCACTTGGAATCGATAGCTAAGGTTTCTTTGGACAAGATCTCTGTGATGGAATACCGAGCCGATTACCTTCTCCGATTGGACCGGAAAGAGGAGGCAGAAAAGGCGTACCGGGCTTTGCTAAACCGCAACTCGGAAAAGAGACAATACTATAGGGGTCTAGAGCAGTCGATGGGAATTGATCCTGAAGACCGAAAAGCGCTAAAGGCGATCTACGACGAGTTTACCGAAAATAATCCCAGAAGCGATGCCCCACGGAGAATCCCGTTGGATTTCCTGGAGGGTAGGTCCCACTACCTAAGCTGTTCCCGTCAATATACTGATCCTTAGCTCAGGGGAGGATTTCAAACAGGCAGCCGGTGTATACCTTCAGAAACTGCTAAAGAAAGGGGTTCCATCAACTTTCGCAAACATAAAGGCTCTCTATGCGGACGCCGCCAAGCGGGAAACGATTTTGGAGCTTGTAGAGGGTTGTCTGGCATCTATGGGAACCGAGGAGGAAGCACCAACAAATGGTGAAACCAATGGCGATAAATCGAAGCCGTCGGAGTTTAAGCTATGGACTCTCTACTTCCTCGCCCAGCATTATGACCACTACCGAACTAGGGACACTGCTAAGGCCTCAGAATACCTTAAACAGGCATTAGAGCTTTCACCTGGCACAGTAGAACTACATATGACCCAAGCTCGGATACAAAAACACTCTGGGGTTTTTCAAAAGGCTATGGAGAAGATGAACCAAGCGAGGGAATTGGATACTAAGGACAGATATATTAATACCAAGTGTGCTAAGTATCAACTCCGAAATGACCGCAATGAGGATGCTTTGAAGACTATGAGTCTTTTCACTCGAGTAGGTCATTCCTTCTATCACCCCCACCCCCCAGAAGTACCATGGTGATCCAGTTTCTAACGGCGTAGAGTGGGGTGAAGAATGACGCACATGGTGGTCCGTTGGGTGACCTGTTGGAGATGCAATGTGTTTGGTTCATCACTGAGGACGGCGAATCCTATCTTCGCCAAGGAAATCTTGGACTTGCGCTCAAGCGGTTTCATGCTATCTTGAAAATCTTTGATGACTGGACCGAAGACCAGTTCGATTTCCACTCTTTCTCTCTTCGGAAAGGCCAGATTCGCTCTTACGTCACAATGCTACGATGGGAGGACACTCTCCGTTCGCATCCATTTTTCGCAAGGGCTGCTTTGGGAGCCATTAAAGTGTACATCATGCTTCACGACAAGCCGCATCTTGCCCACAGTTCACTTTCAAATGGAAATAGAGAAGGCACTGACTTTGAGGGAATGTCCCCTGCGGACAGAAAGAAGGCTCTCAAGAAGGCTAAAAGAGAGCAGCAGAAAGCGCAGGAGAAGGCTGCGGAATTGGCTGCCAAAGCTAAAGAAGACAAGGCCAGGAATGCTCAGGTTTCCAACGCTGATGGCGAGATGAAAAAGGAAGATACTGATCCCCTTGGGAATGCTCTGGCACAAACGAAGGAGCCCCTGGAAGTTGCAATGAAATTTCTGAGACCGCTTTTGGAGCTGAGCCCAAAAAGAACTGAGGTCCAATGCGCCGGATTTGACGTCTACCTTAGAAGGAAGAAATGGCTGCTTGCCCTTAAGTGCTTAATTGCTGCCCGTGAGCTTGGAAAGGAAAACCCTGTCGTCCACGAACAGACTATTAGATTTAGACGAGTTGGTATGTTTCTATCGTAAGCTTCCGAGGTTATCTTGCTAATAGAGATATTCCAGTGGACTCTCTTGCCGACGAAGACATCAAAGCGCCCTCCAGGGAGGTTCTGACAGCGGAACTCCTTAAATACTGTTTGTAATTTGCTTTTGTATTTCTATAAAAATAAAAGTTATTTACCTCTAAAATGACTATTATTACAGTTAATATTATGTTATTAAAATTTTGAAAAACCACTTGAAGCATTGCATAAATTGAACCCAAGGCTTTGCTTAATAATGAAACCCGAAATTTGCCCGGTACCCTTACAAATAAAGGAATTTCATTGTGTACCGGCTCAGGTCCACCCTCTGAACACTTTGCATCATACAAAGAAGGCGTATAGGAGAGGGGGAAGGAGGGGATTGGGAGAATTGAGTAACATGGGAGAGAGGAGATAAGAAGGGGATTATGAGAGTTGAATTTGGTGTACATGATGGGAGTAGTTGATCGACGAAGCCCATTGCAAGCTTCGTTTAGGGACGAAAACATGATGTACAAGAGATTGAAAGAGGATTTTACAAATGCTTTATTGTAGTAAAATGTATGAAATGGAAAACAGTTTTTTTAAAAAAAACAAAAGTATGGCGAACTGTGACTGATGCACTAAAAATTGAATGGCAACAGAACCTGCTGGCAAGTGTGATTGGCTCTCCACCAAGCATCCAGATTTGGTGAGGGAAAAAAGTCCGGCAAACATCATTTAATCCCAGATTTAGTAAGAAATTTACATGACAGCACTTGAATTGGGATAAATACAAGATGTGAGCTATTGATTCCAATCCTGATATTTTAGAGATGCTATATAGCTAAGGTCTCCTAGAGTGTGAAGTCATGACATAGTTAGCGGCAATTTATAACTAAATAATGACATCCGGAAAGAGAAAGAAAAATGGAACACAGAGCATAAGGTTCAACTGCAGTATCTTTTCTAAGGTTGTAGTGATGCAAATGGGCCAGGGTTCAAGTTATTTGCTGTTGAAATGAGGGACTGGTTGATGGTTGCTATAGCTGGATACTAGTGATCCAGCCGTTGCTGCCGAGCATTTTTTGCTTGCTCAGTATATACACCAACCAGAAGGACTTTGCCAGACTTACCCACAACCTGAACTCCAGGTATGTGCTTAGGACTATCTTTGTGCGAATTCCCAAACTCCTTGTTATAGGATTTCAAATCGGTTGCCTTTGAGAGTATGCTTTCCAAAATAGTATGATACAATAATTGTTTCCTGAATTTGCTCTTTACTCTTAAGAATAAAGGCATTTTATTGTGTACCGGCTTAGGTCCATCTTCTAAACACTTTTCATTATACCCTTAACAACTCCCTGTCACAAATAGTGACTAAGCAAGGCAGATTTCACATGACTCATAATTATGAGTCATAAGGTATGTTGGATTTCACACTATGACGTCACTCGACTCATAGTTCTCACATGACTACGCACTCGAGAGTCATTGTTATATTTTGATTGGTTGATTGTTTCATGACTCACGATAGT
>Ga0307517_10008704_pt1 | contig 14521 bp, 9 predicted proteins | sample 23_EM_MG_FD_194515 | JGI IMG/M metagenome (GOLD analysis project Ga0307517, IMG submission 194515) | Populus trichocarpa ectomycorrhiza microbial communities from riparian zone in the Pacific Northwest, United States - 23_EM | ecosystem: Host-associated > Plants > Roots > Unclassified | place... | reverse complement strand
TCAGAACCTCTCTTTCAAAATCCTTCTATCTGATGGTCTTCTTTATTTTTTTTTCGGTAAATTTTCTCCATCAAGGAAAAAGACAGCGTTGTTGACCATATCTTCCTTCGAGATCTGGTTTGCTCGGCTGAGCCAAGCAACCATATCCTCTCCTGCAAAACATGAAAATTGCATCCACGGTTTGGAGGAGTGTTTATTGTTAGAATGATCACAACCCCTTCGTTGTTGTTGTTCTTGGAAACCGATCTGCAGCATATCTAACTCAGAATTTGCAGTTCGGACTCCCATGCTTCAATTCATTTCTTGTTTCTGAAGGTGTTTGATATTTTTCTTATTAATTGCCAAAGCATCAGTACACCTTGGTTATTTATAGCCTTTCAATTGAGCCTAAGAAGAGTTCTAAATAAAAAATAATAATTGATAATTGATAAAGATAATTGTAATCTATATAATCTAAGATAGTTGATTAAATCAGAACTTAAAATTATTTAAGTCAGAGTTCCTAATCCTGCCAGCTTCTATTTCCGACTTCAAATTGGTTTTTGCCGCAACACGGCAGCTTGTTTCTGAACTCTCTCTTCCTGCAAGAACGATTCCTTCTTCTGGATTCTACTTTCCCACAAGGACTTCAACCTTTCCTTTTCGTGCAAGGATTTCTGCTTCTCCTTTCCCAGCAAGGACACCGGTTTCTGTTGACCTTCTGCTTCTGGTTTCAGCTTGTTTCTTCCGCAACCTTCTTGCTGTATTATAGGCATTTTCTAAACGTCTTCCTCATCAGTATATTTTAACTTTTATCCATGGAAATGCCCAAGTAGAAATTAAGGTGCAACTTTTATTTATTTATTTATTATTGGAGAAGATTCTGCTTGGAAAAGGGCATTAATTGGAACAACAATGGACCCACTTAACATGGGACAATCTTTTTTTTCTTAAAAAACAGGAATTTGTAGAAAAGAAGCAGCAGCGATCCACCATTCAACACGGTGGTGACACTTGAGAGTGCCAAACTCCATGGTTTATTTAATTAGCATCACCAACCCCATTAGCAAAAGATAACATTTAACGAAAACCACTTAATCTACTAGGAAACATTATTGGACTTTTTCTTAAAAAAGGGAAAATTAAATATTCGATCATAATCTAAGCAATTTACTATAATTTGGCAATTAAATAACTTCATCGGTGACCGAATCCAAGAGAGAGTAAAGGGAAAGCTACATATTATATCTTTCAAGTGACCGGATTGTTGAAATGATGCAAAAGGGGTTGCTCTTTAAGCTCCATCTTCTTTGGTAAGTGGACATTGTTGAGTCTTGAGTAGATGCATAACCTTGCTTGATTCATTGATGTTTGATGTTCATTCTTCTCGCATGATCTTTTGCTTGATCGAGTCATTCTTCCCCTTTATTTTTCACTTTTCCTTTTGAGTTATAAAATATAACGTTTGCGTCTTTTGGTATTTTCTTTTTTCAAAAGCTATATGTTGATCAAATCAACGCATTACGATCATGCAATAGATGTTTCATTCTGGCAAGACGGGATTAGGAATTTTAGTTAGAAGGCCAAATTAAAGAAAAAAGCTGAAATTTATTTATTTTTTTTAATTTTAGAGCTAGAAATATAAATTATTGAAGGAAGCTGCCAAAAAAAAAAAAATTTCTTGTAGGTGCCGGCCCCCTAATTCCACCGCTGCTTCTAGAGGTTCATCACCGATCGTCATCATTATTGTTAATAGAAACAGCATTCAAAAAATAAGGATCTCAAATCATACGAGAAATGTTATTTGTCATGGAGATAATCACATTTTGGGCTATACAAAGTCCTAAATCTCATAATTAACTAATTAATTACTTAATTATTAATAATATACTAAAATAAACTTGTATTTACAGTCGAAAATGAATGAATTATAATTATAACAATAGCTAAAATTAGACTCATGGCTTTTAGCTATTGTTATACTCTACACTTAAGAAATGGCCGAAGACTATTTGAGGAAAATCAAAATTAGATTTGACAATATATTTTTTACTAATGAAGATCATATTGACAAAAAAAATTCAATTTGAGGAGGGGAAATTCATGTTTAGACGTTTAAAGACTCAATTGAATTTTTTTTCAAGGCTTAATTGAATTTATAAAGGGTTTAATTGCAAGAAAATTAACTTTTTGAAGTCAATTTAGGCTTTAATTAGAAGAAAATAAAATCTAGGGGTCAAATTGTAATTTTTAAAAGTAAATTTGGCCAAATCAAGGGCTTAATTGAAGAATTTAAAAACTTAATAGGCAATTAAGGACCTAATTTGAACAAATAAAAAACCAGGGACCAACTAGTAAGATGTGCAAGACTTCAAGGTTTGAAATTGGTGAAATCAGGGACCAAATTGAAGAAAATTAAAAGTTTGATGGTCAATTGGGGATCCAATTGAACCAATCGAAAACCAAGGATCAAATTGTAAAAGATACTCAATTTTAGGGTTGGCAATTGAGTTTGACATGGAAAAAATTGCATGAAATGAAATGTTTAGGAGGTAATTATGAGTGAAATTAAAAGAAATTAGAAGATTAGGGATTAAATTGAAGTTTGCTAAATCCTAAATTAAAAACTCTAATTTATAGGGTTTAGCCTAAACGACGCATTGTTTCATCGCTTTGCATTTTCTTCTTCACTAATTTTTGTTTATCGAGTAGACACCTTCAAGCGAATACATGTGGCGTTTCCAACCACTTTTGAAACTATAACCACCATAATTTAACTAAGGAACACCCCCTCCGCAACCTTATTTCCATGAAATCAAATGTATACATCTCATTTTCTCTAATGATCTCTAAAACATCTTGTCCCCGATCAACCATCATTATATTTTTAGATTCTATACTGATCAGATTAACACTTTTAAACGAATGAATGTTGAGCTACAAACCTCCAAATTAAGTAAGAATGAATCTAATCGAAAGATATACATCCTCTCTACCAAGTTCATGTGGCTTTAAGCAACGTTAACGTCAGAGTTTCTCTAGCGAAGCCATGAAAGTGGGCAACCCAGTCAGCCTTAATTGATATACCCATTTGCACAAAACCACCCAACTTTTTCATGTGTTCACACTTAAAAACTCCCAGAAGGTTCTAATCAAAGGTCGAGAACACTTCTCTCAAGATCAAAAGGGTAAAATACTTCACTTTAACCTTCAAGTTTGTTACAAAACCACCTAAATCCATAACCATTTATCCTGTGATAAAATCAGCCTAGTTTTGGTTTGTTAGAACTTTAACAAACTCATCTAGAAGCTCTGAATTAGCCTATAAAAAGAGAGGTATTCAGAGGAGTAACAGAGGACAAAAAGGAGAAAAGAAAAGGGAAGAAATTTGGTTAAGGTTTAAAGGATCCAAAATCAAGCTCACAAGCTTAAAAGGATCTAGTTTGTTTTTGTTGGGTTTAGCGATAAGAAGAAAGGAAGGTAGCAACAAAAGTCTATTTTTATTTGAAGATTTCAAGCTTGGAAGGTATATTCTTGCAAGTTTTGAAAGTGAAATCCATAAGGCTTGTTGGATTGTTTTTTTTATTATTATTATTGTTTAAATACAATGTTTTGAATGTGTTGACATGATGATTATTGCTTTAATATGCTAAGTTTACATTTTTGTTTGATTTGAAATCTACTAAATATTATAGCAAGTTGTTGATGTTTGGTTAATGTATGGTTCCAGTCTCCTGAGTTTTGGTTTAGTCCTTTAGAATGTCAAAATGTCAATTCTGAATCCCGGATTTTTTGTTTTGATTTAGCAGTTTTGGAAATGGAAATTAATGCATGTTTACAATGATTTATTGTTTTTGTTAGTTTTTTTTTTTTTGTTTCAACTATGTTTGGCATTGATAATGTGGTTTGTTAGAATGAAAAAAAAAAGCATGTTTTAGAGGCCTAAAATGACCATTATGGGTTGGATAATGGCTAGCTTTTTCTAGTTAGTTTTTAGATTTTCTAGATGGTGTTCTTTGTGTTATTAGAAAGAATATTGCTTTAGCTTTATGATTTGGACCATTTTGGTTCCATTTATTTGCACAAAACCCTTTAAACAACTTGATTAACAAATAATCTAGGTTTAAAACACATAATAACACATATTCATACATTTATATTCTAGGTTTCTTTCAATTGCTCAAAAAACATTTTGACCAAATGTTAGCTTTTGAGTGATAATCGATCATTTTTTATGCTTGTTCTTAATCTATGGATGCTTATGAATAAACCATGCCTTTGTTTTCTCGAAATGTAGTTTGGTTTGGGTTATACGTTGTTGGGTTTAAGCTTGAATGTTCTTCGTGTTCTTCATTTGTTTTGTGTTTGATCCGTTTTATCCAAGAAATTTTAAGTTTTATGTTTTTTTTATGTTTAATCTGTTTTGGTTTTGTTTTTTTGTTTTTGATTTGTTTCCGGATCAACCTAGTCGAGTCAAAACCGGGTTAGACTTTTAATGCCCTGTTTGGCTTGTCACCTTTTTTATAAAAAGATTTTTGGTTTAAAGAGGTGTTTGACAAACACACCCTTAGACTTGTTTTGATAGTTTTTTCTAAAGAAAAAAATGGGTCTTGCCAAACATGACCTTAAAAAAAATAATAAGAAGAATAAAAATGACCTAAAAAATAGTAATATAAAAATGATTTTTGTCTGTTGCATATGGGCAAGTCTCTCAAAAATATAAAAATTATATTTTTTCTTTATATACATATATGGGGTGTTTTAACATTTTTATACAAAATTTTTTAAAAAATATTTACATACATTTTGAATTTAATAACTAGTTTACTGAATCTACAAGAACTTGGTTAATGTTTCAATAACCCCTGAAAATTTTAATTTATAAGAATTAATGGTCAATATTCTAGTATAAATATTGGACCTACAAGTAAGCTGATATTTAAATATCAAGAGTTTAACATAAAATTCTCAAAATTTTTATGAATATTCACCAATTTTAATTGAGGGTATTTTTCACCATAATATACGAATTGTGAAAAACTATTTTGCCTTATAGGATAGGTGAACCCTATCAGAGCGTCTATATAGACACATTCCATAAAACTTTATCTGGGCATACGAGCCCATAAAAAATTTGAAATACTTGATTTATTCGTAAGAGTAAATCTTTATCCTGAACTATAAACAGATTATTGGTTAGGAACTCATCAAAATTTTTAAATCATATTTAAATCAAACAATACAGCTTACCTCATATAAGATGCACTAAAAGTGCTAATACATTTCCTAACCATTCCTAACCACAATCACTTTCTTAGCCTTAAAATTTTTATATATGTTTGGATCTCCTAGGTAGCTACTTCCTGACCTCGTGACGTCGCCTATATATGTGCGAGAACAATGTTTTGACTGTATCAAGGTCAGCCGACCTTGTCAACATGAGTTGTTAATCGGGCCAGCTAATGTTTTTTTAAAAATTCTTTTTCAACTTGGATCACTTCAAATCATGAGTGGGTCGTTATGATTTTTAAAACAATGCTTATAATTCTTAAGGGCTTCTGTTAAGTCTCTACTTCCATAATATATTTTTCTAAAATATTTCAACTTGTATTGATCGTGAAAATTATAAAGGTATAAATCAGTTTTAAATAATTAAGTTTTCTTTCAATAATAAACATATGAGTTTACTTTACATTGAGAAATAATCATGAAGATATATAATTAAACTCTAGAGTGCCTGCATCAAGCGAAATACTTGTAAAACCAAAAGAGAATATTAAATTGCATAGAAAAATATAATTAAAATAAACTAAAAGTTTATCAAGAAAGCATGTAAATAAACTGATAAATAAAGCAAATAAATCACTGAATAAGAAAGGCATAATGATAAAACATAAAATTATGAACAATAAATCTGCAAAAAGACAAATCTATAAAAGAACTTGAAAAAGTTTCTATGCAAATATTTACAAGAATTTGAGGTGTTTATTTCGTACTTAAACAATAATATTTATTTAATTTGGGCCATCTTCTGCTTACGATGCAAGAAGCATTTTCTTTGTTTTTTTCTTCTCTTGACATTGCATAGATACATGTATCTTCCATGAAGAAGAAGAATAAAAGTCAAAACTCAAGTCCATCAGAAAGCGATGTGTCTCACACAAGTACACGCATCTTAAAAGCTTAGAAGATTGCATGGCGTGGCCACCATTTTAGCAGTGGAGTCAGACTCAAAACTACAGACACTTTCATAAGAAGCTGGTGGATGATTTATTTTCTGCATAAATGCATTGCAGTCATTTTACTCCATCAAGACAAGGCATGGTTAGAATTCTCTCTCAGAAAAACTTATGTTGACAATTCAAACTAATTTAATGAAGACCGGAATAGCGTCTCCCTTTATTGTCTTTACGCAGCAGACAAATCCTGAGAAAACCGGATAGAAATATGTATGATCCAAATTTAGTTGAACTTTCACCAGACGCCAAATCTTAATTTCCATTATGTTATGTCACAACTTGCATAAATACTCTGTAATCTTATTGATCAGGGAAGTTGCGAGACTCACAAGTTCCTGAGATGATGTATAAATATTGGAATATTGCTGTGATTCCAATTAGTCATGCATCAGCTAGACCGCGGTTTGTGCTCGGATGCCTGCAATGATGGGTATAAAACTCTTACTATTCAACAAGATTTTTTTCTTGAATTTCGATATGTAATTTATGATTATAGAATAACTTTTAATTGCATATATTAATGATGAGTTACTAGATATTAATCTCGGTTCATTGTGCAATAATAATAGTTTGAGTTCTATAATATTTTTATAAGCATACGTACGTGCTTTTGAAAGCTTAAATTTAAAGAATAACATGATATTTTCTAATTATTATTATTATATTACTTTTTGGGTGCATATTCTTATATTTTTGAGTGTTTAGAAATGTAAATAAAAAAAAAACATAATATATTTCTGCATATTTAGAGTGTAAGAATTGCACAAGAGAAACGGATCGAGGATTTACTTCTAGAACATTCTTCAGAAAGAATGGAACTAGAAGGATAAAATAAATAAATAAAATTTGATAAACTGGCGAAGCCTGTTTGGATGCAGGTGCAGCCTTGACTGGGTTCCTGTAGAAAAGAAACAAAAAAAAATTAAAATTAAGAAGATATTTGGAAATTCAAATAGTTTGAAACAAATGAGGGGAGATGATATTTTGAGAGAAAAGAAATTGACGGGATATAATTGCTTCTTCCCCTTTCATCAGAAATGAAGACTTTCCTTTGTAATGGTAGGTCAGGAACCCCAAATCTATTCTTTCCTTCAGTCTTCTGGGTTGAATTGTGTACATATTAAACGGATCATTGTTAGGTTACCTTTATTTATTTCTTCATTTTTATTAAAAAAATAATAATGAAATTTGAACTTAAGATAATTTCTTGAGAGATGTATCGGGTGTTTGAGAGTATCGTAATGATTATAGTTCAAAGTGTTTTTTGCTCGGAAATACATTAAAATAATATTATTTTTTTATTTTTTTAAATTATTTTTACAACAACACATCAAAACAATCTCAAAACATAAAAAAAATTAATTTTTAATAAGAGAAAAAATATTTTTTATTAAGAGAAACAATAATGAAATTTGAACTTAAGATAATTTCTTGAGATGTAGTGGGTGTTTGAGAGTGTTGTAGCAATTATGGTTTAAAGTGGTTTGAGAGTGTTGTAGCAGTTATGGTTTAAAGTGTTTTTTCTCAGAAATACATCAAAATAATATTTTTTAAAAAAATTATTTTTACAACAATACATCAAAACAATCTCAAAACATAAAAAAAATTAATTTTTAATAAAGAAATATATTATTACACAATGACAGGAGGATATTAGTATAAAGATGAGAAGGCACTAAAATAATCGTTGAGGAATTCTTAATTAAACTCTTTATAAGTAGGAGAAATCTACTTATAACGAGCTTGCTGATGGTAGAAAGATGATCCATGCATGCCTTCATCCCTGCCTCTAATTTCAACAAGTGTCTAAGTTGGTGATAAAGATTTGAATTTTTACTTTTGTATTCACACTTCACCCTTTTTCTTATTTTTCCGTTCACGCTTCACAGTTCCTTTGTTCCATCATTGATATATTATAGAAGTTAGAACCATCGTTTCATTAAATATCTTCTGATGTAAAAATTTCAGAGAACCCATTTCATTGGAGTGGTAGTTGAATTGAAGAAGTCATGTAAAATTTATTTCAAATCGTCAGGTGTGTGGGGGCCAAGGGAAACAAAAAAACTCCCCTAGGGAGGTTCTTTTTCTTTTCTGAAAATTAACATTGTTTGACCAAAGTTTTCTCAAAATGACATCTCTATAAATGTCTTTTTTTGAAAATTAGCATAATCTTAATTAAGTCACAGATGAAAATCACGATTTTAATAAAAAATTGTAGGTGGAGACAACTATTTTAACCAGAAAAAGTAACTCCCAATCTATACTTTAACCCTAACTTTCAACTAACCCCAAATGAAAACCTTAAACAATACTCTAACCTCAAATCATAATCATAAATACTAACCTTAAATTTCAAAAGCAAACCCTAAACATTAACACTAATCACTAACCCTAACTAACTCCAAACCCTAAATGTAGAGGTTTGGATTTAGTGTTAGTATTTAAGGTAGGGGTTTAAGATTTGGATTTAGGATTAACTTTAGGGTTGGTGATATAGTCAAGTTAGTAGAAATTTAAAGTTTTGAATGGTCAGATGGAGATCTAGCAAATTTAGATGAAGATCTGTCATAAACAAAATATGTAAATAACCTAGGAGATGCTTTTTATAAACTAGTGGACCAAGGCTAGACCCAATATGAGGTTTTGTCGTGCCAGACTAGTATAATGATAATAAAAGGCCAAAATGTTTTATCCGATAATTGAGTTGGTCTCAAATTTTTCCAAGTGATTTTACATGCTCAGTTCTACAAGAGGCCTAATTAACTTACTTAAACTAGCCGGACTCGAAAGATCCCAAATTAGGGCTAGAACATCCTGTTTGAGCGAATTTTGTTATTATTCCTTGATTTTTTTTAAAATAAAATATATGTCTTTTCCTTTTTGTTTGAGGATTTCTATTTTATTTCTATTTTAAAGTTAGTTTAGTGGCCTATTTTAAGGGGATGTAAACCTCCTAGAGAGCCAGAACTTATTATAATTTATTTCAGAAATAAAAATTATGACTTAGGGTTATGTTGTGATAATCCTATTTTGACCATTACTCTTTATTTTTGTGTTTGCTACTATTCTTATTGTGCTTCTCCCTACATCAGTTAGTATTTAGGATTGGTGTTTGGATTTTAGGTTTGGAGTCTATGTTTAGGGTTTGAATTTAGAGTTTGGGGTTAACAAAAGTGTTTAAGGTTTGCATTTGGGATTTAGAGTTAGTTTAGGTTTAGGGTTAGATAGATGGTTAAAGTTTAGATTTTGTTTTTCAGTCAAAATTACAGTTCTCACCTTCGATTTTTTTTTTTTATCAAAGTCATGACTCCTTTTTGCTTATTTTAATCAAAGTCGTGATTCTCATTTGTGACTTTTTATAAGTCATAATTTTCACCCCACGACTTTAACCAAATTGTGTTATTTCCCTAAACTTTATTGGCATGTGTTATTTTGCCAAAACATTTGTTAAATTATGTTACAAAGGAAAATGACCCCTCTAAGAAGGGTAAAAATAAACCTTTGTTAAGAATGATGTTATTTTTCGAGGTTAAGGATGAGCTATTAATTATACATATGTTTTTATTTATTACAAATTATAAAAGAAACTAAAATTGTTGTGTCTTTCATGTATAGACAAGTATGAACATAGACATAAACTATTGTCAATTCATGTGGCAAATTTCATTTTATTTCCTTTTCTTTTATGTTGTGAAGATGTGTTTAAATGGTCGCCATGATTTTTGTTTCTTTTTCTCCTCTTAATCTCATACAGACAATGATCAAAGAAGTAGTATTTGCTTTTCTTTATTTTCTCTTTTACTTCTACTTATTTGTCCTCTCCACACTTACAACACAACCTATCTCTCTCGCCAATGATTTCCACCATTGACCACAAATTCAATCATCCCATCATCTTAGATTCTCTCTCTTTCTCACAGTTCATTCCTTCATTCTTTGAATTGGGTTTCCTTTAATTTTCTCATAATAAAAAAATATTTCTTGCTTTGATAATATACTTAAATGAATTACTCATATAAATGAGATGGATCATTTGCTACATATGGCTATAAAGGTTTAGCGACTTAAAGTTGACAACCTTGAAGAAGGTGAAGAACTAGAGTTTCACCTCACCGCTTACAATTCTTTTAATATTAGTTGGCTTTGCTTAAAATTAATATGTTTTTTGTTGCGTTATTGTTGAAAGGAGGCTTAATTGTAATAAGTTGTATTTGTAGCTTAAATTTGGAAAACAAATACATCATCTTAAAAGAATTATTTAATTTAAGAATATTTCATGGAAGGTGTCTAGAATTTCCAACCCAAAACGATCATGAATGGAATTAATATATTAACTTTTTTGTACATTGATTTTGACCCCCTGATTTCTATCACATTTTCAAAAATATTTTAAAAATATAAAAAATCTAAAATAAAATAAAAATACATTTTCAACGTAATTCAGTCAATTTTCATCCATTTCATGATTTTCAACCTTTTTGTTTATCATTTTCATGTTAATGATTTTTTAAAAATTGAAGTATTAAAAAATATATAAAAAATGAAAATCAAAGAAACAAAAAGTTTGGCGAGAATAGTAATAATTAAGGAAGGGATGAAAGATTAATATGAACATTTCTAACCTATTCTCCAAGCAACTTGAAGATGAAGAAATAAGAATTAAAAATTAAATTAAAAAAATAAGGCGAGAAAGATGTGGAAGGTTTTAGAATGTGATAGGATAAGGGAGAATAAGGAAAAAAAAATAGGGCATATAGAGTATGGATAAAAGAATATTATGTAGTATAAAGAGGAGGTGAAAAAGAGAAAAGTTTTAAGGGGTTCTTTTTAAAAACAAAACAAAGAGAGGAAAAACATGTAAAAAGAGAGAAAGGAGAGAGAAGAAAAAAAAAGAAAAAAATAAAGAAAGACACAAAAAGAAAATGAATAAAATAAAGAGAGAGAAAACACAATAACATTTCTCTCTCCTAGTTTCTCTCCATCACCATCTTCAACTATAACTATGACTAGCCATATTGACAAGATAACCCCTACATCACTGAAAAAACAATAGCATCAATCACAAATCTACAGTCTCAATACCCTAGCCATGATGCTAGAAGCTCCTTCAACCTTTTTCTTCTCCAAACCCAAACCACCAACTCCGACAACCATCATCCATTTAATGCCATCCACCGCAACACAGATTACCATTTCCATGCAACCAACAACTCTTGAAATAGTAGTAGCAGTATCCAAACTTGCAAGAAGAAAGATAAGATCAAACCAATAAACAGACAAACAAATTACCAAAATCTTAAATTGATCGATTTCTCACTTTAACCAGAGGTGAGTCTCACCACCCATACAAGAAGAAAGAAGAGAAGAATAAGTACATGTTCCAGCCATCCATGTGTAAAACTATCCACTGAGCCGTATAAATGTAAATATTTGTAAGATTTTATTGTTAAGTTCTATTTGTAAATACTATTTGTAAATAATTTTATTGTTGTATGAATTTGAATTTTTGATGTTCACCTTTATTGTATGAGTTTATTTTCATGTTATTGTTTTTGCAATACTCTTATTTGATGTTCTGAATGAGTTTGGATTGGATCAGTATCATCCCACATGAGCCTATTAAGTGTGAATGGTGGTTTTCGGATCCATTCCAATCAATATAATCTTGAACATGTTTATGTCTATTAATCTCTCATTATGCTTTTGAGTCCAACACCTATATTTTAAGAATTGAATCTTGTTACCAGATCGAGGTCTCAAATTATTATTTTAAGTTTTAGTAGCATTTTATTTTGATAACAAACATACATACATCAGTTTAAACAAACTCTTAATCTAGAAACATAATAGGTATTATTATTATTAAAGACAACATATAAAACAACTTGTCTGAGGTGAGATGTATATAACGATTGTTATTTTTTATATTATATGACTAGCCAACCTCCCTACAACCTCTAAAGGTGAGATAAGATTTTTAATTATTATAAAATTAAATGATAATTTTATTTATTTATTTTGCATGCAGTTCATCTTGATATTCCCTGCTAAATAATATGGCGAGTTCAAAATTCATAACTCGTTTTATAGATTTTGAATATTAAATAATGGGTGGTGTTGAATATTATAGCTTTTGCGTCATTCACCATGCAACAAAGAGAAGAAGATTACGACTGTCCTTGTGAGCAGGGGAGGGTTTTTAAATGTCGACAGTTGCACCTACTGTGATGACGGCGACGGCGACGACGATGTTGATTATTATTATTATTATTATTATTATTGATTTGATATATAATATCCTAGTTACAGTTAATAGTAAGATATCTTAATAGATTCTTAAAGTTAATAACTTAATATAAGATAAATGGATATTGTACTGGATTTTGCATGAATAAACACAATTAATTACTAGAACACTTTAGTGGAAAAAAAAAAAAAAAAAAAACCTTCCTTAGAAGAGTCGTGATGCTTGTATCAACTAAACAAATAATTCGATGTGAAATATATTTGACCAAAATTAATCTTATACTAATTGTAAAATTTAGTAAACTCAATAAAAAAAAAAACCCGTGATTAATGTAGAGATTAATTAGGTCATTGTATGATAGACGGTTAATGATGGGCCGTGCCGACAAGCATTGCTTCCACACATTGAAGAGCCATCAAGATAGTCTTTCCGCCGAAAAACATTGAATTTTGACAAGATTGGTAACAATGATACCGCAAAGGAGATGAGCCGGACACCGGTGTGTATCTTGACGTCATCCTGACGTTCATCATATTGCCACGTGGAAGTCCCCACAACTTTTTAAACACATGCTTGCGAGCTTTTCATACACTAAAGTCTCTCGTGATGTATTTTTTACAATCACATATTTGTAATTTTTTATTAACATAATGTTTGGATTAATTTGTATATATGTCGATTAATTTTACGGGTCCTGAAGTTAACAACTATATAAACTTTTAGTAGTCCTAAAATTTATAATACTCGAACTGGTTGAATTTCTATGATTTAGTCTGCAAGGCAATATAAATTACTCCGTTTATTATTTTTAAATAATGTTTTTTTGTTATTAATTTTAACTTTTCAAAATGTAGTCAGATTATTTTAAGAAACAATTATTAAAAAATTCTAATTATTTATTATCTTTTGATTTTTTTTAATTCACACTAGAAAAAACTTTATTTTATTTTAGGAAATCAAAAAACAAATAAGAAATTGGTTAAGTTTTTTATTGTTAATTTTTTTACTTATTTTTGTTATTTTAAACTAATTAGCATGAATAAGTAAAAGAATTATATAAAAAAAGAATTAAATCCAACATGAATAAATAAAAATTACAAAAAAAATTAATATCTTTTGTTTTTAGTATTTGAAAATAAAGTAAAAAGATTTCTAATGTAAATAAAAGGTTCGAGAACAAAGTCTCAAATTGGAATCAATAAAAATATGTTATGTATATATCCCTTCTTCCCTTTAAAAATTAAAAATAATAATAATGAAGAATTGGTTTGACCATATGAACAAAAAGACCTCTACTACCTACAATTGTCCAAATCAAAATCATACAAATTTCCTTATCAAAATAGATATTATATGGACTTATAATATCATCAAATCTATCTATAGCTTATAAGTTAAGGTTTTCGAACTCATGACTGATTTTTTCAATATATATAAAAAAAATCATATTTTAATCTAAATATTTTTTAAAAATAATTAAAACATTCAAATTAAGGGTTATTTAATAGAAGATAATTATTTTGCATCCCAAATATTATTTCTTATATTCCTTTATTATTTTATTTATTTCAAATTTAATTACTCCAATTTTTGTGTATATTGGTACCTCCAATTCTGAAATTCTAGTTTCCTCCCTGATGTAACCATACTATTGATCGCTAGCTAGTGATGGGAAAAAAAAAAAAAAAAGGTGACGACTAGGCTAATTAGCATTTAGCCATGTATTAACATATCCGGAAATGGTAGGCAAAAAGCAACAATAAACGTGGTGATATATACGCCCACTTGAGCCTGGGTTGGTGAAGGGTCGAGCCACCGGGAGACCACCCAAAGCTATAGTTTTATAGACTGTGGACCGTCAACGTAAATTGGAAAAAAAAGAATATAAAGTAGCTAACACATATTCAACACCAACAAGCCGTCATTTAGTATTTGTACGTTGCGGAGCCTATTTCTGACCAAAATATAAAGACTAACATAAATTCTACCGAAAATGAAAAATGATTTAAAGCTAGGAATAAAAGTATAACGTTATTAAATCAGTTTTTTTTTTATA
>Ga0307517_10008703_pt1 | contig 14521 bp, 12 predicted proteins | sample 23_EM_MG_FD_194515 | JGI IMG/M metagenome (GOLD analysis project Ga0307517, IMG submission 194515) | Populus trichocarpa ectomycorrhiza microbial communities from riparian zone in the Pacific Northwest, United States - 23_EM | ecosystem: Host-associated > Plants > Roots > Unclassified | place... | reverse complement strand
CCCAGGCACCGCTGGGTGCCCCCTGAACGCCCTTCGGGCGTGTCCTCAATCGCCGGACGGGCTGAATTCAGCCCGTCCGGCGATTGAGGACCGGGTCCGGGCGGAGCCCCCCGCGGCGCCAGCCGCAAATCGACTGGGGCCGGGAAGGGGCGGGGTGGGGGAGAGACCCGCCCCTACGACAGGACTCGCAACTGCTCGGGCGCGAACGCCCGCAGTTCCTCCACCCGTCCCCGCAGAACCTTCGCCGCCCACTCAGGGTCGCCGAGCAGCGCCCGCCCGACCGCGACGAAGTCGAACTCGTCCCGCTCAAGCCGGTCCAGCAGGTCGTCAAGGGTGGCGACAGCCGCCGACTCGCCCGCGAAGCCGCGCAGGAAGTCGTTGTCGAGCCCGACGGACCCAACGGTAATGGTGGGCTTGCCGGTGAGCTTCTTGGTCCAGCCCGCGAGGTTGAGGTCGGAGCCGGAGCCCTCGAACTCGGGCAGCCAGAAGCGGCGCTGGGAGGCATGGAAGGCGTCGACGCCCGCGTCGGCGAGCGGGGTGAGGACGGCGGCGAGGTCGGCGGGGGTCTCGGCGATACGCGCACCGTAGTTCTCGGACTTCCACTGCGAGAAGCGGAAGACGACCGGGAAGTCCGGCGACACGGCCGCCCGCACGGCGGCGACTGTCTCGGCGGCGAAGCGCGTACGGGAGCCGAGGTCGCCGCCGTAGCCGTCGGTGCGGCGGTTCGTGCCGGCCCAGAGGAACTGGTCGATGAGGTAGCCGTGGGCGCCGTGCAGCTCGACGCCGTCGAAGCCGGTGCGCTCGGCGGCGGCAGCGGCGTCGGCGAAGGCCTGGATGACGTCGTCGAGGTCGGCCTGGGTCATGGCGTGGCCCACGCCCTCCGTGCCGTCGAGGGCGATGCCGGAGGGGCCGACCGGGGGTGCGGTCACGACGGGCGGCTGACCGGTCTTGCGGGCCATGCCTACGTGCCAGAGCTGGGGCATGATCGTGCCGCCGGCGGCGTGGACGGCGTCCGCCACCCGGGCCCATCCGGCGAGGGACTCCTCGCCGTGGAAGCGGGGGACGCTGTCGCTCTGGCCGGCCGAGGGGTGGTCGACGTAGGTGCCCTCGGTGATGATCAGGCCCACCCCGGCGGCCGCGCGGCGGGCGTAGTACGAGGCGACGTCCTCGCCGGGCACGCCGCCGGGCGAGAACTTCCGGGTCATCGGCGCCATCACGATCCGGTTGGGGACCGTGGTACGCCCCAGGGCGAAGGGTCGGGACAGGAACTCGGCGGCACGGGTCGTCACGGCGGGAGTCTCCTCGGTAGGGGCAGGCGCTTCCGGGCACAACCGTCCGCCCCGTAAGTACATTCCCGTGCACACACCCGAGGGCGGCACCCCCGGAATGGGGATGCCGCCCTCGGTCAGCTACCGCTGGTACCTCTGGTACCTCCGATCCGCGAACGGATCAGAAGTCCATGTCCCCGCCCGGCATGCCGCCGCCGGCGCCCGCGCCGGCACCGGCCTTCTCGGGCTTGTCGGCGATGACGGCCTCGGTGGTGAGGAAGAGCGCGGCGATGGAGGCCGCGTTCTGCAGCGCGGAGCGCGTGACCTTGGCCGGGTCGATGATGCCCGCGGCGATGAGGTCGACGTACTCGCCGGTCGCGGCGTTGAGGCCGTGACCCGGGGTCAGGTTGCGGACCTTCTCCACAACGACGCCGCCCTCAAGGCCGGCGTTGACCGCGATCTGCTTCAGCGGGGCCTCAAGGGCGATGCGCACGGCGTTGGCACCGGTCGCCTCGTCACCCTCCAGCTCCAGCTTCTCGAACACCGAGGACGCCTGGATGAGAGCGACGCCACCACCGGCGACGATGCCCTCCTCGACGGCGGCCTTGGCGTTGCGCACCGCGTCCTCGATGCGGTGCTTGCGCTCCTTGAGCTCGACCTCGGTCGCGGCGCCGGCCTTGATGACGGCCACGCCGCCGGCCAGCTTCGCGAGGCGCTCCTGGAGCTTCTCGCGGTCGTAGTCCGAGTCGCTGTTCTCGATCTCGGCACGGATCTGGTTGACCCGGCCCGCGACCTGCTCGCTGTCGCCGGCGCCGTCCACGATCGTGGTCTCGTCCTTGGTGATGACGACCTTGCGGGCGTGGCCGAGCAGGTCGACGCCCGCGTTCTCCAGCTTGAGGCCGACCTCCTCGGAGATGACGGTGCCACCGGTGAGGATGGCGATGTCACCGAGCATGGCCTTGCGGCGGTCGCCGAAGCCCGGGGCCTTGACGGCCACGGACTTGAAGGTGCCACGGATCTTGTTGACGACCAGGGTCGACAGGGCCTCGCCCTCGACGTCCTCGGCGATGATCAGCAGCGGCTTGCCGGACTGCATGACCTTCTCCAGCAGCGGGAGCAGGTCCTTCACCGAGGAGATCTTGGAGTTGACGATCAGGATGTACGGGTCGTCGAAGGACGTCTCCATACGCTCCAGGTCGGTGGCGAAGTACGCCGAGATGTAGCCCTTGTCGAAGCGCATGCCCTCGGTGAGCTCAAGCTCCAGCCCGAAGGTCTGCGACTCCTCGACGGTGATGACGCCTTCCTTGCCGACCTTGTCCATCGCCTCGGCGATGAGCTCGCCGATCTGCGGGTCGGCGGCGGAGATGGAGGCGGTCGAAGCGATCTGCTCCTTGGTCTCCACGTCCTTGGCCTGGTCGAGCAGGGCGGCGGAGACGGCCTCGACGGCCTTCTCGATGCCACGCTTGAGGGCCATCGGGTTGGCGCCGGCCGCCACGTTGCGCAGGCCCTCGCGGACCAGCGCCTGGGCGAGAACGGTCGCGGTGGTCGTACCGTCACCGGCGACGTCGTCCGTCTTCTTGGCGACTTCCTTGACCAGCTCGGCGCCGATCTTCTCGTACGGGTCCTCGAGCTCGATCTCCTTGGCGATGGAAACACCATCGTTGGTGATCGTGGGGGCGCCCCACTTCTTCTCGAGGACGACGTTACGGCCCTTGGGGCCGAGGGTGACCTTGACGGCGTCGGCGAGCTGGTTCATCCCGCGCTCGAGACCGCGCCGTGCCTCCTCGTCGAACGCGATGATCTTGGCCATGTGAAGTGGTCCTCCCGGACGGGGTGGATTGCTCCGGACCGCGCTGGCGCCCGCGACGGACGGCCTGTCTCCCACCGGTCTCTTACCGGCGGTCGAGCGGGCCTCACCTGACCCGATCCGTGTCGTTCTTCGTTGCTTCAATCAGCACTCTCAACATCAGAGTGCTAACGCTAATGATTAGCACTCGACCCCAGAGAGTGCAAGCGGCCCGAAGGGCCTCGATGAGGGGTGGTGGTCGGGCGACGGGTGGGCGCAAGCGGTTCGGACCCGGGCAGGGCGGGGCCGAACGCGGAAGGGCCCGCATCCTGTATGGATGCGGGCCCCTCTGCGTGTGAGCGTGTCTGGTTGGCCGATGCCGCCCCGGTCAGACAGCCAGACGGACCATGTCCGCCTGCGGCCCTTTCTGACCCTGCGAGATCTCGAACTCGACCCGCTGGCCTTCTTCGAGGGTGCGATAACCGTCCATCTGAATCGCGCTGTAGTGCACGAAGACGTCCGCACCACCGTCGACCGCGATGAAGCCGTAACCCTTCTCCGCGTTGAACCACTTGACGGTGCCCTGAGCCATTCCTAACTCCCCTATTACTGGCCCTTCGCAGGACCGCACCTCGCGGACCCGGGTCAGACCTCACCCCCTACAGCCCAGGGGGCGTGCGCCGGAACGCGTCGACCGCCGCTGAATGTATCTGTCTGACTGCCCTCTGCAACAGGTCAATCGGACGAGAATTCTGGGCACGTTCGAACGGAAAAAGGGGATGAATTAAGGGGAATCCGGGTCAAGTCGGACTGGACATAAGTCGCCAACGCGACAATCATCGCGCTAATTTGGCGATAAATCGCTGTCCCTCGAACGGCGCGGAATTGAGTTGCGCGGGATTCCAGGGCAACTGTACCGCCATTCAACTACCGCTCAGCACACAGGTGCCCCGCCCTCCCCACGGAGGACGGGGCACCTGGCGGGATCCGTCAGCCTCCGGCGACCGCCGGGATGATCGAGACGCTCGCGCCGTCCGCGACCGCCGTCAGCAGGCCCTCGGAGAAGCGGACGTCGTCGTCGTTCACGTACACGTTCACGAAGCGGCGCAGCTTGCCCGTGTCGTCCAGCACGCGGGCGGAGATGCCCGGGTGGTTCTTCTCCAGCGACTCGATGACCTCGGCCAGGGTCGCCCCGTCGGCCGGCACCTCGGCCTTTCCGTCGGTGTACGTACGAAGGATGGTCGGGATGCGTACGGAAGCGCTCATGATTCGGGGTTCACCTTCAGTCGGCGGGAGTCAGCGGGAGTCAGTGGGCCAGACCGGCCGCGCGGAACGCGTCCACGCTGGGCTTGATCGTCGCCGTCGGACCGGTCGTCTCGGCCACGGCGTCGAGCGTCTTCAGGCCGTCGCCGGTGTTCAGGACGACCGTCTCGGCGGCCGGGTCCAGCAGGCCGTTCTCGATCAGCTTCTTCAGTACGCCGACCGTCACCCCGCCCGCCGTCTCGGCGAAGATGCCCTCGGTCCGGGCCAGCAGCTTGATCGCGTCCACGCACTGCTCGTCGGTGACGTCCTCGATCGCGCCGCCCGTGCGGCGGGCGATGTCGAGCACGTACGGGCCGTCGGCCGGGTTGCCGATCGCGAGCGACTTGGCGATGGTCTTCGGCTTCTGCGGGCGTACGACATCGTGCCCGGCCTTGAAGGCGGTGGAGACCGGCGAGCAGCCCTCGGCCTGGGCGCCGTAGATCTTGTAGGGCTTGTCGGCGACCAGCCCGAGCTTGATCAGCTCCTGCAGGCCCTTGTCGATCTTCGTGAGCTGGGAGCCGGAGGCGATCGGGATCACGATGTTGTCCGGGAGCCGCCAGCCGAGCTGCTCGCAGATCTCGTACGCGAGCGTCTTGGAGCCCTCGCCGTAGTAGGGGCGCAGATTGACGTTGACGAAGCCCCAGCCCTCGCCGATCGGGTCGCCGATCAGCTCGCTGCAGAAGCGGTTGACGTCGTCGTAGTTGCCCTCGATGCCGACCAGTTCGCCACCGTAGACCGCGGCCATGACGACCTTGCCGGCCTCCAGGTCGTGCGGGATGAAGACGCACGAGCGGAATCCGGCGCGTGCGGCGGCGGCGCCGACCGCGCCCGCCAGGTTGCCGGTGGAGGAGCAGGACAAGGTGGTGAGGCCGAAGGTGCGGGCAGCCTCCAGGGCGATGGCGACGACCCGGTCCTTGAAGGAGTGGGTCGGGTTGCCGGAGTCGTCCTTGATGTGCAGGCCGCCGGTGATGCCCAGCTCGCGGGCCAGGTTGTCGGCCTTGACCAGCTTGGTGAAGCCGGGGTTGAGGTTCGGCTTGTCCGCCACGTCCGCCGGGACGGGCAGCAGGGGTGCGTAACGCCAGATGTTGTTCGGCCCGGCCTCGATCTGCTTGCGCAGGGCGTCCGGGTCGCCGAGGGGGAGGTCGTACGCCACTTCGAGCGGCCCGAAACACTCCTCGCAGGCGAAGATGGGCGCCAGCGGGAAGCGCGTGCCGCACTCGCGGCAGGACAGCGCGGCGGCGGGCCCGAAGGCGGAGGGGGTGGTGGCGGTGGCGGTGGTCACACCGGTGTCGATGGTCTGCGCAGCCATGGAGGCGAGGCCCTTTCTCCTCATCTTCCCCGCGGCGCATTTCGCCGCGAGACGGAATTGGCACCGTCCCCACCTGGACCTCGCGAACGCGGTCGGCGGGAGGGTTGCCGGGGCTTCAACGGGCCGTTCCCTCTGCCCCTCTGGATGAGCGGTATGGCGGGTGGTGTAGCGTCCCCGCATTTGTGGTCGTGCGTAGCGCGCCTTGCGACGTGCCCAAACGTAACAAACCCTGATCATCGCGGACATACGATGGTCATGTCTCGTGTTCAAGACTGTAACCGACGACCCCGAACCTGGTCATAGGTAGTCCGTCCATCGAGACAGATGTGACGGGCCGCCCTGCCGGAGGGGGGACATCTCCGACAGAACGGAGCCGCACGTGCTCGACGAGGTAGCCCGCTGGTTGCAGCGCAGGTCGTGGTCAGCTGACCGCCGGCCGATATCCGCACTTCTCGCCGCCAAACGCTCGGCCGGCCCGAGCGGGACGGTGAGCGTCGTCCTGCCCGCGCTCAACGAGCAAGCCACCGTCGGGGCCATCGTGGAAACGATTCGCCGCGAACTGATGAGTGATGCCGTACCGCTCGTCGACGAGCTGGTGGTGATGGATTCCGGCTCCACGGACCGCACCGCCGCCATCGCCGAGGCCGCCGGCGCGACCGTCGTCCACCGCGACTCGGTCCTCCCCCGGCTGCCGGCCCTGCCCGGCAAGGGCGAGGTCCTGTGGCGCTCCCTGCTGGCCACCAGCGGCGAGATCGTCGCCTTCGTCGACTCCGACCTGCGCGACTTCGACGCCCGCTTCGTCTCCGGCATCATCGGGCCGCTGCTCACCGACCCCGGCGTCCAGCTGGTCAAGGCCATGTACGACCGCCCCCTGGAAACCGGCGGCACGGTGGTCCCGGCGGGCGGCGGGCGGGTCACCGAGCTGGTCGCCAGGCCCCTGCTCAACATGCACTGGCCCCAGCTCGCCGGCTTCGTCCAGCCCCTCGGCGGCGAGTACGCCGCCCGGCGCTCCCTCCTTGAGCAGCTCCCCTTCCCCGTCGGCTACGGCGTCGAGATCGGCATGCTCATCGACTCCCTCAACACCGTCGGGCTCGACGCCCTCGCCCAGGTCGACGTCGGCGTCCGCCACCACCGCCACCAGGACAGCCAGGCCCTGGGCCGGATGGCCGCCACCATCTACCGCACGGCCCAGCTCCGGCTCGCCCGCGGTCACCTGGTGCGGCCCGTCCTCACCCAGTTCGACCGCGACGAGGACGGCTTCACCCCCCGCGTCCACGACGTCGCCACGGAAGAGCGCCCGCCGATGCTCACCGTCCCGGAATACGCCAAGCGCAAGGCGGCGTAGCCGCGAAGTCCAGCCGGGTCGGGGGCAGGCCTGCCCCCGACCCGGAGCGGTGATCGCCGCTAGGCTGGCCGTATGGTCGCCGCAACGCATGCCGCCCGGGTACTGGTCGCGTCCAACCGTGGCCCCGTGTCGTACGCCCTCCACAAGGCGAGCGAAGCGAGATGGGGGTCCCCCCAGACGGAGTCTGGGGGAGCCTCACTCACCGCCAAACGCGGCGGCGGCGGCCTCGTCTCCGGCCTCAGCGCGATCGGCCCCGACGCGGACGCCGTCTGGGTGTGCGCCGCACTGGGCGACGGCGACCGCGAAGCCGTACGCCGCGCCGAGCGCGGGCGCCTCGACCCGGCGGACAGCGGCGGCCAGCACGTGCGCATGCTGGACATCGACCCGGACACCTTCGCCGCCGCCTACAACGGCATCGCGAACTCCGTCCTGTGGTTCGTGCACCACATGCTCTTCCAGACCCCGCTCGAACCCGTCTTCGACGCGGACTTCCGCGGCGAGTGGGCCGCCTACGAGGCCTACAACGCCGCCTTCGCCGACGCCCTCGCCGAGGAGGCCGCCGACGGCGCCTCCGTCCTCGTGCAGGACTACCACCTGGCCCTCGTGCCGAAGCTGCTGCGCGCCCGCCGCCCCGACCTGCGCATCGGCCACTTCTCGCACACCCCATGGGCACCGCCGGACTACTACCGCCTGCTGCCCGACGACGTCGCCGCCGCCGTCCTCACCGGCATCCTCGGCGCCGACCGCGCCGCCTTCCTCACCACCCGCTGGGCCGACGCCTTCACCGACTGCTGCGAACGCGTCCTGGGCGCCTCCGTCATCCGCGACCAGGGCGCCGTCACCGTCACCCACGAGGGCCGCACCACCCGCATCGGCGTCCACAGCCTCGGCGCCGACGCCGACTTCCTGCGGGAGCGCTCGCACCGCCCCGACGTCGAGGAGCGCCTCGCCGCCCTGCGCGAAGCCGTCGGCGGCCCCGACCGCAAGGTCATCGTCCGCGTCGACCGCACCGAGCTGTCCAAGAACATCGTCCGCGGCCTCCTCGCCTACGGCGAGCTGCTCCGCGACCGCCCCGAATGGCACGGCCGCGTCGTCCACGTCGCCTTCGCCTACCCCTCGCGCGGCGACCTCGCCGTCTACGTCGAGTACACCGACGAGGTCCGCCAGGTCGCCGAGGAGCTCAACGAGGAATTCGCCACCCCCGGCTGGCAGCCGGTCATCCTGCACGTCAAGGACGACTTCGCCCGCTCCCTGGCCGCCTACCGCCTCGCCGACGTCGCCCTCGTCAACCCCATCCGCGACGGCATGAACCTCGTCGCCAAGGAAATCCCCGTCGTCTCCGACGAAGGCGTGGCCCTCGTCCTGTCCCGCGAAGCCGGCGCGTACGAGGAGCTGGGCGACGACTCCTTCGTCATCAACCCCTACGACCTGCGCGCCACCGCCCAGGCCCTCCACGACGCCCTCTCCCTGCCGTTCCACGAGCGCGCCGAGCGCAGCAAACGCCTGGCCGCCGCAGCGACCGCGCTGCCGCCCCAGCAGTGGTTCCTGGACCAGCTAGGCGCCCTGAGCTGAACGCCTGAGCCGAACAAGAGCCGGTTCATGACTCCGGCAGCGGCCCTGCCCGGCTGATCCCCAGCCGCAAGCTGCCCGCCAGCGTGTTGGCCGCGACATACGCCTCCACCGCACCGCGCGCCGCATGCGCAGGCAGCGGTTCCAGCCCGACCAGCACCGCCACCGGCCCACCCGACGCCACGAACGCGGCCCACCGCCTGCTCACCGGGAAGTCCACACCGTGCAGCGCCGCCCGGTCCCGCCCCTGCACAGCGACCCGCTCCCCCACCTCCGGCAACCGCTCCCCCGGCTCCGCCAGCCCCAACGCCTCCGCCAGCGCCTCCCCCTCCGACCTCGGCGGCACCAGCAGCAGAAACGCGACCGGCCCGAACCCCGTGTCCTCCAGCCAGCTCCACGCCCCGATCACCGCAACACCACCCACACCTGCTTACCCCCGCCCGGCATCAGCACCGTGCCCCACCGGTCCGCCGTCCCCGCCAGCAGCAACAGCCCCCGCCCCCTCTCCGCACACGCCGGCGGCGGCCCCGACGGTTCCGGCAACAGCACCGCCGACCCGTCGCTCACCGCCAGCCGCACGCCCGCCTCCGGGGCGGGAAGCGGGGCCATGGTCAGCTCACAGTCGAGCGAATCCGTGTGGTCGTGGACGTTCGCCAGTATCTCCGTCGCACAGAGCACAGCCGCGTCCACGAGGTCCTCACGGCCCCACGCTCTGAGCTGCTCCCGAACGGCCTCGCGCACAGCGGCGAAACGGGCGGGCTCCGCAACGACCTTCATCACTGCTACGGGTGGAGATTCCGACGTCATGGCATCAACAGTCCCGTCGCATGGCTAGCCTGACCAGGTACGACCTGAATACGCGTCAGACTGGGCTACGTCTCAGCGCCCACGTGTACGCGGTGTGCGACGGGGAGGTGAGCCCGTGTCCGGCAAGGGCGGCGGCAACAGCGAAGGCTCAGCCAGCATGCGGGTGTTCGGCACGGTGCTGCGCGCGATGCGCGAGCACGTGGGCGTCTCAACAGAGGATCTGGCCGCGCACGTCGGCTATTCCAGGTCCCTGGTGATCAAGATCGAGCGCGGCGAGCGCATGCCGCCCCCAGGCTTCGCGGAGAAGGCGGAGACACTGCTCGGGACGGGCGAGGTGCTGGGCAAGGCGGCCAGGCATCTGGAACGCGGTGACTTCCCGTCATGGTTCGAGGAGTACGCGGAGCTGGAGGCGCTGGCGGTCGGGCTGTACACGTACAACACACTCGTCTTCCACGGCCTGTTGCAGACAGAGGAGTACGCGCGAGCGGTGCTGAGCGCCTACTGTCCCGTGCTGGACCCGGAGGAAATCGAGCGCCGCGTTCAGGCACGTATGGCGCGACAAGCACTGTTGACCCGGGTCGCCCGGACACCACAGTTGTCGTTCGTTATCGAGGAGTGGGTACTCCAACGTCCGGTAGGTGGGCGGCGGGTTCTGAAGCACCAGTTGGAGCGGCTGCTGGAGATCGGGGCACACCGGCACGTGTCGATCCAGGTCATGCTCGCAACGAACGAAGAAAGTGCCGGGTTCGACGGCGCCATGACGCTGCTGGAGACGCCGGAACGGCGGTTGCTCGCCTACATCGAAGGCCAGAACGTAGGCCTGCTGATCGATGATCGCGACGAGGTCAGCGAATTGCATATGCGCTATAGCATGATCCGGTCGCAAGCCCTCACTCCCGAGGACTCCGCGAAGTTGATCGAGCAGATTGCGGGAGAGCAGCTATGACCTCCGGACTCGCATGGTTCAAGAGCAGCTACAGCGGCAGCGGGGGTGGCGAATGCCTCGAAGTCGCCCTCGAATGGCGCAAGTCCAGCCACAGCGGGAGCCAGGGCGGCGAGTGCGTCGAGGTCGCCGCCTGCCCCGGCACCGTCCACGTGCGCGACTCCAAGGACCCCGCCGCGGGCGACCTCGCCTTCAGCCCGGCCGCCTGGTCCGCCTTCGCCGCCTTCGCGGCGGCCGGGTCACGCCGCTGAGCGGCATTCGCCGTCGCGGACTGCGGCGCCGTCTCGCGCCTCCGGCGCAAAGCGGCCAGCAGCGGGAAGGAGGGGAGGGGCCCGGTTTTCGGTCCCCTCTCGGCCGGGTGGGTGCCTGAGCCGCCTTGAGGGCCGGGGTCCGTTCGCCGTCCTCCGGCCGCTGGCCTGCTGACCTTCAGGCGCCTGAGCGGTTCTCCTTTCCGCCTTCCTCCACCCCGTTGCCGTCCTCTCCTAGCCAGGCCTCTTCCAGCGCCCCAGCTCAGTTCTGGGCGCGCCCGCCGCAACCAGCGCCTGCACCCAGGATCTCGCCTGAGCTCCAACCGGCCCCCAGCACCGGGGCTGCCGGACCGGTCCCGGACGGTCTCCACAGCCGATCCCTCCGGGCAGCGAAGCTTCAAGCGGGTTGCAGGCCTCGGGCTGCTGGTGGACGTTTTGCGACACGACACGCCGATGGATCAGGCCCCCAGGTGTCGCATACTGTCCAGTAAGCGCTTACTTGCACTGTGCCACGAGGAATCCAGGGCGCCGAATCGTTTCCGCACCCCCTCGGCTTGAAGCCCGGCCGCCCGGAGGGATCGGGCGTGGAGACCGTCCGGGACCGGTCCGGTGTCCCCGGTGCCGGGGGCCGGTTGAAGCCCAGCCAAGACCGGAGCGGCAGACGCTGGTTACGGCGGGCGCGCCCACCAGCCAGCTAGGGCGCTGGAAGAGGCCGGACTAGGAGAGGACGGCAACGGGGTGGAGGAAGGCGGAAAGGCCGGCCGCTAAGGCGCCTGAACACCGGCAGGCCACCCGCCCGCCGGACGGCGAACCCAACCCCCGCCGCCAAGGCGTCCCAGGCACCCACCCGGCCGGGCCGGGACCGGGGACCGCAGCCCTTCCCCTCCTTCCCGCTGCTGGCCGCTTTGCGCCGGAGGCGCGAGACGGCGGGAGAGCCCGCAACGGCGAATGCCGCCCGACGCACCCGCGCCGGACACAGAAATACCCCGGTTCGTATTGACGGCCGGGGTATTCGTATGCGCATATTGGTTATCCATGCCTGAATCACAAACAGACATGCAAAAGCTCGACTAAAGTCAGAGTACCGCCACGGGAGCCGAATTGTCAACCCAGTCGAAATCTTCGATCAACGACGACGAACTACGCGGCGAGCAGGAATTCGTCTACCTGCTCCACGCCCGCCTCGCCGACCTGCGGGAGCGGGCGGAGGCGGCGTACCGGCAGGCGCTGGGGCAAGGGGTGAGCGGGCTGCAGGCGCGGTTGGAGCGGGATGTGATGGTGGCCGAGATGGCGGGGCTGGTGGCGGCGTTCGATGCGGGGGAGAACGGGCTGTGCTTCGGGAGGCTGGTATTCCGGGACGGTCAGGACCATCACATCGGGCGAATCGGAATGCGGGCGGACGACGAGGAACGTACGCCGTTGGTGGTGGACTGGCGGGCGGAAATGGCGCGGCCGTTTTATCTGGCGACGGGGCATACGCCGATGGGGCTGCGCAGGAGGCGGCACATCGCCACGCAGGGGCGCAAAGTCACCGCGCTGCATGACGAGATCCTGGATCTGACCGACACCGTGCGCACCGGGTACGAGAGCGCGGACGCGGACGAGGTGCTGTTCGCGTCGCTGGGGGCGGCGCGGACGGGGCGGATGCGGGACATCGTGCAGACGATCCAGGCGGAGCAGGACCGGATCATCCGGGCGCCGCATCCGGGGGTGCTGGTGGTCGAGGGCGGGCCGGGGACGGGGAAGACGGTGGTGGCGCTGCACAGGGCGGCGTATCTGCTGTACGCGCAGCGGGAGTTGCTGGCCAGGCGGGCGGTGCTGGTCGTGGGGCCGAATCCGGCGTTCATGGGGTACATCGGGGAGGTGCTGCCGTCGCTCGGGGAGACCGGGGTGCTGATGCTGACGCCGGGCGAGCTGTACCCGGGGGTGACGGCGACCGGGACGGAGACGGCGGAGGCGGCGCGGGTGAAGGGCGGCGCGGAGATGGCGGAGGCGCTGGCGGCGTACGTACGGGAGCAGCAGACGGTGCCGGATCCGGCGTGGGTGATCGACCACGAGGACGGGGAGCTGGTGCTGGACGCGCAGATCGCGGAGAAGGCCCGGCAGGCGGCCCGGGACACGCTGCTGCCGCACAACCTGGCCAAGCCGCACTTCGCCTTCCAGGTGCTGGACGCGCTCACCGCGCAGCTCGCCGACCGGCTCGGCCACGATCCGTACGGCGGGCCGAATCTGCTGGGCGCGGACGACGTGGCGCTGCTGGGGACGGCGATCGCGGCGAGCGATGAGGTGCGGGAGGCGGTCGACGCGCTGTGGCCGGTGCTGACGCCCGAGGAGCTGGTGGCGGGGTTCCTGGCCGACACCGACTGCGAGTCGATCCGGCGGGTCGACGGCGAGTGGACGGCGGCGGACGTGCCGCTGCTGGACGAGGCGGCCGAGCTGCTCGGGGCGGACGACTCGGCCGCGCGTGCGGCGGCGGAGGGCCGGCGGCAGCAGGAGATCGCCTTTGCGCAGGGCGTGCTGGACCTGTCCTACGGATCCCGTACGCACGATTTCGAGGACCTGGACGAGGAGGACTCGGAGGTGCTGGCCGCGCATGACCTCATCGACGCCGAGGGGCTGGCGGACCGGCAGGAGGAGGTCGACCACCGAACGGCGGCGCAGCGGGCGGCGGATGACCGGACGTGGGCTTTCGGGCACATCGTGGTGGACGAGGCGCAGGAGCTGTCGGCGATGGCGTGGCGGCTGCTGATGCGGCGTTGCCCGACCCGTTCGATGACGCTGGTGGGCGACCCGGCGCAGACGGCCGAGCCGGGCGGGGTCGGGGCCTGGGCGGCGGCTCTGGAGCCGTATGTGGGGGACCGCTGGGAGCATGTGCGGCTCGGCGTCAACTACCGCACCCCGGCGGCGGTCATGGAGCTGGCGGCGCGGGTGCTGCGGGCCTCGGATCCCGCCTTCGCGGACTTCGAGCCGCCCCGGTCGATCCGGTCGACGGCGGAGCGGCCGTGGGTGCGGCGGACGGACGACCTGCCGCGCGGGGTCGCGGAAGCGGTGGCCGGGGCGGCGGCAGCCGGTGGCCGGCTGGCGGTCATCGCGCCCCCGGCCCGCCTCGCCGCGCTTGCGCGGGCGCTGCCCGGCGCCTCGGCCGGGGCCCGGCCGGATCTGACGAACCCGGTCGTGCTGCTCGGCCCGAGGCAGGCCAAGGGGCTCGAATTCGACACCGTGATCGTGGCCGAGCCCGGGGAGTTCGGGCCGAGCGATCTGTACGTGGCCCTCACCCGGGCGACGCAGCGCCTCGGGTGCGTCCATACGGGGGCGCTCCCGGCAGGGCTGGACGTGGACAGCTCAGCCACATGAACGCCCCCAGCCCCGCCGGGTCCGTCAGCTCGGCGGCGCCCGAGGCCGCCGCCAACGCCCGTACGTAGGCCGCCGGATCGCTGGAGGCCAGGGCCAGCGGCGGGCGGGAGCCGGTGACGCCCAGGCCGCGCAGGGCCTCGCGCTGGGTGGCCAGGGTGCCGCCCCCTGCGGCCACCGCGCAGGCGTCGATGGCGACATGGGCCGTGATGTCGCAGGAGCCGTCCGGGACGGGCGGGACCTCCCGGCCGTCCCGGAAGCCCGTGAGGGTGCCGTAGGGCGGCCGGGAGGGCCGTTCATGGGCGTAGTCGACGGCGACGGCCAGTCCGGCGTCCAGGGAGCCGGCAGCGGCCGCCCAGGCGGCGTCGCGGGGGCGGCCGAGCTCGGCGCGGGCGCCGGGGGTGCCGGCGATGGGCCACCAGCGCTCCAGCCAGGCGGCGTCCTCGCCGCCGACGGGGTCCGCGAGGCGTTCGGCGCCGTCACGGCGGCGTACGAGGACGTGACGCGGGACACCTTCCGCGTCGGCCTCGGCGACATCGAGCGGGATGTTGTCGAGCCATTCGTTGGCGAAAAGCAGCCCGCGCATGCCGTGC
>Ga0307517_10008701_pt1 | contig 14522 bp, 11 predicted proteins | sample 23_EM_MG_FD_194515 | JGI IMG/M metagenome (GOLD analysis project Ga0307517, IMG submission 194515) | Populus trichocarpa ectomycorrhiza microbial communities from riparian zone in the Pacific Northwest, United States - 23_EM | ecosystem: Host-associated > Plants > Roots > Unclassified | place... | reverse complement strand
TGGCTGTGGTAGCAAATAAGTGAAGGGGGTTTTGCATTTCTATAGAAGGAAGTAATGGAATAGGATTACTGGGATGCAATCCATGGACTCGCCGAGCTAGAGCTTCAGCAAAGCAGCGGACAACTTTTTTTGTTACTTCACTGGTTTCGGCAGAACGCAGACCTTCCATTTCCTCAAAAAGAAAATCTGCAGGTTTGAGATTGCCATCGGAAACTGCCTTAGCACAACCCATCAATTTATTGACAAGAGGAGAGTCCATGTCTGTAAGCACCAAATTAAGATGCGGTGGCTCTGTGGATAGATAAACAGAATACATGATGATCTCTTTTACTTTCTTCGTTAGCTTATAACTCTTTGTGATTCATCAGCCCCCCATTTCCTTGTTTCTTTTCTTTTTTCTTTCTTTATTGACGAATGAATTGCTTTGTTCCCGCGAGCCAATGGCAGGTAGGCCCTCTGTATGCTGTCCTTACTTGCTGTCCACACCACTTCAAGCATATATAAATGCAGCTCTTGAAAAGATTCAAATCAACTCATACAAACATGGACTTTACTAAAAGCATCCAGGAATTTTTTTTCTCTCTGTTACATCTTTCTTGATCCTGGGTTGGGGAAGACTAAGATACCTACTACCCCCACATTCATCAAGCACCCCACCTCGTTATCTTGCCTTCGACCGGGAGTCGGAGCCATATCCACAAGCCCCTCTTACCACTACCCAAACATCCCAAAACCAAGGAAACCAACCTCGCATTTTGATAACATAGCCTCAGAAATGTTGCAATCATCACTTCAAGCGTTACATCCATCACGTGCACCGCCGCCTTCTCCTGTCATCGACCTTGAATCTCAGTTACCAGAATCTCAGGCACAGCCCTCTGTTACCATTTATAATCAAGAAATATCTCGAACCCAAGAAACACAACCCTTACATTTCACAGCAGTCGACACAGAGATATTGTTGCAAACAGCACAATCACAGGCTCTTCAACCTCATTCTACTATGGAGGTAGAGCTACAATTACCACCTCCAACACAACAAATACCGTCCCCTGCCATCAATCCTCAACAAATCAATATGGTCATTGTTAAGCAGTTCACTCTAGAATGGCTCAACATAATCATGGAATTCTGTTTCGAAGCAGCAATTCCAAGTTGCATGGCTCCTTGCTAGAAACACTCCATTAATCATTTTAGTTTAGAATTCATTTTACATCCTATGTATTGATCTATTTAGTGAAATTTATGTGTAGCCCACACACTCATGATCAAGAAGACTTGTGGACTTGTACAGAAATAGACACGGGCAGCCTTGTCTGATTAATAATACCAGAAATGCTAGCAGTTGAATTCCATGATCTTTTTTCTTAGCTCGGACAGGAAAAGGGATCCCACATTTAGGGCATGGTGAGGATGGCCTCCTTAAGGCCCAACTGTGAGAAAGTTGGTTCTGATGTACAGAAATTAGTTCGAAGATACCCATCATTTAAAAAAAAAAACACACCCACACAAAGTCCAATGTGCACTCACTTTTATTGCCGCAGATAAATAACTCTGCCTTCTGCTAGGACATGCCATTTTCTACAATTTTTTTTTCCCACTTATCTAGCTGGAAATCTCATCCCTGCCCATTTTTAAAACATGAAGTTTTTGAAAACATGATTTTAACCGTGTTTTTTTAAGGTTTAATTTTTTTATTTAAAATTATTTGTTTATAATTTTAGATTGTTTTAATGCGCTATCTTAAAAATAATTTTTAAAAAATAATAAAAAATATTATTTTAATATATTTTCTTAAAAAAAATATACTTTGAACCGCTATTACAATCCCAAACAATTTTTAGCTTAATTAAGTTTTTTTTAAATGAATTTTTTATGATGTTTCTTTAAATTGCTGAAACTGGATAAACTTTTTATGATATTTTTTTTCTTTTTTAAATAAGCTCGAAAGAATAATTAATAATAGTATGATGCTAGCACTGTAAAATTTGTTGTCTCTTTTTTTTTTAATTTAATTCGTGAAATAACCAATAATATTCCACTATCACCATAAAATTTCCCGAGAAAAAATGTATAGTATTATAAAATCGATATCATGTAATTTTCTTTTTCTTATCTCAGGGTTTTGGGCTAAGGCGTTTTGCTCGATCAGCTCATATTAATTTAAGCCAAGCCCACCGAAATATTCTATTATTTTCTGGTGGTCTCAAAAAAATTAAGAATACATTTAGAAACGCGGTGCAAATTATATTTTTAAAAAATTTAAATTTTTTTATTAAAATTTAATATGATTTATATATTTTAAATCGTTTTGATGTGCTGATGTCAAAAATAATTTTAAAAAAATAAAAAAAATTATTGGCATGTATTTCGATATAAAATATTATTTGAAAAATAACTATGACTACACTATCAATTTAGCGAGCCAATGAAATAGGATCGAAAAATAAAGCTTATGTACGTACTTGCGACATAATAAATCGAAAAACAAAAACAGATCGACGTCGACTATATATGCTGTTAATTATGAAGGAAAAGCGAGACGTCTCATGAAAGACAAATATGTTGTGCAGAGCCCCTTAAACTATAAACCTTTTTTTTTGTGTGTGTTAATAATCGTGGAAGCCAAGAATAGATTAACCAATGAAATTTCTATTTAAAATCAATCAATCACATCATTATTTAATTATTTGAGTTAAGAATAAGAGAATTAATTTCTGTCGGTATATAATTTATTAATTTGTCTTCTATATAAAACTAGCTAGAGCCAAGAATGCCTTAGAAGGGTTTTTGTGCTCTTTTTTTATTATTTTTCAGTGTAAAATAAAAGGTGCTTGAGCTTTAATTGTAGAGTTGGCTCAGGTCTGGCGTCATGGAAGAAAGACAACGCCCACATGGGCAATCACATATATACCAAAAACATCCATGTCTTGCAATATGTTCTCTGAAGCCGAGAAAAACATAATAGATCTGAGGCATATTCATTTGGACGTGTTAAGAAGATTATTGATTATTTTCTAATTAATAAAAGGAAAAAACAAATTAAGGAAATGAAACAATAGGAAGTTATATAATCAAGAATTTTATATAGTTTATTTGTTCTATTTTCTTATATGTTTTAAAATAATTAAAATTATTTTAATTATCAAATCAAAGTATTATCGATTATGAAAACAATCAAAGAATTAAAACAATCAATGAACACAATATTTTTTTATTCTATTTTCTTACATATCTTATTGCATGGTTGCATAATAAAGATTATTAATAGCATTCTCTTCTATTAATTTTTTTTCCCGGTAAATATAGAACACCAATATTCTCGAAGCATAAAGTTGATATCCATGAACACACATGCACACACACACACTTAAAGAGTGCTTGAGTTATGCAGATTATTTTAATTCTAAAAAATCATATTCAAAAAGAGATCATGCATGGTAAAAAAAAAATTGATTATATTCCCAACCATACTTAAATAAATTGATATGAAACTCAACCACATCGATGAGTAAACCATGGAGGTTTTATAACAATGGAGTCAATGATAACTAACAATTATATCCTGTCTCCATGCCTTCACGAAATCACAGGTTCCTATCAAGGATCCTTACTAGAAATCGGATATGTTTCGTATATGTGCAAATTTATGTTTTTTTAAAATTTGATTTTTTTAAAATAATTAAATTATATATTTTTAAATCGTTTTGATACGTAAATATTAAAAATAATTTTTTAAAAAAATATATATTATTTTAATATATTTTTATATAAAAAATTACTTTGAACTACAATAATTATCATATTTTTAAATATTTTTTATTTAAAAAAAAGGTTCATATCATAGTAGTCCCATTGCACTGTCTTTTTAAATCCCAGCTAGCACACAAACCGTATATCATTACAACTACATAGTACATGCATGGCCTCGCACACAGAAAATATTACAGACTAAATTTAGCTCGTGAGAGCACTTGCCCTCCTGACTTCAAACAAAGGGTTAATGAGGGCACCAGCACACGTACTCTGATCAATCGAATACCAGATGTATTATTTCCCCATGAAGCAAGAGCGAGGGTTATAAAAACAAAATCAAGAAAAAAAAAATACTTGTTACACCCATACACGATTGTTCCCCGAATGGTTCAAGCCCGTGTCTCATAAATCGAATCCTATTCAATCTGGAAAATAGGGATTACAAGATAACAAACACGAACAAGAAACTATCAGCAAAGAAACAGATTCAACACTAAAGTTCAGTGTTTCCCAAAATGACTGTCGGCGGCATGTTACGCCTTTGACTGCGATTCCCCAGATGTGACAGCAGGTGCACCCTTTGGTTCCACACGGTTTGTCAGCACAGCCTCGAGTGTCTGGTAAAACTCTGCAGGGAGAGGACCAGGTATATGCCTTGGGACATGCTTAGGAATGGGAGCATCATTCTCTATAATTTCGCATTCATGGTCATCAGGAACACCCCAAGGATCCCACTCTGTTCACGGAACAAAATCATGTCAGTTGTTAAAGGGATTCTAATGCAAATGAAAGTTTAAAATCCATATGCATACTTCTTTTTCTCTTTTTTCTTTTTGCTTTCTTTTGCCGGAAAGATACTCCAAGAAAATCTTCCATGCATACAAATTGGTAAACTCGGTAGGCTTAGAATGATTTGCATTAAAGTGGTAGAAAAACGAATCGTAAAAGCTCACAAAAATGTGCAATCAGAACAAACTGAGGAAAATATCCATTAGAGTTACCAACTGGTTAGGAACTTAACGCGGCTAATTTGAGTGACACATTAACAATGTTCACGAAAAAGCACTTCGTGCTAATAACACACAACCCTATTCTCTTAATTTATTATTAGTGACAAGATACCTGCAGAATCAAACTTCATTTCACATTAAACTTGCTTTGACACTACAGTTAAAACTACAAAAAATGTTGAGCATTGAAGCAAACTCCACGCATTTCAGGAATAGTACCTTAGCCAACAAGCATCAAACTAACAAATTAGTAATGATTAAGCAACTATAATCTCAAGTATTCCAATAAACACTCCATGAGTCCTGGAAATTGGTTGCCTGCAGAGCAGAAAGGAGCAAACTTTAAGTGGTAAAACACGACTTAGTATCATAAAAGCCTCCCACAAAGCCCCAGTATCTAACACGCCTTTATTTAGACAGATTACGCTTAAGCCTATATCTGTGAGAACCAGTTTAGCTCAAAGCTCTCAATATCACCCATTAGCAACACCAACTAGTTCGGAATGATGAATTTGTTTGGTTGATCACAAATTACCAAGCTTCATTAAAAATACACTTACCTATTAATAACAAGCAACTCCAATCTCCTAAAACATCATTGACAAAATCCCAATAGAATCAAATTTCATCTCACACTAAAATCCCATTTCTCTTAATGCATCCTTCCAATTATTGGAAAAACACGAAACTCGGAAAAAACAATCCATCAATCAATATTCAACTCGACGCTAGTTAACACAACATGATTACGATCAAAATGCACACTCAATCCTCTATTGTACAAGATAATATTCTAAATCAAGATGCTCCAACTCAGCTAATTACAATACTTTTTCAAGCTCATTAATTTATCAGCTAAACAAATTAAATTTAACCCTAAATAATCTCTTGCTACAAGCTCAAACAGCTACATTTATTTTTTAAACGTAAAATACACAATTGGTCCATGTGGTTTATGTTTTTGGTCAATGATTTCGGTTAATCACTATCGCTCTTGTACTTACAATTCTTGGTCATATTTGCGCTTATTACTTTAATTTTTGGTCATATTTACCCTTACAGCTTCAGATTTTGGTAACGTTAAGGTTTTCTTCATATTTTACAAGTACAATAACAACCACTGTTTTAAAACTGACGTGACTTGGGAGGGCCAGACCAAATTTCTAACAAAAATAAGAATAGAAATTACCTGTTGTAATCAATCAAAAACTTGGGTTGAATAGCATTTCGGTCATGAGGAAAACCTGGTCAAAATATCTTAATTTAAAAAAAAAAATCAGAATGATATTATTTTTATTTTTTATAAAACAAAAAATTATATTAACCCGAGTTGATGGGTTAACATATAACTCCTCATGGATCAGATTTAAAAACTATGATATCGAAACAAAATCATAAAGGTAAATATGAACCAAAACTCAACCAATAATGTGTTTCCCCCTATTTTTCAAACAAAATATTAAAAAAATATATAGTGATAAAATCTGGAAGATGTACGGACCGATCATTTTTCCGATGAGCTTGAGTTCATCCTGAGCTTCTTCGATAAGCTCTTCGACCTGACCACAGCCAATCCGTTCTTCAATCTTCTCCCATTCTTCTTCTTCTTCACAGACTGTAAGCCTGTGTTTCGTGAAAGTCTCCACTGCTTTACGGTATCCTTCATCTTCCGGCACTGCTTTGATCTCTTTTAGGGTTTTGGTGTATAGATTGATCAAAACAGCTCTCGCATTCGGGACCACGTCCAATCCAACGATCCCCGTCGTTTGCTTCACTATGGCCAGCAATGGCCGTCCGATTGCCCGCAGGAACATCGGTGTCGCACTGGATCACGACTGCTTCTGGCTTAATCAGTGTTGTTTGGTCGTTTTGGGTTTTGGAGAGAAATGGGGACCGTTGATTGAGTTTTTATTCTGTGTAAGTGTGATGGAGATAGTGACTGAGTCTTGACCGTTTATTAGAGGATTATTTGTGGGTCCTGGAGCTGAACGGTTAAGATGTATTGGGAGAAAGATTTAAGTTTAGATCGGGCTGAAGGGTCCATGGAATATGGATTGAGGATTATGAGCCCATGTTGGCCTGTGAGGGAAATTGTTTGGGCTATTTATCAAGATTGGCCCGTTAGTAAGATTCTGGCCCAACAAAACCTTTTGATTTCATCTACGCAGTCTAGGTGAGTGATGATTTATAACACCAAACACAAATTACAGATGGGAGATGATGGTAATGTTGCAATTTTGTAAAACCACAGGGGTCAAAGGAGTAAAATTATGGGTCTTGAAAATTGAAGGATCTAATAGGAGAAAGATGGCTTTATATTGGGCTAAAAGTAAGAGGGATGAGAAAATGAGGGCCATATTGTTCTTTGTAGAGACAATCAAATATAAAGGGACACTCTATTGATACACCAAATACACTTGTTTTTTAAGGTTTTTAATAATTTAAATATTTATTTTAATATATAAACCCTTTTTTTTCTTATTGTAGTTGCATAAGAAAATTGAAAGTAAATTAAAGATAAAAAGAGAGAGTTGCATTGTTATTTTAAGCAAATAATTACTTTTCAAAAAATCCAGCCATTATAATTAACATTATTCACAAAATATAAACCCACCAAGTCTTCCTTTGAATTGAACTTCGTGTGCTAAAAAGACATGAGAATTAATAAGTCTATATATGTGTGTGTGTTTAATTAAAAAAGAATTAGGTAGAACAATTTTAAAATAAGAAGAAGATTAAAGTTGTTGGCCTCAAATTTCCATGCTAAACTTAAAAAAAAAAAAAAGACTCGATGCAAACAATCCTCGTTGACCAAGTCTTGTGTTTAGATTTTCTTGGAGCAAATCATGTGCATGCAACAAGTGATCACACATGATTCTCTCCATGGGTAAGAGTTTCTTTGGTTGTGCTAGTTTGATAATGACATGGTAAAAATAGATAAATTGTTTAATTATAAAAAGTATTTGTGAAATTTATTTCAAATTAAGGTAAAATTTTAGGTTTATGAAAAGCATGAAAATCTTGTTTTTTTTTTTTTATGTTTAGAAGAGAGATTGGGTTGATATTTTTAAATCTTATTTACATTTGAGATTATCACAATATCATCTAGTGTTTAATTACATGTCTTTAGAATTATCAATGAATTAATATTTTTTGATGAATATCATTTTTCAAATTTCTTTTTTATTCAACACCACATGTAACTAAACAATTTTTCAATTTATATTTTTTATATAAGTTTTTTCTTATAAATCCTTTTTTTTTTCAAAGCATGACCATATATAAAAGCTACTATAATACTAAATATATATGGTTTTAGGTTGAAATTTTGTTGTTAAGTATAACATATATCTATGTTTAATTAGTTTTATTTATAGAATCACTTCAAACTTAATTTGAATTCAATATAAATGCAATCAAGAAGTGTATAAATGTGAAAGACTTGATCTTTTCTGCTTGGAGCATGACACCTCTCCTCATTCCTATATAAAAAAGACCTTAATTTTCAATCCCTTTTTGCCTAATAAAAAATCCCACTTGATACATGCTAGGAAGAACAACTTGCATCATTATTTATCATCATGAGAATCTTGAACCACCCCATGGATGATGTTATAGCTAGCTAGCGAGGTTGCCCATTTAATAATTATTATATATCTACCAAGAACTTAGATTCTTAACTAGATTTATTTCTCCTTCAACGAGTAAATATCATGCAAAATAAATAAATAAATCAAGAAGAAGATGTGTTTGACCTATTCTTATGTACTCCAGGATTATAAAAATGATTTGGCCGTAAACCTCACCAAAGAGAATGTGAACAGGCACGAAAAGGGATCGTGTGCTTGTCTTGTGATCATAAAGGGTGCTGAAAATCTGAGTTCTGTCACGGTTTGTGTGGTCTTTGTTACATCCATGGAAGGCTGGCACTAACAACTTGCATGCACCAACTTGACAAAAGGTTCAGCTTTGCTTTATTCGAATTTACATAATTATAAACAGCAAAAGATTTTTAATTACGAGATTTGTGCGTGTTTTATTAGTTTCTATATGTTAAGATTAAAAACTTTATAAATGTGTTTCCGTGTTATAAAATGTTACAGGATTAACTGAATAACTTATTAGCCTGAAATCTAATCCAGGTTAAATTACATGTCGAATCGAATGATAATTGATATAATCAGGGTAGGGTGACCTAATAGATCAAACTGCAACCCGATCTACTCAATTAAAATTCGAGTAAGATTTAATTTAATTTTAAAAAAATTAAAATAATATTATTTTAATTTTAAAATAAATCTTAAAATAATATCCATTTGAATTGACTGTAATTAACTCTTCCAGCTAATAATCTATATAATCTACTTCTGTAAATAAGTAAACAAATAAACTTGGGCCAATACCTTAAGGATTAGGGCAAAACATAAATAATTATGATTAAGCAAATTATTTGAATCTCTTGACGGCACATTCAACTTGCATCGAGCAGCACATAGGATACTTGTTTATTGTTTATTATTGTTTGATTGAACAGTACATTCCACTAAGCTAAAATAATTGCATGATCATAAAAGCTAAATTTCCCGTAATTTTAGAGTGTGGATGTAAGGGAGCTTCATATGGACAATCACCATCTTTTCGATTGGTAAGCAGTTCTTTCTCTTTTAAAATGGATCGATGGTCACAAAAAATAATAATTATCTTGTTTTATTGGTACAGAATAATTATCATTGCTATCTCTAATGTAATTATTATTAATCAAAAAGCGAGAAATAACAAGGACATGTTTTTCTGATAGGGTGAATTTTCATTTTTTATGGTTTCACCATCCATCTAACATGACATGATATAGGGATTGTGTTTTTTAATATCTTGGGATAGAAAAAATAATATAAAAGAGATAAAAATATATTTAATTGAAGAGAAAAGGATATAAAATAAATTTGTTTTTGGGATGGTTTTGGAGTAAATTTCTATGTTTTCAAAATAAAAATTACAAAAAGATATGTTAACGTAATGAATAGCGAGAATAAAAATTAGGGTTCTCAAGTTCTAAAGTTACAACCCTAAATACCATAGAGAGATAGAGAAAATATCAATAATTTATAATAAAAAAGTTTGAATAATAATATGATGTTTAAAACAACACTATAAACTGTTTAAATTAAGCCTAAAATCGACATAAACAAGAAACCCAAGTTAAGTAGAAAACAAATAATTAAAATTCAAAATTCAAAATTAACTAGTGATGATATGTGCCCACACTGGTATATGATAGGCACTCCAAAAGATATTGTCCTACTGAAACTATATAGTGGGTTTTGTCTTTTTTTTAAAGGCACCTCTGGGGAAGAAAGGTGTCTTTTGTGCTTATAAGGGACTAAGGCCCTCATTTCTTAGACGATATGGGATAGTAGCATCATAATAACCCCTCAAGCAAGGGACTTAGGTATTCACACATGGATGACATTCCCACAGACGACATCAATTGATGATGCTCCAGAATCTAGTATGCTAGGGAACTTGGGTTTTTGAGCGTTTGGATAATGAATGATCACACGTTCATGTCAATATCTTATTCTCCATAACCAAGGGCTTCGAGGGTTGGTGACAGCGGCTTGATTTCCTGTAAAACAATCTTTTCATAGGATTTAGGGACCCTTTGATGATTAAGTCAATAACTTTATAATAAGGAGTTATAGTAAATGAGCATTCAATTCTAAGAATAAAAATGTATGTTCTTAATTTGTATATGATAAATGATGAGAACATGTTATGAGAGAGTCAAGATCGTGAACCATTTACCTGGATCGTTCAGAGAGTATTTATAATATTTGTACCTTGAAATTTCTTCGTTTTATTCGAGGGGTTGAAAGTCTTTTCTCTTTTTTTTACATCAAAGTGGGGAGAGAACTTTTTACATCAACATTAATGTTGATGCAAGTATTTTCTTACATGGTATTAATGTTGATAGGAATATCACGTGCATATAAAAAACGGCCCCGCGTCATCTTGTACACAACATTACTATCAATGAGACAACCCTTATAATTGACATTAATATTGATTGACATATCGCCAACTTTTAGAGGACTTTTCACATAGCTAATGTGTTGAGGGATGATGATTCTATATTCTCATATAGTATGTTTAGATCTAGAGCGATCTGAATTAGATCCAAAGGTGTTGAGTAATACGTTCTTTTAGGCACAAAGGCATCTGGGCTGAGCCCAAGAGAGTTGAGTCTAACATCTTGTCAGACTCACAAGTGCTTGGGTCTGGCACATAGCCGGGCCAAAAAACAAATGGGTTTGACATCTTTTTAGACCCACATGTACTTGGATCTAACGCGTGGTTGAGCTCAATGAAATTGAGTCTGGTATCTTGTCAGACCCTCTCTTCACGAGTTTTGATTTCTATTGAGCTTTAATAATGGGTCATCCTTCTGTTGGCCCCTATATCCATGGGCCTTTTGAGTAAGTGTATTTTAGCATAAAATGTGTTAATCCATCAACTAGAAAGGTAATTAAAATAGAAAAATACAGCAACTTATTGACCTAATTTTAGGTGATCCAACAATCCAATGACTGGCATAGCTAGTCCTTACAGAAACTCAACCAATAAAATCATCTTATCAAATATGAACCGATCAACAGTCAAATCTTAAGTTATCGTTATTTTTGTCAGGCTTTATATCTGATAAATTTGGACTTCTTTGCAATTTTTTATTTTAATTTTGATCTTATCTCTATCTCGTCCATAAACGTGTTTCCAATACATCTCATATCATATGTCCCTTAATTTTTATTGTTTTTTTCTTTTATATCCTGAGATAATAACTAAATATTATCATATAAATTATTTAAATTATAGGATAAGTAAGAATAGACTTCAAATTTAGAGGTGCTCTTACTATATATTCACACCTTTCAAAGGAATGTTATTTTTGGAAAAAATAAATAAATAAAATCCTCCTCGATGGTGCATCATTAATCCTTGAAAAAAGTCATCGAAGCCTTGCTTTCATAGACATCATCATATATAAATTATTTTACATTTTTGTTGAGTCTATGGAATTAAGCTCTAAATATAATCTTAAAATTCATTCACTGATCGAAGGTTAAATTCTAGTTTATTGTAAACTTTATCAATCCAAGAGACTTTTGTCAGATTCCTTGATTTTCCACATTTTTTCGATGATCATCCTGTTAAGAACTTCCAAAATAGAAAGTATATATTAACTGACTTTAAAGAAAATGGGAAGAAAAATTTGGTCCAATATGATTTAAAAATTGGTCTATGATTTGACAATTAAATCATTTACCATGGTTATTATCATGATACTTCTCAATTTCACACATTTAACTATCATGATATATATTTAATATTTTGTAAATACATTAATTTAAATATATCAAAATATTGTAATCAACTTGTATTTGTAAGTTGGATGTGGTTAGAATAATGAATAAATACAAAGAGATAGAAATATATTTAGTTAAAAAGATAAAAACATGTAAATAAATACAAAGAGATAGAAATATATTTAGTTGAAAAAGTAAAAACATAAAATGAATTTATTTTTATAACTGTTTTAGAATAAATTTTTATAAATTTAAAATAAAAAAGTATAATAAGATTTTATTTTATTTTTTCTCTTGAAGCAGTAGCTGAGACAGAAATAAATACGTTCATTTAAATATTATCAAAAAAAAAAAAAAGTTAGAAAGACAAAAAGGAACCATAGTTGAAGAGGGAAAAGATTCTTTCTACGTCCTTCTACTTCAATCTTTGTGGGGAAAGAAAAGTTTCCATCAAATCCAATTTCTACCCTTTTTCGTACAACACCAATTTCTTAAAAAAAAAAAAACTTCCAGCAACTACATTAGCAGCAGCCACCACCAGTGACTCTGGCAGCTGTGGTGGCGCTGTGGTGGCAGAGCTAGAAGAGGAAAGATTATATCTCCAAAAAGCTGGACTATTTACTCGAACCACCACCACCGCCTTCACTAGCACCGACAAGCTCTTGAAACCCCTTAATGAAATCTTCATTCAAGGCCATATTTGGGATCAAAAGATCATCATCACAATCATCATTAATGTCATTATCACAATCATCATCACTTCCCATCAATCCATGCCCACCTTCCAAATTCTCTATTTTGGCTTCTTGATCATTTCCTGCTGTCTCAGCATGGTCAATGGGAGCTGAAAGTGGGGTTCTTGGAGACAAACTAGTAGCTGAAAGTGGAGAAGAACACAAGCCCTTGTCTGCTGAAATATTGGGTTGCTCGGATTCTTTTTCTTCAGGCTTTTGAACTGCTTGTTGAACCTTGTTTCTTGTACTACCGGCAAGTGAGTTCCGGTGAGTCGGACGTGGGTGTGTGTGATCGCCTGTGTAGCTAACAATAAACATGTTTGGATCTGTGTTGCTCCTCTCCACTTGCTTTCTTGCTGCACACCCTTTTGAGCTGCTGCATCTGTAGTAGTTCCTGTACAAGAAAAGGAATCGAATTTTAGCCATGATTAGTGAGAAGAATCAAGATATTTTTAAAGAAAAGAAGGAAAAAATGAGAATTGGAATAAAGTTTTAACCTTGGATATGGAGAGCCTTTGATGGGTTTTTGACCATATTTTCTCCAAGCCCACACATCATTAGAGAGATTCTCTGCTGTTACATGCAATACTAGCTTCTTCTGGTTACTTTTTCTGTCAAACAAGAAAAAAGTTGGAAAATCTAAGCATAAATATTCTGCAAGGTTTTGTCATTTATGAGTAATAATTAAGCATTTAACAAGAAATGAAGAATTAATCTACTTACTTCTTTCTTGATCTTGGGGTCTGAGATTGTGTAGTTCTTAAAGGAAACATAGAAGAAGTGCTAGTCACTAGCTGGTGCAATTGTCTCCTTTGATTTTGTTGTTGCTGTACAATATGCTGTGGTTGCTGTTGGCTATTGTTGAACCTGGGGCTGATGGAAACACTTGTGGATGGTGGTGGTGGAGATTGTTGTTGTTGTTGGTGATGGTGGTGGTGATAATGATTCTGCTGCTGCAGCTGCTGCTGTTGCTGATGTGCAAGTTGTGGTGGATTTTGACCACTAAAAATGACCCCAAAATCAGAGATGGAGGAGGAGCTAGGAATATTATCATTATTACCTTGAAGTCCACTGGCGGTGTAGCTAGGCAAAAAGGGCTTGTACGAATCTTGCAATTCTTGCAAACCATCGTTGTTTGTAGGCTGAACAGCGAGATTTGGGAGAGAAAAAGGGTTAAATTCTTGATCATCATCATCATCAAAAGTCAAAGAAGCCAAGCACTCAAAAGGGTTCTCAAGATTCTCACTGGTGTTGCTGCTACCGTTTCTGTTTGTAGTAGCAGAGGTGCAACTCCTCACTATTGCATACAAATCCCAGTCCTGACCCTCTGCCATTGAAGACTCAATCTACCTAGAAATGCTAACCTCCTGTATGTTTTTGCTGATTCCAATGGCAATAAAAGAGCGAATGCAAGGCATAAAGGACTGCGCTGACTTTTGGGATTGCGAGGGAGAGAGAGGAAATGATGATGGTGGAGCACTTGACTTGGTAAATGTTAATTATTATTTATACAAAGAGAGGTGGGTGTTGGAGTTTTTGCTTTTTCTTTGACTTTGTGAAAATGTCAAGGGGGGGGGGGGCAGACAGAGCAAAGCAAGATGGCAATGGAAGAGAAGGAGGTGGGTTCCTATGCTTATATAATTGCCCACTTGCTTGAG
>Ga0307517_10008700_pt1 | contig 14523 bp, 18 predicted proteins | sample 23_EM_MG_FD_194515 | JGI IMG/M metagenome (GOLD analysis project Ga0307517, IMG submission 194515) | Populus trichocarpa ectomycorrhiza microbial communities from riparian zone in the Pacific Northwest, United States - 23_EM | ecosystem: Host-associated > Plants > Roots > Unclassified | place... | reverse complement strand
AACTCGACCGTGCCGGCGTCATTGGCAGTACGAGAGCTCTTGCTCTTGGCGGTAGTTTTGGCAGTGCTTTTCGGTCTTGGTGGGACGTCAGAGTTGACTGGTTGAGCGGCGTGTTGAGCAACTTCGCAGCGAGTGTCACGGGTACGGGCCATGTCTTGAGGATTGGATAAGATGGTCAAAGAAGGTAGCGTGCAGAGCCTAGAGATGTTGGAGACAATGTAAATTTTCGTTTGGTTATTTCGGCTCCGGGTTTGCGTTGGTTTGGGGAGCTGACGTGTCCTTCGTTGGATGGGGATGGGCGCTGGATGCGGGGATCGGATCTTCCTGGGCAATCCCCAAAATTTTTCTTTGTTTGTACTCGCAATGTTGAATTTTATATTTTGGAACACAGCCTCCTTTCCAACCCAATCTCATCGATGCCTGGACATTTTCCTTGTCTTCATCCTGGCTGCCACCAAACCTTCAGCCGTCTGAACAGTCGAACTCAACATTGGAATACCCAACACCGCCCTCTATCCCCTGACTCTGAACCGGATGCAGCCCATGAATTTCAGGTTCGATACCACCCGAAGCTCAATGGTACATTTTCACTTTTTCTGTTAAAGGCCAGCTGCTTAACGCTCATATAGCATTGCCCTGCGATAAGGATGGTCGGTTTATACCAGAGTACACTCAACCGCCACCACCTTTTGCACCCGATGCAACGGACGAGAATCCATTTCACCCTTTTGAAGATCGACTTGCATTTGACTGGGCACACTATCATTTCGTCGAACTTCAGTCATCCGAACGGGAAATCAATAAGGGTTTGGACCTGTGGCTTGCAGCAAAATTGAAAGCCGGCGACAACACACCGCTACCTTGGTCGTCAACTGACGATATGTATCAAATAATTGACTCGATTCAAGAAGGGGAAGCACCTTTCATGACAATTCGTTTCAAATACTCAGGCCCGATTCCTCCTAACCCTCCCAACTGGATGACCGAAACGTATGAACTTTGTACTCGAGACTCCCAAATCCTCTTGCACCATCAACTTGCCACGACCGACTTTGCGAACACTTTTACCCCTAGGCCTTACCGTCAGTTTGATCACAGAGGTGATCGTGTGTTCTCTAATTTAATGTCCGGAGATTGGTCATGGAAAGAAGCGGTACATTTTTGATAATAATTTCATCGATGTCATGCTAATTTCAATTCCAGACTACTATTGCTATTGATAAACGTACACATGGGTCCATGCTAGTACCTATTATATCTGGCAGTGACAAAACGACGGTTTCTGTTGCGACCGGACATCAAGAGTATCATCCAGTTTACCAGTCTCCTGGGATTATCACCAATACTGCTCGACGTGCTCACGGAAACTCAGTCCTTCCGGTAGCGTTCCTTCCTATCCCCAAAAGTGAGTCTTCGCATTTGCTCCTGTCATAAATGTTAACCATGATACTTCGTTAAAGCTAATAAGCGTCAACGGAAACGCCCTGAATTTCAACGCTTTGCCCGGCAGATTTATCACATGTGCCTCGCTCGAATATTTGCACCACTTCGACCAGGAATGACTGTGCCAGAGGTCGTTCGTTGCCCTGATGGTCATTTCAGGAGGGCGATTTACAGTCTTGGACCATATATTGCAGATTATCCTGAACAAGTTTGGCTGGCGGGAATTGTTCAAGGCTGGTGTCCCAAGTACGTATCAATGGCTCCATCTGACGTTCATTGAAGTTAATTGGTTTCCAGATGCGAGGCAAAACCAGACAATTTGGATGGTAATATCAACGAGGCACGACGTCGACGACATGAACGAACTGACTTCATTATCAAATGCTTTGATCCGGGTATTGTTTGGGAAAGATATGGGATACGGAGTGATATCGTTGTAAGTCCCTCCCTTCGGTACAAAAATGACCTTCTCAAACTCTTACTATCAGCCGTTTACCCATGGGTTTCCGCGTGCGGACATTCACACTCTTTTATCGCCAGATTTACTCCATCAACTCATCAAGGGTACCTTCAAGGATCACCTAGTAACCTGGGTGAATGACTACCTTCACATCAAGTATGGCGAGACACGAGCGTTTGAAATAATACATGATATCGATCGACGGTATGTGATATAACCTCATTCAGATATAAGCTAGAGTAATCAACTCGACTAGCATCTCTGCCGTTCCCTTGTATGCAGGTCTTCGGCGTTTTAGCGAGGGTAGAGATTTTGAGCAATGGACAGGGGATGATTCGAAGGCGTTAATGAAGGTACTTTTGCATTTTATTTGAGCTGAGTATCGCGCTAACATGCATCACAAATAGGTTTACATTGCTGCTATTGCAGGACACGTGCCGTCAAAGATGGTTCAGTGCCTGTCAACATTTATGGACCTTTGCTATATATTTCGGCGAAACGCAATCACCACCACTTCTCTGAAGACTGCCGAAGCCCTCCTCAAGCGATTCCATGACCTCCGACACATTTTTATCACTGAGGGCGTTCGCGACTCAATTTCCTTACCTCGTCAACATGCTCTGCCTCATTATCTCACCTCGATTGCCTTGTTTGGTTCTCCCAATGGCTTATGCTCATCAATAACAGAGTCGAAGCATATCAAGGCCGTGAAAGAGCCTTGGCGCCGATCAAGTCGGTTTAGGGCACTTATCCAAATGCTACGAACAATTATCCGATTGGAAAAGCTTGCTGCTCTACGCCGGAGATTCTTACGGGAAGGCTTACTCATTGGTAGTACGGCAGGACATTTCGCATCAGATCGTGGACAGGCAAGTGAGTTTGATGACGAGGAAACAACCAACGATGATGGCATGAACGTTGATGGGCCCGAGGATGTGGGCCGAGTGAAGGAAGGCGTCGAAGGTGTCGAAGAGCGTTTAGACGATGCAGGACCAGAGAGTGGGCCACAATCACTGTCGTCAATTACACTTGCAGCTGTGCCGGGTATTTAGTCTTCTTTTTCTGAGGTCTATCTTATTCTGATCATTTCTTTATATTCATCAGAAAGACGTTATCCAAAGGACCTCAACCAGTTGGCTCAGTACATCAATGAGCCTGACTTTCCGTCCGAGTTCAACTCTTTTCTCTATTCGATGCGCCACCCCAACCGCCCACTCCCAGATAATCTTGAGGCTCGCGTCAATTTCAGCGGCAGGATCCAGGTTTTTCATTCAGCTGTGAACCGCTTCTATGCACCTAGCGATCTCTGCGGTCCTTGTGGGATGTACCGCCAGCGCATTCGATGCAATCCCTCATGGTATGGAAATTCCAGGCATGATACCGTCTTTGTTGTACAAGATGAGGACCAGGCCGGGATGCGAGGAATGCTTATCGCACGGATTCATCTTCTGTTCTCATTTGTGGATTACGAGACTGACGAAGGTGGAAAAACAGTGCAGTGTGCGCTGGTGAGCTGGTTCTTGCCTGCTTCAGATCAGCGTGATCCTGATACTGGAATGTGGACTGTCAAACCTGAGGGAACGCGAATGCGTCGACCGGTCCAAGTAATACCATTGAAAAGCATTGCGAGGGGCGCTCATCTACTGCCCAAATACGGTGTTGGTATACTTCCAGACTACATCACCCATATTAATGCTCTCGACGAGTTCCAGACATACTTCGTAAACCCGTACATTGACCATCACTGCCACGAATTTCTGTCAGAGTAGTAATTTTAACCTAGTTTATTTATACATAGATAGCTTTTTTGCTTTTCAGCTTTTCGCTTTTTTCCAAACTGGTTAAAAGCTGAAAAGCGTCGAAAAGCGAAAAAGTAAAATGCAAGTTTGCTGATGTAAGCGACGATTCCGTTCATAGTGAACAACAAGGTGACCATCTCCAATGCAGTGACGTCTAATCTATACCCGGTTCTTGCGAAAAACTGGGTGTAGAACCAACCCAATTGCACGGCAACGACGCCTTTCGAGAGGTAATCACTCTTGCTTCTGTCCTGGATCTCTCCCTCAGTAATGGATGGCCATGCGATTTTTCCCGCTTCAGATAGTGTCTCAAGCTCGCTGTATTCCAGGATTCGAAGTGGGATCCCTTGCTTGTCGTAGAGAGTAAAGCCACCCATACTGAGGAAGAAGCCGTGGGCCGTCGTCCATCCACGCTTTTTATGTCGCTTTGCCAAATATCTTGCTGCTCCTAACTGTCTTATTGCCCAGAAAGTCATAATTTCCGGTGTGAGGAGGGCGTATCCCATGAGTGCCATTCGCCTACGAAGAAAAACCAGCGTACCGTCCTTGGGTCCTGGGATATTTGGATGGATGGCGACCCAAGTGCATAAAAATATGGTGGACAGGCAGCTCCAGAGTACTCCCAACGTCGACCTATCGTCAAACCTGTCGGTATCGCGGGTGAAAAATGAAAAATGGGTGTCGGTTGGAGTGTTAGGAGGAGGAGCAGGGAGAGCGAAGGAGCAGCCGAGTGAGAGGCATAGCAGGGTGAAAAGAATCATGCTGTTGGAGCGGTGGTCTCTTTGGAAATGTCATCAAGTCGTGTACTTATGCAAGTATGATAACACAGCAAAATGATTCCCAAGTTGGCTATAGCCAAGTCTGCGGGCTTCTGCCGCCGTCGATTATCACATACAGGAAGGCTGCGTTCAAGTTGTTATCAAGGAGGTCATATGGATGACACCGAACCCCGGATCATCCCATCTGTCAGGCCTTCGAACGCTTAGTCAAGTAATGTAGGTGCTCATTTGGATCGGGCCCACCGATTGTCCGAACTGCCAGTGTCAGTGTATGTATGTAATTTTCCCAAAGGGAATGACTTAATACCCCTTACAAGCAACTTTGAATCAAGCTTCCACCTTGGCATCTCTTTCGCCTGTCACCGTTCGCCCAATCGTAACCTGTTACCTGCCCGGCATGCCAGGATTTGACTTCTTATCTACGTCGAATTACCTCATATCTAAAAAGAAATTGAATGGGTGGGAGATAGTCAACTGCGTCGAATCACCCATGGGAATTACGGTCTTCGGGATCAACGGAAGGCGCAAGAATGACTCCATCGTTTTATCAACGAAGATCTTGCCTCCCCACTTCCGATTCAGAGTGATTCAGACAATTGTTACCTACCACGTTGTAATGGAAAATTTCCTTCTCCATTTCTCCTCCTTTAGCTACGAGCGAACTCAGATGTATAGAACACGCGCATATTAGATCCAGTAAACAGTATAAAATTTTGAAACCTCTTCCCAAGCCTACCGTGACTGTAAAGGATACTCTCCAAAGTTATTTAACGCAACTAATACCAAGCGGTCGCGCGATTACCGCCTAATATACGGGAGACTAATTCGATAATTGCCGCCGTACAACATAAATGGACACCATCAAAATCGGCCATATTTGGAAAGAATGTAAAACTTGTATCGCGCTCAAGGGAACTGTTTAATCTTGATCGTTATACTCAGGAGAGCGAACGCTGGACGCGTAAAAAGAACTCCATCATGACATCATCAGCCACGGAGATAGCCGACGCGTCTTCACTGAGCTTCCTTTTTTCAACGTTCACCAGTCCGCCATCTAGCGCGACGACTCGGTCAAAAAGGAACAGTTTTGAAAAGGTCCCTTCGTACCTTGTTCTGCCAGCCTCGAGTATCAGGTAAAATCCACCACCGATCGATGAAAAAATCGCTGATCTACTTCCGTTCTGAAAGCGTACAATACAATCCATCTATCCTATTCAATGGACGAAACACCCCACCTAGAAAACCCAGATCCAAAACCCAACAACAACGACACCCCGTTTCCACCTCCTCCCATCTCCGCCTCCATCCCCTCTACACAACCTTCACCACTACCCCACCCACCATCAACCCCCACCACTCTCACCTCCACCAACATCGTCAACCCACCCAACGCGCCCCTCATCCGATTCCCCCCATTCCCAAATGTCCCGGAAGGAGTGACGATCCTCCCATTCAAAGCGTTCCGCGAACACGGGATCCAGATCTTCACCACCGAGGACGGGGAGGAGATCGACGGGCTGGGGATCCCGACTGTGGCACTGCGCGTCCCACATGACACGGACGTGTGCAAGACGGATGCTAAAAAGAAGAAAAAGGGGAGGAAAAAACGGGACGGAGAGAATGGAGAGGGGGATGGGGACGAGGAGGGAGGGGACGATGAAGCGGAGGCGGTGGGTAGGAAGGGGAAAAAGAAACCGAGGATTGGGGATGTTCAGCCCGAAAATAAGAAGCTTACCCCGATTGAACGTGCGCAGGAACAACGACGCAAGCGGCTTCTCCTGTTTGCGAACAATCCATGGTACATCCAATGGGCTGAAGGCGAGGATCTACGAGGAACAAGGATCTACGACACGTACTTTTTTCCTTTCTTCTCCCTCTCTTTCGTATCTGCGCTAACCCAGTACTCAGAAACCTGTCGCCTATCGACCGCATCCATATGGCAGCCACAGAGTTCCGCACAGGGAGGATCTGGCCACCAGGACACACGCGCGTGCGGTATCTCTGGGATCAGGTATAACATATATTTCTTCCTCCACGAACGCAACTCACGCCTTATTCATAGTTCCGACTCTTCGCAGGCCTCCTCGGCTCGCCCCCCGTCTGGATCCGCACCGACCTCGCCCAATCCTCCGACTACGGATCCTCTTCTTCCGATCAGGAAGACGACGACGACGATCCCAAATCCCACAAAGCCCGCGTCGACTCTGCATCCGACTCTGAATCTGAATTCCTCGCCACCACCAGCGACTCCAAAAAATCCCCAAAAGCAACAACCCCCACCGCCTCAACCCAACTCGAACCCGACCAGACCCAACCGGATCAAAAACGCAAACGCATCCCTCCACGCACACCCTATGCCCTAGCAAACCTCATCCCCATCCTCGTCTCCTCCGACGCCCAAGTCCGCGCCCTCCTCGCGCTCTCCTCTACCCGGCGCGAAAACAAACTGCTACGCTTCCTCGCCGACCCCGAACACGCCACGCGCGTCTTTTTATCGTGGTATCTCCGGCATGAAGGCCTCATGTGGTCCCCCGTGCACATCGTCGCGCTCCCGCATTTGGTGCGATATTTTTTAGCGTTTGTGGTCAGGGTGAGGGCGTTGCCGGAGAGTGAGAGGTCGTTGAGGAAGGCGGTGGAGGTGGCGAGGCGGGCGGTGGAGGAGCTGCCGAAGATGGGGAGGTTGTGTAGAGCGTTGCCAGACAAGGTGGGTGCTGGGACCAAGGCGATGTGGGGTGCGCGGTGGGTAGACAAGGGTTGGGGTTGGGTGGGTGCTAAGGATGATCAAGTGAAAAACGAGGATGAGAATGAGGAGAGGAAGAAGGCGGAAGAGGTGAGAAAGTTCGAGGAGGAGTTGAAGAAGGAGAATGTGATATTGATGCCTGCGGACCCTGCTGAGCTCGGTCAAGCCTCCGCGGAGCAGCAGCTAGCGAGTATGGGCGAAGAGGCGGAAGATGTGTTGGATGAGGACACAAAACCGGAAGTGGAGGACAACCAGCAGGACGAGCCGAACGCGGATCGCGCTGGGTTTTTCGAGCAACTCGCGCAGGCGTATGGGGGCGATACATCGAAGGAGGAGCCTACTGAGAAACCGAAACCACCGCCGACAACGCGTGTGTGGCCGCGACGAGACGCGGACGATGATTCCTCTGAGGAAGATGAAGCAAACAACACGCGACATCTACACGACTGGGCCAACCCCGCCGGACCCAAGAAACGCAGCCCAGCGGAAGCAGCTGCGGCGTGGGCGCCGTCGACGGAGCAGCCTCTCATGGAGCTCTTGGGGATGACATTGTTTCCGTTCAAATACGACACTGGGGTGGTGGAGAGGAGTATGCGGAAGGTGAAAGCGGTGTATAAGCCTGGCGAAGTGGATAAAGAGCACAATCGGAAGTGGAAGGGCGTGGATGAGGAGTTGGTGAGGCGACTTGCGAGGGTGGTGTTGAGTCCGTGGAGTAATTGGGAAGAGGTGAAGGTGAAGAAGGAAGAGGAGGTGGAAGAGGGTGTGGGTATGGGTGTTCCGTTTGATTATCGCGTCCCAGAGGTTCAGGTGCCAGGCGCGTCTGATTCAGACGCGAAGCAGTCCTCGCATGATGCACTCCAGGACGATATTACACTGCTCCTGGAGCCTCGGGTCGCGGAGCTCGTTTGCGTAGGGGTGGGAATAGCAGGGACGTGGGTGCAGCTCGTCCCTGTCCGCGAGGAATTTGGGTTTGGTGCTGGCAGTGGTGGGAGGGGACGCGGGCGGGGCAGAGGCGGAGGCGGGGGTGGTGCTCAGAAGGAAACGAGGTTTTGGTATGTGGAGGAGATTTATATGGCGATACCTTCGTTTTGGACGTTGGGTGAGCCCGAGGAGGAGCTGGTGCTGCCTGATGATTTTGAGTCGCTTTTGGAGGATGATGGATGATTTCTTTTTTTGGTGATATTTTTATTCAGATTTACTTCTTGCTGCTGTCTTGAGAAATTGTGTTGTACCTTGGACAGTTGTTGTAACTTTTGTAGCGATAGAAATGTTGTTGGCGTGTTGCAACGTAGGTCAAATTTTGCACCTCGGATGAGAACAGTAGCGTTAAAGACAAGATGTCTGAAGACAGGCTCTCTCCTTCGAATTCTCAGGGCCTATTTGAGGGTCAGTTAAAAGAAAATTTTGCAAATGAACGAAGGACCAGGATGCGCACCCGTCTCCAATCGTAAACTGTCAATCTTTGTTAGACGAAATAACAGGCACCTGGAAAGGAGATGCATATCCCACAGTATAAGGTGTTCTCTTGAATGAACCACATCTGTCCTCCACCCAGCTGTCAATTATATCCCTTTGAATGGGGAGCAAGAAGGCGCGGTCCTCTAAAATTGGACGGAATCGAAATACCAAATCTTTCCCCCTTCAGCTTCGACAAGCTTGTGCAGCACCAAGCACACCTTGTGGGGAGAATCAGGATGCGTCGATTGACATTCCTCTTAGCAGCAGGCAAAGGTCAAATTTATGAGATGGAGTGGGGCTGGGTGATCTATGCCTTCTGTGCAATGTTCCTGTGGGCGATATGCATCATGTTGCTTGTATTTCAATCGTTTGCCTCGGGCGTCTACCTCCACTCTATTACCGATTAATGCGAGGCAGAAAAAATGTCGTCATTGAGAAGCAGCTATGTGTGGTTGGGTATCATACACGAAAAAAATGCATTACTGTACAATTGAAATCTGAGATTTCGGAACGGAGGAGCTAATCAGAGGTTCCAGGTCGTGCAGAATCGATAGAGCATGGCGGTCAGGGTCACCATATCCATCGTGGGTGGGTGCATCTGGAAAGGATGCTTTTAGTACATTTCCTCCGCTATCGAAACAAAATTATTTGACTTGCCACTGTGCCCATTCCCGCATTTCGGATATAGTGGAGTTCACCATAGACATCGCCAATCTGGTAACGAACCTGCCGCGTCGGGCGGAAAAAAGCGATAATTTCACCGTTGGGGTCCTGAAGCTACAGGAACAAGTTCGCAAGAAGTTTAACAGATCTAAGCCTGGCCGAACTTACCACAACATCCACAGTCGTAGTGCTTGGCCGCCATCTATATTGAAGATCGTCGGGTCCCGTGAAGTATCGCGCCCCCTGGAAGATAATAGGCGTTAGAAGGGACGGCTCGAACGTTAAATCAAGCTTAAGCCTCACGCAGATCGCCTCGTCGGGTCGAGCGAGATCGGCCATCCTCAACACATTCTAGAAAATGAACGATATGAAAAATGCTGGTTCCTCTTGTACGAGGAAGGTCAAACCGACCTTTCCCATCACGACGCGACCTAAACCACCGTTCGCGGACCATTCGAGCTTTGCGACGCGGTCTTCTTTGTTGGGGCGAAGCGTGCGCCACATAGTAGTAACGGTTTGACCTTTCTGAGCCACGGTCGACTGGGTAATTGGATGAGGGATCTCCATAATTTCCACATGCGATGAACACACCTGAAATCTGTAGAGTACGCCCCAAGAGTTGAAGAGGACACTCTCCCGACAATCCTGGTTCGTCCAGGAAAGGATGTCGTTGGGGGCAGCAGCGACAGGAACCAGAGGGAAGTTCTGCAGAGGATCCTGGTTCGTCGAGGAAAGAATGTCGTAGGGGGCCCCAGCGACAGCAACCAGAGGGAAGTTCTGCTGAGAATCCTGGTTCGTCCGGGAAAGAATGTCGTTGGGGACAGCAGTAACAGCAGCCAGAGGGAATTTCTGCTGAGAATTCATGATTCACCAATTCAACTGGTAAATGGGAAAGAAACGGACCGCAGTTTTCAGTTTCAATGAGACGACACCTTTGGCAAAGTCATTGACATTTATCCTTTTAGCCAGCGCTTGTTAACTACATACCGTTTTCCTCAGATAAGTCATGTGTTTTTATGATCCTCGAAAACAGCTCTTCTGACGGTGGCAACGAATGGTCCGCCTGGTTTACTAATATCAGTGGAGGTGAGATGATGCTAAGCATAAGGTTCAAGCACCTCCGTTATAACCGAAATCCAGTTGACATCTTCAGTGATTGCAATTTTCGCCCCAGGTTTCTGAGTTATTTAACGAATAAGCGTGCAACGAATGAAAAAACAAAAAAAAAAACCTTTTTCAGAAGGAAGTTGTTGATGACGTCAGAAGGATGCACCCTCTATAACACCGTTTCGTGAGGGGCTTCGAGAATCGTGACATACAGTATCATACATACCAGAGATGTCACAACCTCTTCGAATTGAACGTTTGGTCTTGTCTGAGTCGGGCCAGGATTGCTGGAGTCACGCTGGCTCGTTGAAGAACGGTACCCACCGAAACTGTCAGACTGTCTAACAGCGGGGACTCCAGGGGATGAAGGTGTCAAGTTAGAGGAAGAGGCATTCGCATTTTCCTGGACGGAGAGCAGCCCAGACTCGGATGAAAGTTTGTTCCAGATGTCGTCGTTCAGTGTCGCATTGAGGGTTTCCACGAACAAGCATTGGTTCTTATACACAACTCCCCGTTCCGTTTCTTCGTACATTCGCAGCTCTTCTACTTCCTGCGGGTCGGGTCCTGCTCGCACCTCAGCCATTCCCGAGTACTCCCACCCGTAGGTGCGGCCGAGGGAACTTTCTCTGATCTCCTTGAACTTCAGGCGCAATGCATCGTGCTCTGTGAGGTTGGAGAAGGTAGCCATCCCCCATGTCGTGGATTTGTCGCAGCCGATGGCGAGGCGAACGTCACCGTTTTTGGCCTCGCGACCACGCACCCCGTTCACGTACTTGTACCAGCTTTCAGCATGAACCGAGAGGTAGTTTTTGAATATTGTGACGTTCCCTAGCTTCTCCGAGTAAGCACCCTGCGGCATTGTGACGACAGCGCCTTCAGAAGCAGAAGTCTTGAATGATAAGCTGCTGCGATAAATGAGTATAAAAAAATCATCAAGAAGTTGGAATAGGCAATACGCACGATAGATTACCGTCTCTGCCAGTGAGCGATCTCTCGACTGAAGTACTCGCAAGATAACTGTTCGTTTTGAACTCAGTGTAACCTCGAATGTCAGTCGACTCTAGCGGAGGGTATAGTGGAACAAAACCCTCTGGGAGATTGCGAGGGTTAATCGGGTGGTTGTGTGGAAGACATATATTAAACATAAAGTCAAAACCCCCGTAATCGGTGATGATGCCAACATCACCCACGCAGATTCCTTTCCGTCGATATTCGATAGGAAGTCGGTCATTAGGTTCAGGGATCCATAAAGGTGAGCCACGGCCCTTTACGGCGAGTTGGCGATAATAGATGTCACAGCTTCTTTGCACAGGGAGTGACGTTCGTCGGGTCTGTCAATCGATTGTTAGTGACTTCGGGAAATGGAGGTACTAACAGTATTATACCCATACATGTTCACCTTCGATGGATTATGAAATGTGGATAGTGTTGAACAAGAGAGAGGGCTTACGGGGCGCAGGATCTCGGGGTTGAAATGACACGGCATCACTTTCGGATGGTTGAATGGAATGCGTTGATGCTGGGAGATTTAACTATTGAGGGTTATAATTGAAATAAACTTTAAATGCGGCCCCTCTTACCGTGGGCGGGAGTTCATCGACATCGTTTAGCGCTGTATCTAAATTATAAAAATCCATAAAGAGCCATTCGGATGCTCGAATGGAAAGGGCTAACGGTTTAAGTTGATTGTAAGGTTGGTTTGGTGGCCTCGGGCTGTACTGAATTGTCCTCCTTGTATCTCAATGTTACGAGCAGATTGAAAAAGAGACCCTGAAGCGGGGATGAGTCTGTTGGAAGCAAGGTCGTTAGAGAACCGCAGGCTCTGCATGATTGATCGATGAAGCCCACTGTGGATTCACGTCCTGGGTACGCCTCACTATTCCTCTTCTTGTAGAAGAGACTATCAAAGATCCCGACGGTCGTGGAATCTGGCTTCTGCCACGGACACTGACAGCTCGATTAGAAGGATTTAATCCTTGGGTACTGCTCTATCCAGATCAAAGTACTTCTCGTTCGTTGTCTTCGTTTAGGTGAGTAGAACTGCTTACAGGCACGTGGGTGGGACTTCCTCCAGACATATTTCCAGAGAAAAGGAAATCCAAGAAGCGGTAAATAGAGATGGTGGTCAGACTAGGAGCTCTTGACGTACGCCTCCCAGTCTCGTTAACCAGACTCTAGTTCGACAACGTGACGATGAGAATCCCATGTACTTGGGTACTGATTCGGACTTTGAAATTGCCGAATGGCAACATTTGGTGAAGGATAGACTCGCGACCAGTCCTTATAAGGTGGTGATCACACAGGGCGGTTGCTTATCATTTGTTGTGGCGTTGTTGTGGTGGCAAACATATGGCGGAGTGTGAAAAGGAGGATCACCACTGGGAACTTGCTGGGAACACAAATTTTGCCCTTCCATAGACGCTCAATAGATATATAAAACACTTATACATTTTAGGAAGTCCGTGAAAAAGACAATCTAGGTAATGATCCTCAGTAAATAGTGAAGCCAGGCAATAGTCCGTGAGTAAGGTTGGCGTGCCGGGAACTCTACGGCAGGATTTGAATCTGCGTCTAAGCCACCGTGCTTCTCACAACTCCCACGATGACTTCTTCTAGGCTCTGGGCCTTCAATTGATGCTGAGATGTTCAGTCAGGAGCAGTAAGTACCCAGATTATGCATACTGCGTCGCTTTTGTGTATAATTAATCTCTGCCATGGGACTTGCAAGTACTTACGTACATTCCTGAGTGTCCAGGATATGAATGAGTATTACATATAGGAAGCGTTTATATTTGCATTGGTTAATGGAACTATCTGCCAGTGTCCTCATAAAACCTTGCTCATCGGGGGGATATCACCCCTCCATAATATTTTTGTTCACAACAAAGCACTTTATATAAATTGGGGTGACTCGGAGTAACCAAAATTTGGACAAAAGTTGCTTCCCTGGGGATAATCTACATCATGATTGAGCGACGGCATTCCCATAATAATCAAGCAGAATTAAACATATTTTCAACGTCATAAAATCTGGATTCCAGGTGGCTCTCTTCCTCTTCCGGTATGATGAGCACCATGTCGAAAATTAGAAAGTCACCACAGAAGGAATAAATTTATTATCTCACCATATTTTGGGTCCCAAGCGCCGCTTTTCTATACTCGCTAATAACCACTAGCAAGTGATCGCAAGTACCTTGCAGATTTATTTATGGCCCCAGAACTTGACGGAAAAGGAAGAACAATGATTTTTGAACGAATTATTCCAACACACCGGACGAGTTAAAATCATTAAAGAGCACTCATAGCCCCTTTTTGGGGGCTGGAACCGCTGGATGGCCCACCAGTGGGTAATGAGTGTTGCGAATGACGGGCGGTAAGGAGGTGTTGTGTATTACCATATGCGGAAGCACATTTGGCATATCGCGCACGCTGATGAACGAAATGAGTTCGTGGGATATCAAAATCCTGCCATAGAGTTCCCGCCAACACTACCGTGAGATGTCCATGAAGTAGGCTTGATTGACCAAACTTGATTGTCATTTTAAAAACAATTGGCTGACTGCAAAGTCAATCAAAAAGTCATCCAGGTGTCATTCCCTATTGTCGGCTAGAACACCTACAGCAGCCAAGAATAGTCATACCAGTCAGGACTCAGATTCCAGTCATTCCCTCAATATTCTTGAAATTCGCATGCTATGTTAAAGCAGGCAGCCTGAGCGGTGCTATTATAAACAGTGTTTTTAACTTGTGTATTTTATTTATTTATTTATTTATTTTTAAAATCATTGTTTATTCTCCTTTGTGGCGAACCATATGGTAGAGAATATATGTCGAGTGAGAATCTGTCTATAAAATGTGTCCAAATGTAGTGAAGCGAGTCTGCAGCCTTGCAACCAGGGTCACAAAGCACTAGAAGGAAGTGCGATGGGGTCCTGAGGACCATAAGTACTAAGGTGCATGTAATGCCGAAGATAAGGGATTATAAGGTTGAAAATATGAATATAAGAAGATAAAGATAAAGAGAGAGAGGACAATAGAGGGGAGGAGAAGGTAATAAAAGAGGGGAGAAAGAAG
>Ga0307517_10008699_pt1 | contig 14524 bp, 22 predicted proteins | sample 23_EM_MG_FD_194515 | JGI IMG/M metagenome (GOLD analysis project Ga0307517, IMG submission 194515) | Populus trichocarpa ectomycorrhiza microbial communities from riparian zone in the Pacific Northwest, United States - 23_EM | ecosystem: Host-associated > Plants > Roots > Unclassified | place... | reverse complement strand
ATATCTGTTGTTTTGCCCAAGTCGTTCGTTCCGTGCTCGTTCCCTGAGGAAGTGGGAGAATGGCGTCATTATGATTCTCTATTCTAGTCCAAGGACCACCTGACCCCTACCAATACCTACCACTAGTCCCCACTGCAGCTTGCGCTCTCAAGGTCGGATAGTCCAATTTCCCTCACCAACATGATGGCAGAAGTAGTGGCTCCAGAAACACCGCATTACGTCCCAGCTCCTGAAACTAAAGCCAATGGTGATTCAGAGTTAACTTTATTTACTACAACATAAGGCTCTAGCTTAACTTTTCTTTCACAGTGGACTATGCCGATCTTCCTATCATAGACCTATCTAAGGCTGCCACCCCAGAATGTCGTTTGGCTCTCGCACAACAAGCGCGCGACGCGATGTCGAACCACGGCTTCTTCTATGTCGTTAACCATGGGCTCACGCCTGCGCAAGTCAGTATACTTCTTCTCTCTTTTTACACCATGTTCTTTATCTTTAAAGAAGACAGAACGGATGTTTGATATAGCAGATATTCCTTTTGCGAGGGTCAGCGAAGAAGAGAAGAGGATCTATGTGGCGAGGATGAAGGAGACTGGTTCGTATCAAGGATACAAACCTAGACAATACTGGGTAAATAAATGGCTTCCCTGGGCAGTGTTATCTAACATGTTGACCGACCGATAAATTAGCACATCGATGGCGGCGTTCGTGACCAAATGGAACACTACAATGGTAGGGTTTTCTTTCACCCTCGTCTTCACTCTTCTGATTCAATTTTCAGTCAACAGAGACGTCAGGAAGCGTCAACATCCGGAACCCCTTCGTCCATTCCTTCCTGAAATAGAAACCTTTGCACAACACAACCATGAGAACGTATTACATCCTATTTTGAGGTGGGCGGTCAGCCATATAGAATCACTCAATCATTCATGGAGACTAGGCTTCTTTCCATTGGTTTGGAACTACCAGAAGAAACTCTCGTCAACCTTCATGGCTTTTCATCTGTTGGAGAGACTTATGGTGAGCAAGAGCAACACATCTTGGCTGGATATTGTGAGTCGCTGAAACCAGCAATCTCTCAGTCCGCTTTATGAAGTAGTAAGTTGAAAATTGTCGTATTTGTGCTTCATCTCACTGTTCTCCAGTTATCCGCGCTCAAAGGAAGAGGAATTCAAAACTAAGAATGTTTGGCTCAAAGGACACACTGGTACGCCAATCCTCAAGTGAAATTTGGTGGGTCTATTCACTAACCCGATTTCCATGAGACTTTGGCACTATCACAGTATTGTACAGTCAACCCGTAGCTGGACTTCAGATCCTCACCAAAGACGGAGCTTGGAAATGGGTCAAGCATATTGAAAATGCACTGGTCGGTCGCAGTCTTTCGGTTTCCCCCCACCTCCCCCATTCGGACAAATTGCTGAATCCAAAGGCAGGTTATCAACGCCGGTGACGCACTTGAATTTCTGTCTGGAGGGTTTTACCGTGCTACAATCCATCGGTATTGCCCTTTTCTTGGTACCTATTAACATCTGAATTTTCGAAATCTCAGCGTTGTTCAACCACCTCCAGACCAGCAAACGTACACCCGCGTAGGTCTCTTCTACTTTTGCATGACGGATGACAACGTCAAGCTTGCGCCCCTTCTCGAGAGTCCTGTCCTCCAGCGCCTCGGGAATCTGAAGAGATTTAATGGCATAGAGGCGCCTTCAATGGAAGCTTGGAGAAGGGGAAGGACGGCTGCTTATGGCCAAAGTGATTTGAAACCGGCGGGGAATGGCGTCGAGGAGGAACTAATTAACGGGGTTGTGGTCAAGCATTATAACTGAGTTGGTTTGAACGCCCCCAAATTCTGGGGATATCTCTGAGGTGGAGGTGTTGAGGGTTCTCAAGGGTTCGAACAAGCGTACGGATGGGATACGCGTGGATACAGAATACCACAGTGAGAATTAAAGAGAGAAAACTAGCTACGAACCCGGCCACTGAGTGACAAAGGAATTACCCTTGTGTTATCTAATCTAGAAGCCCTTGTACATATCTGATGCTCTAAGTAATTACAAGTCTTTATGGATACATACACTTAGTTCATGGTACAGAAGTCCCACTACTTGAGTTGGGATATCGAGCGTCACAAGGTCAAGTGGCCACGGCGAAGGCATCGTGCATATGACAAACTCACAACAAGTCAATCGAGGTCATTCCTTCAGGTCAACAACAACCGCTTGGAATCCTGGGCCACCCAATGTTGACCTCACACCGTTCCGGGTCGCGTGTAGCCCCTTCGGCCGATTCGCGGCGTTGACGAAGACCGCAATTCTAAATCTTCATCACGTTCCAATGACGGGGGTTCAGCTGCACTGTTGGTATCGCTGGGGGCCAAATTCACGGGGCCACCATTCTGGTTTGAGGGAGGAGCAAAACCGTCTGCAGGGTCCCATTTGTGGACGCAAGCTCCGTGCGCTGCGTGGATGCGTCCAGCTACGTGCAGACGAGGTCGCAATTCGGGAAAATGAGCGCGAAGGGCTTCACAACTGACCATATCTCCTCTCATGGTGGCCACCTTGAGAGAAAGAATTGTTGGATCTTGTGAGGCAGGAAGAGAGAGCTAAATAAATACAAAATACTTGGGGAATTGGGAGATAAGTTTGCTTGGGGCGACTCTGACAGTGTACTTGTGGATTCCTCTGATCAAAGGCCTGGGACGGAGATTGTAAGTGACGAATTAGGACTCCGACTCCGACCCCTTTACGTAAAGGCACTGTGTTTCTTAAACATACTCTCCCAACATGAACACTTCATTTGCCCTTCTACATCCTATTCACACCCGAATACTTCAACCACGCTCTTGGACCTCCCAGCGGAACTCCTGCTCGAAATTGCCCAACGACTTGATAACCCTGCCCTTTTGAGCCTAAGTCTCACATGTCGCTCTGTGCATGCACTTTCTTTGCCAACAACAAGATCTACGATCCAAGGTCAGGTTGCCTATTCGCGTATTCCACACCTGTTGAGACGCTTCCTGCACTTCGCATTGCTCTATTCATACAAAATCTTGACCAAGTGAATTATTCCTTCAACCCAGGTGTTGAAAGGATGCTTGGAGAGGTACATGACTTGCGTGCACTTATTTCACGCATGCCCACAATCAGATTCGTTTCACTGGACTTGATGTCTGTGGACGCGCATTTCATAAATGGCGTGCCTCAAGTTTTGGATCCCCAAGTGTGGAAAAAAGAGTTCCAGGGCCTTCTCGATCTAATTTTGGAAAAGGGCTGCTACAATTTATGTGTCCAGGGTGGGGTGAGATTCATCGAATTCTACTCCAAAGATGCAGAATTTCCCCAAGCCGAAGGTAGGTCTTTTTTCTGTCCAGCGGCTCGCCTCGTTTCTAGTGCTGATGTATCCGACAGTCATTGAGTCAGACCTCAACACTAGACGGCGGAAAAGGCGAAAACGGAAGAGGTTGTCAGGGACGGTGCGGCGTAGGCCATCCAAAAAGGTTGATGAAGCCCAAATAGTCGTCCATTCGCCCATTGTGCCGGCACGTAACATCAAGCTAACCAATGTTTCTATCCACTCCAACATGTTGCTCCTATATCCTTTCTTAGAATGGACGGTGGCCATGCTCAACTCCGGAGCCTCGACGATTCGCAAACTCTCCATGAAGTCCTTGGATCTCTCGCGACAACCATGGAAAAGGTTCTTGAATAGTGTTACACTTCCTCAACTCTCCGAATTTGACCTAAACCCTCTCACACCTGTTCCCTTCGCTGACATACACTCATTCCTTGGCCATAATCCCAGTATCGAGATTCTCCATTTGTATGGGGTAGAGGTACCCGAGGGGGTATGGCCGCCTCCTTCCCTCACCATTCCGATCCTTCCTCACATCACAAGCATCCATTCTATGTGGTATTCATCCTCAAGGGTCTCCTATTGGATAAGAAGGCATCCCCAAACCTCACTAACATCGCTATCTCTTCGAAACCTTCTTATGAAACCATTGTAACCACAGCCCCATTCAATTATGCCCTATTCGACGACGCGCTGGAATGCGTCGTTAGTTTCCCCACAAAAATTAATCTGACCCTACGTTTCGGCGGCACCGATGATAGCGATATATATAACTGGTTCGAGGAACACTTGGCCATGACGAACGGCGCCTCGAAATCCAGCGTCATCTCGCGGCTGGATAACGTCACTTCCCTCCATGCCTTCTCGTGCTACTTTGATTATAGTTGGAAGACGATCGAGGTGCTACCTGACTGTAGGTTCGGAGCAAGCCCTTGCTCTGGTCCGGTTACCGGACACTGCGAAGGTGAGAGCCAAACATTAAAATTGCCTTTAACGGCTCTATTTACTCAACAAACATCCGTATTCGGCTTTGTTTGTAGCACCAAGCAGAAGGGGCTTGCTCCGAACCTAACCTGACTGGTTGGGTTTGTTCCCGAATTTGACGTCGATCGATTTTGGGGCGCTGACCGCGCGAAATTTGCGCAACTTGAAAAAGAAGGAATTTGTGAGGAAGGTGGCGAAGGCGTGCCAGAAGGTGGTTGTATATACATGGGGAAATATTACATTTGGAACAGGTGGATACCAATTTGAACGCGAAAGGTGGCCAGGGATGTTGATCTGCTTGAACAGAGGTCGGATTTGTAGTAATGTATTCTTGTTCATGAAACTCCAGCCCAAAGATCATGTAATATGATATTGAAGGTTCATATGTTTGAATTTCGTATTTATCTACTTAGGCGAGGCAAAAAATGTTTTCAAGTGTTGGCCGGTAACGTTCCTCGTCCTATAGATTAGTATCTGGCGAACTTGCGTTAGTTAAATTCAGGATAAGACCCTCCCAATTCACCTAGGGTGGAGGAGCTGTCGACCAAAACAATAGATCAACCAGCACTGGCAAACCGCTGGTCTGAATGACGAATGATGCATTGATGACTCGACTCCCCGGCATCAAACCCGTGGCAGTGAAAGGTTCAAGGTTTTACATTCTCCCCCAACATAAACCCAAGTATTCGCCATTCACAAAGTATTTCAACCGCTAGGCATCATGGCTTGTGGGCCCTCCAAATCTAATTCAGTTCAGAATACGGTTGCCACGCTCTGCGACCTCCCAGAGGAACTCCTTCTCGAAATTATCCAACACCTCGATAACCCTGCCCTTTTGAGCCTAGGTCTCACATGCCGCTGTGTGCACTTCCTCGCCTTGGACACTTTATTTTCCAACAACAATATCCACTCCCCAAAGTCAGGGTGGTTAACGGCGTACGACACACCCGTTGAGACGCTCCCCGCACTTCGCCATGCCCTTTTTATACAAAAACTTGACCAACTGTATTATTACTTCAACCCACCTTTTAAAAGGATGCTTGAGGAGGTACGAGACTTGCGTGCACTCATGTCACGCATGCCCACAGCCGGAGTCGTTAAACTGCACTTCTCTGTTGTGGACCGCCATTTCGGAGTCGCTGGAAGGGAGCCTCGAGGCTTGAATGCTGAGGTGTGGAAAGAAGAGTTCCAGGGCCTTCTTGATGTAGTTTTGGAAAAAGGCTGCTACGAGTTATATGTGGAAGATGGGGCGACACTTGTCGGACTTTTCTCGAAACATATTGTAGAATTTCCGGACGTCGACGGTGAGCTTTATTTTTATTTTGCCACCCAGCTTGTCCCATTTTCGCAGCTGCTGGAGCTGATAGCCAGAAAGCCATCGCGTCAGATCTTAATGTGCGGCTCGAGCCATCCATGGAATCTGTGAATCGGTCCTTTGCTCCAGGTCAGAATGTCACGGTCGAAACTCCGGATGGACAGAGGGTCATCCATTCGCCCATTGTACCGGTCCGTAACATCAAGCCAACCAAAGTTTTCATCCACTCCGACATGTTGCTCCAAAATCCTTTTTTCGAATGGACCATCGGCATGGTCAATTCCGGAGCTTCAACGATTGGCACACTCTCCATGAAACTCTCAGATCTCCCATCAGAAACCTGGAAAGTGTTTTTGAATGGCATCACACTACCCCAACTGTTCGATTTTGAGATAACCTGTGGACTCGTTGTACCTCTCCAGAATGTTCGCTTTACCGATGTGCACTCATTCCTGGAACATCATCCCAGTATCGAAATTCTCTATTTGTATGGAGTAGAGGTACCCAAGGGGATATGGCCGCCTCCCTCGCCCACCATTCCGATCCTTCCTCGCCTCAGAAGTATCATGGCACATCCATTCTACGTGGTATGGGTCCTCAACAGTCGCCTATTGGACAAGGAGGCATCCCCAAATCTTACTAACATTGGCATATCTTCGGAATGCGCCCGGAATCCACCTGCCTTCGATTATGCCCTATTCGATCACGCGTTAGAATGCGTCGCTGCATTCCCCACTGGAAAAAGCAAATTAGTGCTACGTTTCGCTTCCATCGGTGATACTAATATAAGTGACTGGATCAAGAAGCACTTAGCCACGACGAACGATACCCCGAAATCCAGCGTCATCTCGCGGCTATATAATATCACTTCCCTCTTTATCTCATCATTCTGGCATGTTGACTATGACTGGAATTTGATTGGGCTGCTACCTGGCTGGCTGGGAATGTTCCCGAATCTGACTGCGATCGAGTTTACGGATCAACCCCAGGCAAACGTGCACAAGTTGGAAGACAAGGAGTTCCTGAAGAATGTTGCAATGGCATGCCGGAGGGTGGGGGTTTTGGGTGTGCAAAAGCGGAAATTACGTTTAGATAAGGTGCGCAGGAATATCAATATCAAGATGAAAGCGGAGAGTGGCCAGGGATCAGAGGGTGGTGTATCTGCTTGAATAGAGGTGGGATTTGGTACGGGTGATGGATTCTTATTCATGAAATCTTGCGGGGTTGACGGCTATCTTGTCCTTCTCACATAACACTTTTTCAGACACAAATCGTATATAAGACAAAGGCCATTCAAAACTGACGAATATAATATCAAAGGTTCATAATATAACACTGCAAGGAGGAACTTAGTAGGGAACGGGTTCGGGGTGGCTCGCTCAGCATTCCGTACGCGTTATAAGATATTCATGCATGACTTTATATATACTTGATGTAAAAGGAACAGGATGAGTGAAATCGAAAACGCAAAACTTTACTTTATTATCCACTGCCTTCCTATCTTGGTTACGTCCGCTACGCTGATCTGGGACGCTCTTCAGAGAAAGCATAGAAATCAGCGGTGGAAAATGATGATTCTGTATAATAATGGCCGCCAGCATCCAACGAGCTCGTTTGCAATCCAAGTTGCGAGTTCTTCGCCTTTCAACTACTAGTAATTTCAAAACCACAGCCGCATTCTAGCACAGCTTTCTTGAAGCCTTGGATTCGCCAAAGCCTTTGGACATTTGGCTTGGTGGGATTCAACTATTTTCTACTTCTGAATTCTTGCTGGCCTGAGACTCAGATGCAACGATACATGGGACATGAAGCAAGAGTGCTCAGCGTATAATTGAGAGTTCGGCGAGTTGTGGTAGGTTGGGGTCAGAATCACGCCGGTTAATTAACCTACCTTGTCCTATAGATTGATACTTATCTAGTGCGCTGGCGTTGCTTAAAATTCGGGTACATGACACCGCAATTAGCTTATGTGGGATTGAGGAGTTGTAACTTGTCGATTCCTTGTCGACCACCGGATCGACCCCGTGATTAAAGATCGATGATTAGCACTAGCCCGACTGGCACGTGGCACCACAACTTAAGGTGAAAGCAAAGTAGACCCTGTCTTCACATTCTCTCCCAACATAAACCCAAGTACGCATTCAATTTCTAGGCATCATGGCCTATGAGCCCTCCAGATCTGATTCAGGCTCTCCGAATACTATAACCACTTTCTGCGATCTCCCAATGGAAATCCTCCTCGAAATTGTCCAACTGCTCGATAACCCTGCCCTTTTGAATCTAGGTCTCGCATGCCGCTGCGTGCATTCCATCGCCTTGGACACGTTCTTTACCAACAACAACATCCGTGACCCGAAGTCAGGGTGGCTAGTTGCGTACAGAACACCCGTTGAGACGCTTCCTGCACTTCGCAATGCTCTTTTTGTACGAGAGCTTGACATACTGCATTATTACTTCAACCCGCCTGTAGAAAGGATGCTTCAGGAGGTACGAGACTTGCGTGCCCTCATTTCACGCGTGCCCACAACCGGAATTGTTAAACTGCACTTTTCCGTCGTGGACCAGCATTTCATGGGAGGGGACCCCCAAGTTTTAAATTCTGCAGAGTGGGAGAAAGAGTTTCAAGGTCTTCTCAATCTGGTTTTAAAGAAGGGATGCCACGAGTTATATGTCCAGGGTGGGGCAAAACTTATCAAACTCTACTCCAAACGTATTGTTGATGTCGAAGGTGAGTTTTCTTTTATTCCGCCACCCAACTTGTCTCATTTTCGCAGGTGCTGGGGCCGATATCCAGAATGTGATTAATAGTGGAAGGGAAAGGCAGAAATGGAAGCGTTTATTAGGCACAGTGCACCTTAAGCGATTCAGCTGATCGGTGCTTGGTTCCTGTCGAACTTAAAGCTCACCGAAGGACCAAGCCAACGAAGGTTTCCATCCACTCCGAGATGTTACTCCGAAATCCTTTCTTCAAATGGACGATCATCATGCTCAACTCTGGGGCTTCGACGATTGGCACACTGTCGATGGCAGTCACAGATCTCCCCCAAGAAATCTGGAAAAGGTTTTTGAAGAGCATCAAACTTCCCCAACTCTCTAATTTCGAGATAACCTCTGAACTCATCAGACCTATCCATGGTGTTCGCTTTGCAGATATACAATCATTCCTTGGACATCATCCCAGTATCGAAATTCTCCATTTGTACGGGGTGGAAGTACCCGAGGGGATACAACCGGCTCCTTCGCTCACCGTTGCGATCCTCCCTCGTCTCAAAAGCATCATCGCACATCCATTCTATGTATTATGGATCCTCAACTGTCTCCTACTCCACAAGAAGGCATCTCTAAACCTTACTGACATTGGCATATCTTCGGAATACCACATGAATACAGACACATTCGATTATGGCCTATTCGACGACGTGTTAGAGCGTGTCGCCGCTTTTCCTGTTGGAAAAATCAAGTTGATGCTGCGTTTCGCCTCCGCTGGCGAAAGTGATATCAACGACTGGTTCGAGAACCACATTTCCCAGATGAACGACGCCTCGACATCCAGTATCATCTCGCGGCTGGACAACGTCACTTCCCTCGTCGTCTCATCTTTCTGGTTTGTCCAGTTTAACTGGAAGACGATGGAGCTGCTACCTGAATGGCTGGGGGTGTTCCCAAATGTGACGGCGATCGAGTTTGCGGACCAGCCCGAGGAAAATGTGCACAAGTTGCAAGATAAGGTGTTTGTGAGGAAGGTTGCAATGGCGTGCCAGAAGGCGCAGCAGTTGGGTGTGGGTTGGGAGAAAATACGTTTAGATGGGGTGCGGGGACTTCGAAATTAACATGACCGCCGAAGGTGGCCCGGGATCTGGGGGAGGTGTATCTGCTTGAACAGAGGTGGGATTTGGTTTGGGTGATGGTATTCTTATTCATGAAACTCTTGCGGAGCTGCTCGGACACTATGTTATGCTTTTTCACATTATTATACGATGTTTCTTGATAGCCTTCCTATTGCAATCATGAAAATTCATCTCCCAAAAAGTTATGATCGTTAATTGAATGGTGCTTTGAGCGTGAGCGTAAGTGGTATGAATATACCAACGCTGACTTGTTGGTCAGATGTGGGTAGCCCGGGAGGAAAGCTGGCCTAAAGGAAAGATGCCAGTTCGTCAAGGAGAGCTGCCAATTTTGGTTTAGTTCCGTGGATAAGCGACGATCATGATCGAAACCACGTTTTATGTCGATCAGAAAGGTTCGACAGATTTGACAAGTGTGGCACACTTTGACGCCCGCACACAAACGACTTTCAAGTTGGAACTAAGCCAAGAGGCTTAAAGTAGAACCATTCTAATGCATGTCTGAGTAGCCGGAGTGCGTCTCGATTATTAATGGAATATTCGCCAGCGTAATAACAAGGTTCTCATTATGTAAATGGGTTCGGTTCCCAGTGCGATTTGAGGAATGTGAGTTACGGCAGTCCCAACCTTCCATACAGCGCAATAGAAACAAGTAAAGAAATTTTGAGAAAGGTGCTCGGCAGCAATCCTAATAGAAGATAATCGTGTCAGCGGTGGCGTTAGCGACAGCAAACGACGCCGGCCATAAATGCATCCATACCAAAGGGAAGATAGAATCCTGCGGGTCCATACGCACGCTCACTTGGTATTTACTGGTATGAACACTTCGGGTTCATCGGAGGAGCACCGGCGGTGGTACATATGTACCTGAGCTAATTTGGACTCAAATGGATGAACTGCTGTGAGCTGTCTACATAAGTCTACATATCAACCATCTGCCTAGCTTCAAGGCCGGTTGGGGTTATTGGTCCTAAATATATATGCTCAGATAAGAGAGCCTCGCAACATGAGAATTTGTGATATCGCATTTATTCGATATCTATTGCAATAGAATACTTCTTAAACTTAAAGATATATATAGATAAGTACTAGAAGTAAGGGCGACCAAAAAAAAACCGCTCGCTTTTCCCAGTGGGTATCAAGAACAAATGGTTAATGGTGGTACGGGGTGCAAGAAAGTACGAAGTGGGTGTTTTAAGACGTCCGCCCAGATATTTAAAGGGCAAGGGCGACGATACCGGCGGCGGCAAGGCCAAACACGGCGTTAGCGCCGTGGCTGGAGGCAGCGGCTTTGGAAGGTGTGGAGGCGGCAGCAGCAGTGGTTGCGGGTGTGGCGGTAGCGGATGAGCCTGCAGAGGAGTCGGTGGGAGCAGCCGTCAACGTAACGCCCTGACGAAAACAGCCTAGTGAGATTTCGCGGAAAACGCGTCATTGTGGGGAAAGGTCACGTACAACTTTGAGGCAAAGGTCGACCGAGTACTTGAGAGCGGCTGCGAGATCAGCTCCAGTGCAGGCGGCTTGGATACATTTAGTAGTGCTGCTGACGAAGGCGGTGTTGGTGCACAGGCATTGGACATCCGAGACGATGCAGCCTCCAAGATCAGCACTGGCTGTGCAGGGGGCGGCACAGGCTAAAAGATTCAACAAAGTTTGTCAGACGAAGGACGCGATATCCAGAAGGCGCGTTGGACTCACTTGGGAGGTTATCCTGGCGAGCGAAGAGGGAAGAGGCGGATGCGGAAGCAGCGGCGCCAAAAAGGGTGAATGCAATGGTGGAGAAACGCATAATGGATGTGATAACGTGAAAGAGAGTGGACTGATTCGTAAGGTCAAAGGTCAAAGGCAGGGAAGCAAGACTCGAATGAGAAGCTGAGGGGAAATCGACATGGCCCGGGGGGTCTTTATACGGACGGCAACCATGGGAGTTCAGGGCACATTTTATGGTTCCTGATTTGGGAAGTCCAGAAGGGAGAGTGGGAATTCCATTCCTTCTACGAAAAACCACATGGCTGATTCTCTCACTCGCTTACAACGGATTCAGTTTGGCTTTCATAGACAACGAGGAACGAATAGCCGTTCATGATCAGGACAATGGCTTACAAAAGTTTACAAGGCTTCAAATAATGGGAGGAGCATTCGCAGGACAAAGGCACAAAGGATCGTCCAAATTTAGTCCATTGTTTGAATTTGGTGATGGATCAAATTACTGTTCCTTGACAGTTTGTTTGTCCACGTTAACTATGGAACAATGATGGAATTCGGGCTCCGATTGCACGGCAGACACCGATGACTGGCAAGCCACTTGAACCTTACTTTGTTTACACAACAGACGGGCACCAAATAGGCATCACGACTTCACGACCTTTGCTCATCGACACCGACATCCTCAAGACATGGTAAGCCAACCTCTGATATTTTTTTCATATGAAACGTTACTGACGTCTTATCTCTCTATAGGCACCAACTGCTACCAAGAAAAAGGTTTGTTCTCCCTGAAAACTCGTGCACAAACATCGTAGCTCATCAAGGTGAACAGACAGGCGGCAAGACTCGCTCTGCGCTGCAGGATGTCGTTACCCGGGAGTACACCATCCATCTCCACAAACGCGTACACGGCCGCTCATTCAAAAAGCGAGCCCCCTGGGCCGTCAAATCCGTGATCGACTTTGCCCAAAAAACTATGGGAACCACTGATGTGCGACTGGACCCCAAACTCAACCAGGCTGTCTGGGCTCAGGGAATCAAGACTGTTCCCCATCGTCTGCGGGTGAAGCTCGAGAGTGCGTGGATATATTTTCGTGTTTTGGATCTCATGTATTGATGATGGTTTGGTGTGATTTATAGGAAAACGTAACGACGATGAGGGTGCCAAGGAGAAGCTCTATACATACGTCTCCCATGTTCCCGTCACATCATTCAAGGTACCCCATTCCCAAAATTTTTCGATTGGATGTTAAATCTCATGTCTATGTGTAGGGCCTGCAAACAGTTCTCGTTGACGCGGAGTGATTGTTCTTGTCTGCGCTGTTTACTCCTCGTCTTTACGCATGCAATTTCATATGCTTTACATGCGCGCCACACACACCTTATGATATGTCTTGCACAATCAAAATCTTTCTTTTCCATGAGAAATATGGCGGTTTGAATTACTTTTTAAGGAGTTTGCTTCAGGCTTCTCATTTACAGCCGAATTCATATCATTGGTCTCGCTTATGACGTTTACACCTTTCAAGGAACGCGGGCGGCGGACTACATATAAAAGAACAAGGGGGTCAGGACAAGGCATTCCCGCCCTTGATCATGATGCGTCTTCGACTCCGGACAATTTTGATTATGAAAACTTTCCTGTTTCAAATTTCGGAGCCAATATGTATGCAAACTCAAATATTCGGTATCAAAAGAGTGTATTCATCGCCAGCTACAGGTCCGCAGGTATGTCCGGGTACCCCCAGTGGTCCATAACTCGCAATACGATAATAAAATGTCCATATGTCAAGTACGTCCTCATACGGACTTATCATACTCCGAATCTGAAGGTACGGGGGCAGCGAACGCCGCGTACACCCTCGAGCGTTTGTTCACCTTGTTGTACGAAGGCGGCCCAGGTGTGAATCCCACAGGCGAGGGGCTCTGGATCAGTGGCGGGGGACGGTGGCTCCGCTGCAGCCCACGTGAGGTGAATGTACGTTTCGAGGTCCCTGCGGTGCTGCCCTCGGTGTGGTGGGTGGAAGAGCTGGCACCGACGCCTCGTTGGGAGCGTGTGTTCTGCGCTTGCGATCTCCGTGCGCTAGTTCGCAGACGCGCGGAGGGGTGCGGAACGGCGAGGAGCCCTGTGCTGGAGCTTGAGCCGTCGTTGGCCCCCACACGCGAATAGCCGAGTTGGGAATAGCCTGCTTCGCGTGAGGAGCCGCCGCCGACTCTGGACTCGCGGAGGTGCGGGTGGTTGTGCTGCAGGTTCGCGGGGTGCTTGGGGTCGGTGGTTTGCCGGTAGTACGTGTAGACCAGGACGTAGTGTATGACGGAGGGGATGAACCCGAAGATGAACACTGAGGCGACTTGCGACCAGGATTGGTGCACCCAGGCGTAGACGCATTCTGTGAAATAAGTAAGAGATCGATTAGGGTTTTGGGTTTGGGAGTAGGATGGGAATGGACTGACGTTTACGGGCGAATTTCTCTCCAGTTGCAAACACGGAGCCAGGCCAAGGCCGCGAACGCTGAGATGCAGGGATTAGGATAGCAGAGTCGGTAAGGGGAAGAATTGAACATACGAATGACGACTTCTCATATGCACGACCTTCCACTGCTAATGAAACACATTCCAATACCAGCTCCTCCTAAATAAGTTGTGGTCGTTAGTAGCAAAAATAAAAATCAGAAAGTGAAATCTCATGCGTACAGCGAAGGTGAAGTAAGAAATGCCCCTTATAACAGCAGCACCTGTAATCAACAAGGATGCGAAGAAGGCGAGATAGAGGTAGACACGGATCAAGCCTAGCCGTTGCTAGAAGGAGGATCAGGTCAGCTTATAACAGAGTCATCTAGGTGGCAAAGAAATTCACCAGGGAAACCCCAATGATACCATATATTTCGATGAAGAATGCGAACATATACATCGCGCCCAGCGCGAGGGAAACCCTTAGGAGGTTCTCAGCTCCCTCTGTGGTTGGTGAGCAAGTTGTGTGTACGACGCTAAAACAATAAATTACCTGTATCATCGACGATAGCATCTTCGAAGGCGTTTTGCTGGAAGAAAAATGTTAGCGCAGGGCACTTGAATGATAATAGCAACGAAAACGAAACGAACAGCCCTGAGCAAGAAAGAAGCAAAATATTAGATGCTGTTGTTAAAGAAGAGTAAATTAGAACTCGTACGCAAATGCATATCGTAAACCGTTGAGACCAGCAACTGTAAGGCATAGAACTCCGTCAATGACTTGATTTGTACGTGGCGAACACCGTCGACGACTTACCGGCGATGATTGGGTTTTTCCAACTAGCTTTGTAGAGCTGCGAGGCAAACGACT
>Ga0307517_10008697_pt1 | contig 14527 bp, 11 predicted proteins | sample 23_EM_MG_FD_194515 | JGI IMG/M metagenome (GOLD analysis project Ga0307517, IMG submission 194515) | Populus trichocarpa ectomycorrhiza microbial communities from riparian zone in the Pacific Northwest, United States - 23_EM | ecosystem: Host-associated > Plants > Roots > Unclassified | place... | reverse complement strand
CACCGAGAGCGACGCCGATCCGGCCGACGCGGCGCTCCTCGGACAACTGCATCCCACGGCCCGCCGGGTCACCATCGGCACCGGCGAACTCGCCGCCGCTGCCGCCCGCCAGCACCCGGCCTGCGCGCTGCTGCCGCAGGAAGCCGACGAGCACGGCGTGGTCACCGCCGTATGGCACCGGACCCGCCCCTTCCACCCCGAACGGTTGTATACGGCACTTGAGGACATCACCTGCGCCGCCGTCCGCAGCCGCGGCCGCTTCTGGCTGCCGCCGCCCTCGACCGGCACCCCGAACACGGCGACCGCGCTCAGCACCTGACCTTCACCTCGCCCGGCCTCGACCGCGAGGTGCTGACCGAACTGCTCGACGCCTGCCTACTCACCGACGAGGAGTACGCGGGCGGCCCCGGCGCCTGGATGCGGCTGCCGCACGCCTTCGACGGACTGCTGGAGCCCGTCGACCGTGTGACGACCTGAAGTCGCACAACGGCGCACCCAGGGGCGCGGGGAACTGCGCGACCGGCCCACCACGAGCCGCACGTAGGACACCGGCCTGCGCGCGCAGCGCTAGAGCGGTGCCGGGGACGACGCGCCCGCGATGAGCAGGTGCGGGGTGCCGGTGCCGTTGGCGGGGACGGTCCAGAGGTCGGTGCTGCCGACCTTGCCGTCGGTGGGGAGGGCGTAGGCGACGGTGTCGTTGTCGAGCCAGGTGGCCTGGTCGTCGACGCTGTGGCGTTCGGCGAGGGCGGTTTCGTGGAGGGTGCGCAGGTCGAGGACGTACTCGTGCCAGAGGTTGGTGCGGGACAGGACGCGCTTCTTGAAGGCGATACGGGTGCCGTCGGGGGACAGGGAGGGGCACTCGACGTTCTGGACGAGGGTGGTGACCGTGCGCTTGGAGAGGGAACCGCGCACGAGGTAGGTGCGGTTGGCGGTGTTGAGGGTGGCGTAGAAGGTGTCGTCGTCGGAGGCGAAGGTGACGCCCCAGAAGTTGACGTCGGAGGCCTTGTAGGGCTTGCCGTCCAGGGTGATGGAGAAGGTCTCCAGGCTGGGGGTGAGCTTCATGGTGCGGGTGTCCAGGACCGAGGTGCGGGTGGAGAAGAAGGCGGAGGAGTAGGACTCGCCGGAGACGAAGACGGTCCAGGCGACGAAGCGGCCGCTGGGCGAGACCCGGGCGCGGCTGGGGGTCCCCGCGAGGGGGAAGGTGCGCAGGGTTCGCAGGTCGGCGTCCAGGAGGAGGGCCCGGTTGCTCTGCTTGAGGACGCCGGGGACGGACTGGAGGCAGATGCCGGTGCCGGCGGCGGCGTAGAAGCGCACGCACTTGAGGCCGGAGGCGGTACGCCCGGCCTCGGGATCGGTGGACGGGACCGAGGCGACAGCGGTGCGCTGGGGGCCGGCGGCGGCGTTGACGAAGGTCAGCCGGCCCTTCTGCGTGAGCGTCACCTTGCCGGAGCTGACCGAGGGGCCGCCCGCCTGGGGCCGGCTCTCCCGGGCGGCGCGGGAGGCGGCGTGCAGGACGACCCCGGTGCCGACGCCCGCGAGGAGCAGCACCGCCGTGACGAGTATGAGCAGGCGGCGGCGGAGCGGCGTCATCTGGATCCTTGTGGTTCTTGGGGCAGTCGAGGGCTTTGTCATCGGGGTCCGCCGGCCGTCGGGCGCAGCACCAGGCCCGCCACCGCCGCGCAGCACAGCAGGCCGACCGCCGAGCCGGCCAGCGCCCGGGTGTCGCCCCACAGGGTCCAGGCCGCGCCGAAGGCCAGCGAGCAGCAGAAGCGGGCCAGCGCCTGGCTGGTGCCGACGATGGCGAGGCCGCTGGCCCGCAGTTGCTCGGGCACGATGTCGCCGACCGCCGCCGGGAGGACGCCGTCGGTGGCCGCGTAGAACGTGCCGTGCAGGGCGAGTACGAGGTACGGCAGGGCCGGTGTGGCCGGAGTCCACAGCAGGAGGGCGTAGGCGATGAGCAGTCCGAGGTGCCCGGCGAGGAAGACGCCGCGCCGCCCGATCCGGTCGGCCAGCGCGCCGATGGGGACGGCCAGCAGCAGGAACACGGCGGCGGTGCCGAGCGGGAGAAGGGGGAACCACTCCTCGCCGATGCCCGCGCGGCGTTGCAGCAGCAGGTAGACGAAGGCGTCGCTGACGGTGGTCAGGCCCAGCAGCGCGGCGCAGCCGGCGAGCGCGCGCAGGCGTGGCAGGCGGAGCAGCGCCAGGGCTTCGCCTACGCGGACCGGCGGCTTGCCGCTGCCGCCCGCCTCGCGCTGCTTGCCGGGCCCCGGTACGAACAGCACCAGCACCAGTACGCCGAGTGCGGCGACGCACGCGCTCACGCCGAAGACGGCGTCGTAGCCGTCGACCGCAGCGCGCAGGATGAGGAAGGCGGCCAGGGGCCCGAGCATGGCGCCGGTGGTGTCCATCGCGCGGTGTACGCCGAAGGCCCGGCCCTGGCGCTCCGGCGGCGTGGACAGGGAGATCATCGCGTCGCGCGGGGCGGTGCGCAGGCCCTTGCCGGTGCGTTCCAGGGCGAGGACGGTGGTCAGCGGGCCGAGGGCGGTCACGAGCAGCAGCAGGGGTTTGCACAGGGCGGACAGTCCGTAGCCGAGTCCGGCTATCAGTTTGTGGTTGCGCGCCCGGTCGGCGAGGTGTCCGCCGGTGAGCTGGACCAGGGCGCTGACGCCGTTGTAGACGCCGTCGAGGGTGCCGAAGCCCAGTGGGCTGAAGCCGAGTTGGGTGACGAGATAGAGCGGCAGGACGGCGGTGACCATCTCCGAGGAGATGTCGGTTATCAGGCTGACCGCGCCCAGCGCGAACACCACGGGGGCGACCGCGGTGGTGGCGGTGCCCCGCCCCGCCAGGGGTTCCTTGGGGGCGGAACGGTCCGCGAGATACATGGTCAGGTTCTCCGGAAGCCGGTGATGTCGCATTCGTACTCGAACATGCGCAGGACTGTAGTTGCTGGTGGACGCCGCTGGCCATGGGTGTGATTCCGGCCGAAACAGATCAGCCCTGCCGGCTGCTCTCGTCCCGTAGCCAGGTGCCGAAATCCTCTGCCTGGATGGCCTTCGCTGCCTTGCGCCGGGCCACGACCGCCGCCGCGACAAAGACGACGACAGCGGCGAAAAGCATCGGCTCCTTGCCGAGGATCGCCCGCAGATCCGCGGTACTTGTTCGCGCCGAGGCCTCCGGCGCTTCCCCCTGCCGCTGCCGGCTCTCCACCTGCGCGGTCGAGACGGCCGCCCGGATCCGTCGCTTGATCAGGTCGGACCAGGTGCGCGGCGGATGGACGACGACCCCCGCCGAGCCGACCACGAGCCGCTCGCCGGGGGCGAAGGCCAGCGACGCGGCGAGGTCGTCGGCCATCAGCGGGGGCAGGGCGGCGATCCGGGCGTGGCCCGCCTCCGAGACCGCGATGACGCCCCGGCCGAACAGGCCCTCGCGCACCGCGGGCAGCCGCTGCCACACCTGGTAGTAGGCGCGCACCCGCCATGCGCAGGCGGCCAGCGGGAGCCGCCGCTCGGGGGCGGTGGCGAGAACGCCCGGTGAATTGTTCAGGGGTTCGGCCAGGGCCCGTACGTCCGCGCTCGCGATCACGACATCGGCGTCCACATACAGGCGGGGGAAGCCGCGTGCGTGCTCGTCGCCCGCGCGCAGGGCGGCGTGCTTGGAGGGGAGGGGGATCTCGATCACCCGGACCCGGGGGCCGCGGGCGGCTGCGACCTGCGCGGTCTCGTCCGTACAGCCGTTGCAGACGACCACGATGTCGGTCTCCTCCTCGGCGGAGCCGACCGGGGAATCGGCCAGGAGCGAGTCGAGGAGCCGGCCGATCACTTGTGCCTCGTTGTGGGCCGGGATCACGATGCTCGTCACGGAGGCAGTATGGCGTTAATCGTACTGTTGCGGCGTATGTTTCGCCCAACTGTTCCCGGGACTGAGTCGCGTGGTCTAGATTGAGCGTCGCCGGACCGGTTTGTGAGGGGCAAATGCCGCTGACTGACCGTTAGGTGCGAGGTTTTGTACGCCATTGCGGAACATGTAGTGGCCAACGACCAGTGAGCTCGGGGCGGTGGGGAACCGCCGGAGCTCCCTTCTTTTCAGGTGCCGCTGTGCGGACGACGCAACGGCGCTGATTCAACACGGGTTACGGACTTGCGGCCGTATGCCCGAATTCGTTCGGTCAGGGGTAGCCGAGCATGTGGTGGGGGGGGCATGACCATTGAGCAGGTCACGCATGAGCTGCACGTTGTGGAACGCAGGAGTCCGGAAGTCCGGCGAAAACGCTGGGAGCGCAAATACCGGATAGTCCTGCTGGTCGCGGACGGCCTGGCGGCCACGGTCGCCGCGTTCGTGATCCACGGCGCCTACGGGCGCTGGGCCGTGGCCCTGGTGCTGCCGCCGACGTGGATCGTCGCCATGTGCGCCTACCGGTCCTACGACCGCAGCGCCCTGGGCCTGGGGACCGAGGAGTACCGGCGGGTGCTGCGCGGCGCGGTCGCGCTGCCGGCGCTGGCCGCGGGCGCGTACTGGCTGTTCGCCCGCGAGTCCGGACTCATGGACTCCGGACTCATGCACGACATGATGCTGGCGGCCGGCCCGGCCGCCGCGATCGCCCTGCTGGGGCGGTACGTGCTGCGCCGGCAACTGCACAGACGCTGGGCGCAGGGACGCGGCCGGAGCACCACGCTGCTGGTCGGGCCCTCGCGCGGGGTGGCGGAGCTGGCCGCGGTGCTGCGGCGCGGCGGCGTACACGATCTGCGGGTCGCCGGGGCGTGCCTGACCGACCCGGAGAACGGGCCGGCAATCCGCAAGCTGGGGCTCCGGGTCCACGGCGGCGTCGGCAACATGTCCGAGGTCATCCGGGCCACCGGCAGCAACACCGTGGTGGTGCTGCCCGCGCCCGAGTTCGACTCCGCCGTGCTGCTCCGGATGTCGTGGACGGCGGCCGTGCAGGGCGCCGACTTCCTGCTGGCCCCGATACTGTCCGACGTGGCCTCCTCCCGGCTGGCCGCACGGCCCACCAACGGGGTGCCGCTGGTGCGCGTACGGGCGCCCAACCTGTCGCCGATCTCCCGGCTGCCCAAGGAACTGCTGGACCGGGCGCTCGCCGCGGTGCTGCTGGTGGTCCTGTCGCCGCTGATGCTGCTGATCGCGCTGGTCGTCCGGCTGGACAGCCCCGGGCCCGCGCTGTTCCGGCAGCCACGGGTGGGCCGCTACGGCGATCACTTCACCATGCTGAAGTTCCGCACGATGCGGCAGGACGCCGAGCAGTTGCGGGCGGAGCTGGAGCACCTCAACCAGAACAGCGACGGCCTGCTGTTCAAGATGAAGAAGGACCCCCGGATCACCCGGGTCGGCTCCGCCCTGCGGCAGTACTCGCTCGACGAACTGCCGCAGCTGATCAATGTGCTCACCGGCCACATGTCGCTCGTCGGCCCGCGCCCCCCGCTTCCCGAAGAGGTGGAGGAGTACACACCGGAGGTCAAGCGCCGGCTGCTGGTGAAGCCCGGCCTGACCGGGCTGTGGCAGGTCAGCGGCCGCTCGGATCTGCCGTGGGACGAGGCGGTCCGGCTCGACCTCGGATACGTGGACAACTGGTCGGTGAGCCTGGACCTGCTGATCCTGATGCGCACCGGCTCGGCAGTGGTACGGGGAACGGGGGCCTACTGATGCACGCGAAGGCCAAGAAGGACAAAGGGGAGAACAGCACTGTGACGGAGATACCGGCGGAGCCCCTGGGGGTCGCGGTCGTCGGCGCCGGCTACTGGGGGCCCAACCTCGTCCGCAACTTCCAGTCCAGCCCCCGGTTCCGGCTGCGGTGGCTGTGCGACCTCGACGTGGACCGGGCGCAACGGGTGCTCGGCGGCTACTCGACGGTCCAGGCCACCTCGGACTACGCGCGGGTGCTCGCCGACCCGTCCGTACAGGCCGTCGCCGTGGCCACGCCCGCCGGCACCCACCTCGACATCGCCCTGGCCGCCCTGCGCGCGGGAAAGCACGTACTCGTGGAGAAGCCGCTCGCGGCGACCTACGCGGACGGGATGCGCCTGGTCGCCGAGGCGGAGGAGCGCGGGCTCACCCTGATGTGCGATCACACCTACTGCTACACGCCCGCGGTGGGCCACATCCGGGAGCTGGTCCGCTCCGGGGAGCTCGGTGAGATCCACTTCATCGACTCGGTACGGATCAACCTCGGGCTGGTACAGAAGGACATCGACGTCATGTGGGACCTGGCCCCGCACGACCTGTCGATCCTGGACTTCATCCTCCCCGACAACGTCGAGCCGGTCGCCGTCGCCGCCCACGGGGCCGACCCGATCGGCGCGGGCCAGGCCTGCGTGGCCTATCTGACGCTGCAGCTCAACACCGGGGCGATCGCCCACGTGCACGTCAACTGGCTGTCCCCGACCAAGGTGCGGACCACCATGGTCGGCGGCTCCAAGCGCACCCTGATCTGGGACGACCTCAACCCCGCGCAGCGCGTGGCGATCTTCGACCGCGGGGTGGACCTGGCGGCGCCCCAGGAGATCGGCGCGGACGAGCGCCGGGACATGCTCGTGTCGTACCGGACCGGGGACATGATCGCGCCCGCGATCGGTGAGAAGGAAGCGCTGCGCAGCATGGTCGACGAGTTCGCCGACGCGATCAGCGAGCGCCGGGCGCCGCTGACCGACGGGCGGGCGGGGCTGCGGGTGCTGGACATTCTTGAGGCGGCGTCCCGGAGCCTGGAGTTCCGTGGCGCCGTCGTCGGCCTGCGCGCCGGGCGATGACGAGGCGTTGACGACATGACCGATTCAGTGAGGGAAGTTCAGTTGAGCAGCGTACGAGGCAAGAAGATCCTGGTCACCGGGGGCGCGGGCACCATCGGCTCCAACCTCGTCGACCTCCTGGCCGAGGGCGGCGCCCGCGAGGTCGTGGTGCTCGACAACTTCGTGCGCGGGCGCATGGCCAACCTCGCCAAGGCCCTGCCCAGCGGCGTCGTCGAGGTCGTCGAGGGCGACATCCGGGACGCCGCCACCGTACGGAAGGTCACCGAGGGCGCCGACCTGGTGTTCCACCTCGCCGCGATCCGTATCACCCAGTGCGCCGAGGAGCCCCGCCTCGCCAACGAGGTCATGGTCGACGGCACCTTCAACGTGCTGGAGGCGGCGGCCCAGGCCGGAGTCGGCAAGGTGATCGCCTCGTCCTCGGCCTCGGTCTACGGACTGGCCGAGACCTTCCCGACGACCGAGCGCCACCACCCGTACAACAACGACACGTTCTACGGCGCCGCGAAGGCGTTCAACGAGGGCACGCTGCGCAGCTTCCACGCCATGTACGGCCTGGACTATGTGGCGTTGCGCTACTTCAACGTCTACGGCCCCCGGATGGACATCCACGGCCTGTACACCGAGGTGCTGATCCGCTGGATGGAGCGGATCGCGTCGGGTGAGCCGCCGCTGATCCTCGGCGACGGCACCCAGACCATGGACTTCGTCGACGTCCGGGACATCGCCAGGGCCAATGTGCTCGCCGCCGAGTCCGACCTCACCGACGAGGTGTTCAACATCGCCAGCGGTACGGAGACCAGCCTGCGCGAGCTGGCCCTGGGCCTGCTGGAGGCGATGGGCGCGGACGGCCTGGAGCCCGTACACGGCCCGGCCCGCTCGGTGAACGGGGTCACCCGACGGCTCGCGGACACCTCGCAGGCGGCGGAGCGGCTCGGCTTCCGGGCGGAGATCGACCTGCGTACGGGCCTGAAGGACCTGGTGGACTGGTGGCGCGCCGAGCGCGCTGCCGATGCCGCCGCCGACGACGCTTCGGAGACGGCCCGATGAGCGCCGACCGTATCCCCGTGATGATCCCCTGGCTCGGCGAGGAGGAGGCCAAAGCGGCCTCCGACGCGGTGCTGTCCGGGTGGGTCGCCCAGGGGCCCCGGGTCGCGGAGTTCGAGCGGGCCTTCGCGGAGCGGGTCGGCGCCGAGCACGGCATCGCGGTGAGCTCCTGCACCACCGCCCTGCACCTGGCGCTGGTCGCGCTGGGCCTCGGGCCGGGCGACGAGGTCGTCGTGCCGTCCCTGTCGTTCATCGCCACCGCCAACGCCGTGCGCTACGTCGGGGCCGAGCCGGTCTTCGCGGACGTGGACCCCGTCACCGGCAACCTGACCACGGCCACCGTGGACGCGGTCCGGACCCCGCGCACCAAGGCCGTCCTCGCCGTCCACCAGGGCGGGGTACCGGCGGACGTGCACGCCCTGCGCGCCGTCTGCGCCGACTGGGACCTCCCCCTGGTCGAGGACGCGGCCTGCGCCATCGGCTCGACCGTGGGCGGCAAGTCCGTCGGGCAGGGCTCACTGATCAGCGCCTGGTCCTTCCACCCCCGCAAGATCGTCACCACCGGCGAGGGCGGCATGGTGACCACCGACGACGCCCAGTGGGCGGCCCGTCTGCGCCGCCTGCGCGAGCACGGCATGAACGCCTCGGCGGCGGACCGCCATGCGAGCAACAAGCCCGTCCTGGAGAGCTACCTCGAAGTCGGCTACAACTACCGGATGACGGATGTCCAGGCCTCGATCGGCCTGGTCCAGCTCCGCAAGCTCGACGAGATGGTGGCCCGGCGCCGGGAGCTGGCGGCCCGTTACGACGCGCTGCTGCGGGACGTCCCCGGCATCACCCCGGTCCGCGACCCCGCGTACGGGCAGAGCAACTTCCAGTCCTACTGGGTGCTTCCGGCCGAGGACTTCCCGGTCGGCCGGGACGACCTGCTCGCCGCGCTCTCCGAGGCCGGGATCTCCGCCCGGCGCGGCATCATGGCCTCGCACCTCGAACCCGCCTACGCGGGCCACCCGTCGGCGCCGCTGCCGGTCACCGAGCGGATCAGCCGCGACTCGCTGATCCTGCCGCTGTTCCACACCATGACCGAGGCCCAGCAGGACCGTGTGGTGGCCGCGCTGCGCGAACAGGCGGCACGGCAATGAACGGTCTGGTGATCATCGGCGCGGGCGGCCTCGCCCGCGAGACCGCCCAGGCCGTACGGGACGCGGGCGAGCTGACGCTGCTCGGGCACCTCGACGACAACCCCGCCCTGCACGGCACCGAGGTGGACGGCGTGCCCGTCCTCGGCGGCTGCGACCTAGTCCACGAACTGCCGCAGGCGCAGGCCGTGGTCTGCGTCGGCAGCCCCCGGGACTACGCCTCCCGCGCCCGCCTCGTCCGCCGCCTCGCCCTGCCCGAGAGCCGCTACGCCACCGTCGTCCACCCGACCGCGGTGGTGTCGGCGACCTCGCGCATCGGCCCCGGCTCGGTCCTGCTCGCGCACTGCGTCCTGACCGCCGCCGTGCGCGTGGGCGCCCATGTCGCGGTGATGCCGCAGGTCGTCCTCACCCATGACGACGAGGTCGCGGACTTCGCCACGATCGCCTCCGGCGTCCGGCTCGGCGGCAGCACCCGGCTGGAGCGGGGCGCCTATGTGGGCGCCGGGGCCCTGCTCCGCGAAGGGCTGGTGATCGGCGCGTGGTCGCTGATCGGCATGGGGAGCACGGTGCTGCACGATGTGCCGCCGGGCGAGGTGTGGGCCGGCAGTCCGGCCCGGCCGCTCCGCGAAGCCGCCGCCCCGGCACTCGACGAACTTCGGACCGTACAGCTGGGGGGACCGGTTTCATGAACCAGATACCGCTTGTGGACCTCAAGGCGGCTCACGCCGAGGTCGCCGACGACGTAAGGGCCGGATTCGAGCGGGTGCTGGCCAACACCGCGTTCGTCGGGGGCGACGAGGTGGGGGCGTTCGAGCGCGAGTACGCCGCCTTCGGCGGCATCGCGCACTGCGTGGGCGTGGCCAACGGCACCGACGCCCTCGAACTGGCGCTGCGCGCGAGCGGGGTCGGCGTCGGCGACGAGGTCGTGCTGCCCGCCAACACCTTCATCGCCACGGCCGGCGCCGTGGCCAGGATCGGCGCCCGGCCGGTGCTGGCGGACTGCCTGCCCGGCAGCTACCTGCTCGACCCGCAGGCCGCGCTGGACGCGGTCGGCCCGGCCACCCGGGCCGTGGTGCCGGTGCACCTGTACGGGCAGTGCGCCGAGGTGACCTCCCTGGCAGCCGCCCTGCCGGACCGCGTGCGGGTCGTCGAGGACGGCGCCCAGAGCCAGGGCGCGACCCGCGACGGCCGCTCCCCCGGCAGCGCCGGGATCGCGGCCACCAGCTTCTACCCGGGCAAGAACCTCGGCGCCTACGGTGACGCGGGCGCGGTGCTGACCGACGACGAGGAGCTGGCCGGCCTGGTGCGCGCGATCGCCAACCACGGCGGCGTCGCCAAGTACCGCCACGACGTACCCGGGTTCAACAGCCGCCTGGACGGACTGCAGGCCGTCGTCCTGCGCGCGAAGCTGGCCCGCCTCGCCGAGGGCAACGCCGCTCGGCGGGCCGCCGCCGCCCGCTACGACGAACTGCTCTCCGGCCTGGCGGCCGCCGGGCGGGTCGTGCTCCCCGTGACGGCCGAGGGCAACGTCCACGTCTGGCACCTGTACGTCATCCAGGTCGCCGCCAGTACGGACCGCGACGCCGTCGTCGGCAAGCTCAACGCCGAGGGCATCGGCGCCGGGGTGCACTATCCGGCGCCGGTCCACCTCACCGAGGCGTACCGCCATCTCGGCCACGCCCGGGGCGACTTCCCGAACGCCGAGCACGCGGCGGACCGGATCCTGTCGATTCCGCTCTACCCGCAGATCACCGCCGACCAGCAGCAGCGCGTCGTGGACACCCTCACCGACGCGCTCCGCGGCTGACCGGCCCCCTGTCCCCACTCTGTCCCCACCCCTCCCCCACACACGGCCGTACCCCCGTCCACCCAGGCCGGGTCCCGCACAGCACCGCTGAGAGGTACACATGCACAACAGATGGACCAGACGGATCCGGGGCGGCCGCCTCGCCGTGGTAGCAGCGTTGGTCATGGCGGTGCTGCCGCAGGCCGTACCCGCCCACGCGTCCGACCCCTGCGGATCGGGAAGCAATCCCATCGTCTGTGAGAACTCCAAGACGGGCAGCCCCATGTCCGACTGGTTCTCGCCCAACGCCTACGGTGACATCCAGGGCTTCTCCACCAAGGAGAGCGTCCAGGCCGGGGACACCGTCCAGTTCAAGATCCAGTCCCCGGTCTCGTACCACGTCGAGATCTACCGGCTCGGCTGGTACGGCGGCGACGGCGCCCGCGAGATCTCGACCGCGGCCCAGGCGGCGGTGACCTATCCCGCCAACCACTCCTCGAACTCCAGCCCCGCGAGCTGCACCACCAACAGCTCCGTCGGCCTGGTCGACTGCGGCAACTGGCCCGTGACCGCGAGCTGGACGGTGCCCAGCGACGCCGTGTCCGGCCTGTACATCGCGAACCTGACGCAGACGGACGGCGACGGCCTCATGCCGTACCCGTTCGTCGTCCGCAAGGACTCCAGCACCTCCGACATCGTCGTGCAGACCAGCGACCAGACCTGGCAGGCCTACAACGACTACGGCGGCCAGGACCTCTACGGCGGCGCCGGCCCCGCTCCGGACGGCCGCGCCTACCAGGTGAGCTACAACCGGCCGCTGGACATCGGCGGTGACAACGGCATCTACGGCTCCGAGTACATGATGCTGTCCTGGCTGGAGCGCAACGGCTACGACGTCAGCTACACCTCCGGCGTGGACGTGTCGGCGTCGAACGGCGCCACCCAGCTGGAGAAGCACAAGGTGTACCTGTCCTCGGGGCACGACGAGTACTGGACGCAGAGCCAGTACTCCAACGTCCTGGCGGCCAGGAAGGCAGGCGTCCAGCAGGCCTTCTTCAGCGGCAACGAGGTCTTCTGGAAGACCCGGCTCGCCCCGAGCATCGACGGCACGAGCACGGCCGACCGCACCCTGGTCTGCTACAAGATGACCAAGATGGTGCAGTCCAACGGCATCGCCGACCCGAGCGGCACCTGGACCGGCACCTGGATGGACCCGACCAGCACCAGCTACGGGCAGACCTACCAGCCTCCGAACATCCTCACCGGCTCGATGTTCCAGGTGAACGGCTCTCGCGACGACGCGATCACGGTCCCCGGCTCGTACGGCAAGAACCGGCTCTGGCGCAACACCTCGATCGCGAGCCTGACATCGAGCCAGACCGCCACCTTCCCGACCGGGACACTCGGCTACGAGTGGGACAGCGACCTGGAGAACAGCACCAGACCCGCCGGCCAGATCGACCTGTCGTCCACCACGGTGGACATCCAGGACGGCAAGTACCGCCTCGACTGGGGCAACATGTACGGAAACGGCACCGCGACGCACAACCTCGTGGAGTTCCGCGACCAGGACTCCGGAGCCCTGGTGTTCGGGGCGGGGACCGTGCAGTGGTCGTGGGGCCTGACCAACATCCCGGTGTACGACCCCGATGACGTGGTGGTCACCGAGGACTCCCGTATGCAGCAGGCCACGGTCAACGTCCTGGCCGACATGGGCGTCCAGCCGCTGAGCATCCAGTCCAACCTGGTCCAGACGGCGGCCTCCACCGACACCACCGGCCCGGCGGTCACCGTGACCAGCCCGGCCGCCAATGTCACCGTCCCGGCGCAGGCCCCGGTCACCATCCACGGCACCGCCACCGACTCGGGCGGCGTCGTGGCCCGCGTGGAGGTGTCCACGGACGGCGGTTCGACCTGGAACGCAGCCACCGGCCTGGCGTCCTGGAGCTACACCTGGACGCCGACCACCCCGGGCTCGGCCTCGATCAAGGTCCGCGCGGTGGACGACAGCGTCAACATCGGCGCCGTCACCACCATCCCGGTGACCGTCGGCCCGCAGGGCTGCCCGTGCACCATCTGGCCGGCCTCGACCGTGCCCGGCACCGTCAACGGCGGCGACGGCAGCTCGCTGGAGCTCGGCGTCAAGATCCGTACCACGGTGGCCGGTTCGATCACCGGCGTCCGCTTCTACAAGTCCTCCGCCAACACCGGCACCCACACCGGCAGCCTGTGGAGCGCCTCGGGCACCCGCCTGGCCACCGGCACCTTCACCGACGAGACGGCGTCCGGCTGGCAGCAGCTGAACTTCGCCACCCCGGTGACCGTCAAGGCCAACACCACCTACGTCGCCTCGTACTTCGCCCCCAACGGCGGATACTCCTACGACGGCGGCTACTTCTCCAACAGCGCCGCCGGCCTGGCCCCGCTCACCGCGCTCCAGTCCGGCACCGACGGCGGCAACGGCGTCTACCACTACGGTTCGACGAGCGGCTTCCCGTCCTCGGCGTCCTCGGGCAGCAACTACTGGGTGGACGCGGTGCTCGACACCTCGACGGCCAGTACGACCCCGCCCACCGTCACCGCCAAGTCGCCGACCTCGGGGGCGACCGGGGTGTCGATCACGGCTCCGGTGTCGGCCACCTTCAGCTCGGCCATCGACTCCACCAGCCTGACCTTCACCGTGAAGGACCCGGACGGCAACACCGTGCCGGGCACGCAGACGCTCCCCGCGTCGAACCAGGCGACCTTCACCCCGTCCACCGAGCTGGCGCTGAACACCACGTACACCGCTTCCGTCCAGGCCTCCGATCTGTGGGGCAACACGATGACGGACCCGGTCACCTGGAGCTTCACCACCAGCTCGACCCCGCCCGCGGTCACCTGCCCGTGCACGCTGTGGAACGCCGGCACCGTGCCGAGCACGACCGATGTCACCGGCGACTCCAACTCCCTTGAGCTGGGCACCCGGTTCGAGTCCTCGGCGAGCGGCTGGATCACCGGCGTCAGCTTCTACAAGGGCATCGGCAACACCGGTACGCACACCGGCAGCCTGTGGTCCGCCGACGGCACGCTCCTCGCCTCCGGCACCTTCGGGAGCGAGACGGAAACCGGCTGGCAGACGCTGACCTTCGCCACCGCGGTGGCGATCGACGCCGACACCCCGTACGTCGTCTCCTACCACGCGCCCAACGGCAACTACGCGGTCGACGGCGGCTACTTCACCGCGGCCCACCAGTCCTATCCGCTCACGGCGACCGCCGACACCAGTTCGGCCCACAACGGGCTCTACCGGTACGGCTCCGACGTCGGCTTCCCCACCGGCTCCTACGGATCCGCGAACTACTGGGTCGGCCCGGTCTTCACCGCCGACGACCCGAGCGCGCAGCTGTCGACGGCCACCGCCTCGGAGGTGACCGCGTCATCGGTGACGCACACCGCCGACGCGGCAAGCGCCCTCGTCACCACGCTGCCGAGCAGCACCAAGCTGTCGTCGGTGAAGGCGACGGTGACCATCCTGCCGGGCGCGAAGGCCGCGGCCGCCAGGAAGATGCACGTCACCGCCGTCCTCTCCTACGACCGGGCCACCCACAAGGTGTCCGTCCACCTGTCCGCCCCGCTGCCGGACGGCACGCGGTTCAAGATCACGGTCACGGCCCGGGACAAGCACCGCCACACGGTGAAGTCCCGTAGCTGGAACCTGACCAGCAAGACCGTCCGCAAGAAGAAGAACTAGCGCCCACCGGTGGTGGCCTCCCGCACGGAGGCCACCACCGGGGATTGGCTTACCGACCCATGAGCCCCGG
>Ga0307517_10008696_pt1 | contig 14528 bp, 8 predicted proteins | sample 23_EM_MG_FD_194515 | JGI IMG/M metagenome (GOLD analysis project Ga0307517, IMG submission 194515) | Populus trichocarpa ectomycorrhiza microbial communities from riparian zone in the Pacific Northwest, United States - 23_EM | ecosystem: Host-associated > Plants > Roots > Unclassified | place... | reverse complement strand
GAGTTTCTTATGACCTGAATATTTTTTTCTTACATTAAAAAAAAAATCAATTTAACTTACAGTGTAATGCAGTTAAATTATCTAGTACTTTAGCTAAAAATGATAAGACAACTTTTAAGAACAAAAAAATTTTTTTATATAAAAAAAATGCCCTGAATTTACTCATTTCTTTTTCCTGCTAATCCTGAAAAAAGAGTTCGATTAAAAAGATGTGTGTCACTTATGAATAATTTAACAAAAGCAACGATCTCCTAGTTCTTGATCTTATATGTGAATTTGAACTTGCAATCTAATATCTTATTTTATTCCTTCATGAAGAAAATTAAGGATATAACTTGATTTTGGAGACTATCTCTAATACCAATTGATGTTAACCTCTTGATCACGTGGTCAAGCAACACCCAATGAAGTAGATAACAAACAGGAAATCCAAAAATCAGGTTTAATAGAACCCTGACTAGAGGTAACCATGTACCTAAGAATCAAAGGTATAAGAAAAAAACTTGGATCCAGAGATAACATTGTATCTAAGAATCCTAAGTATGCAAATGACATCACGAAGCTAGTTAATATTCGATAAGTCAGTGTATGATCTTTGTCCCAGCAAAGAAAGACTGTTTTTCCACAAACAAACGATAGAAAAACTCATGTTTATTCTTCAACTTGCTGCCCAAATTTGCAGCTCAAAAAAACATAATATAGTATCTTCTACATAACCCTAATGGAGCCTTTTCGAGTTGCAAGATAGACCTAAACTAGTGATCAACTAACATAAGTCCAATAATAAAATAAACTCTTAAACAATGTTTAATGGATCAGAACAAACTCAAATTAGAAATAATTATTCAATATTAAATAAATAAATAAATAAAATAGGATAATAAAAACAAAATCTTCATGTTAAAATTCCTTCATGTAGTCCGAATCTCAAATTTTCGCACATTCTTGACAGATTTCATTATTGATTTCAAACACATCGTTCTCTTTCTTATAAATGAATTAATGGGACTACAATATATGGTTGGAAATCTTGAGATGTCCAACCTAACTTGATTCGTAGTACAATTCCACCTATAGCTACAGATATATCCCAGACAGTGCACTAAGATCTAGGATGACATATTTGATAAGATTCATCTAGTAACTTCAGCCCTATGAAATAATATATCTTGAACTCTATTTGACCTGAAAATTTACCACAATATACTTTTATATGTCTAATATTTATCTATAAGATTTCAACTTTATCTGATATACAGTTTGAGAGATATTACTAATCTTGAAAAACTGGTTAATAAATATTTTAAGGCCATATTCGAACCTGACTTGGTTCGTATCATTGAAGTTAATGGCCATAATGTTCAGTTTGTTGATGGGATTGTAAAGGTTGTTATGGCTATATATATGAAATATATTGATGCTATGAAATTGAGGTGGAGGTCTATATAAAGGTGATGGTAATGGAGGCTTCTTTTAAAAGGGAGATGAAAAGCATGGCTAATCAAAGGACTACAAACTTTGTGATGTGTTTGGCACCGGAGAACCTACAGTACCAACAAATATGGATCTTGTAAAAAGATTCCCTTCGGAATTATGCATAAAAGTAAACAAATTAGTAAAAATAACTTAGACAAGAGGAAGATTTAATTTCACAATTTCTAGTGTTCATGGTTCAGGGTTTAGGAGTGAGATATCGTGAGTTTTAGAAGAGACATATTGGAACTAAAAAGAGAGTGTATAATATGGATGTGATCGGTATATTCTCATATATTATATATTAAGGCAATTTCATCTTTTGATTCTTTTTGAAATTCTTGTTTAACCCATGATTTAAAATATCTTAAAGTACAACAAGAAAGTAAAAACATGATCAAACCATGATTATTTGTAATTATCCTTTTATATACACATACACACACAATTTTTGTAAAAGATAGAGCTCCTACTAAAATAATGAGCTTTATGAACGATATCAAGGGTAACAAAGACCTTATCTAACCAGTTAGTTTACAGGTTGCGCTATGTTGTGGATTGAATCACTTTTTTCTTAATATAACAAAAAATATCTAGACTGTAGATAATTATTTGGTATTATTATTAAACCTAACCAACGAGTTAATCTTGAAACCTTCAAACTCAACTTGTTGTCTAGCTCAAGTTTTAAATTAAATCGAGTGAGAGTTGCCTCCAACATGATTTAGTCACCTTGGTTAGTTCAATGACAACTTAGTCATCCTATAATAATAGTTCGAGGATGAAATTGAAAAAAAATCTTTTAATTTGATTTTTATTTAACTTAAATTTAAAATTAATTTATATAAGAGTTGTTTTAAATTTTAACATGATTAATCGAACTTTAATATTAAAAAAAATACCCCAAATTATTGTAGAAAAAAAAAAGAATGATTTAAAAAAAATTACTGGCTTAAATAACGGAAACTGTTAAGCTCCGCAAAAGAAGGTATATAAACCAAAAAAAAAAATGGAAAGGTAAAACAACGTGGCAAGATCGAATAGGTTGGATGAAAGTCACATGGAAACACAGACAGAACTCAGAAGCAGAAAATCCTCAGAAAACTCGAAGTCAAGTGAAGAAAGACGAAGAGGATTTTTGGTGAGAGAGAGAGAGAGATGGTGTTGAGTGCAACAGTGATAGGAGCACTGTTAGGACTGGGTACCCAGATGTACTCCAATGCTCTCCGCAAACTCCCTTACATGCGCCGTAAGTTTTTTTCAAGACTCTTTTACCAACAAAATCACTAATCTTTTTTCTGTTCTTTCCATTTTATTCTTCAATTTCTTACGATTATTTTTTTTGTTTATGTTAATAGATCCGTGGGAACATGTGGTGGGTATGGGATTAGGAGTTGTTTTTGTGAATCAGTTGGTCAAATGGGATGCTCAGCTTGAACAAGACCTTGACAAGATGCTTCTAAAAGCTAAGGAAGCCAATGAGCGCCGCTACTTCGGTACTCTCTCTTTTTCCTATCTTGATCATATCTTCCTGCTTCAACAATTTTTCTTTTCTGGGTTCGCTTTGTTTTTCCTAATTTCTTCGTCATTTAGTTTGGGCCCTCGGTTTCTTCTTCTCAAGTTTGGGTTTTTTTTTTTAATGTTGTTGATAATTGGAGGTATCAATTTGAGAAAACAAGTGTTTTTGTTATGATGGATTGAGTGCAGTGGAACTGTTCATATTTAGTCAAAACCTGTTAATTGGCATTGCTGTGTTAGTAATTCACTAATCAGTGCTATAATAAAAATCATCAATATTGAAGGGCGAAGTTGGAAAGAAAAGATGTGTTTGTGTGTAGACGAGGGAGATAAGGAAAATTGTTTCTAAAGTGGATTTTTAGGGAAAGGGGAAACGTGTAAAATGAGAATGAAAGAAATAGGAGAAAGTAGTGGACTAGTGGTTTTTGAGGAAAGAAAAAGGAAAAAATGGTGAGGTTGTTGTTACAACCTAAGATCGAAGAGTTGAAGTTTTTGTACTAGGAATGTACAAACATGATGGAGCTGGCAACATCTATAACAAGTCTGATTCATAGAAATGGCTTAGAGTCTGGGTTAGATGATGCTCCCACTGGAATTTAAACTCCTGTTGAACATCACCAAGTTTTTTGCTTTATGCACCATCCCCAAATCCAACCATAAAACCTTATTATCCCCTAGCAGGTGCATTATCAGTGATAAAGTTTATGTCTTCAAGGCTGTACTAGTTAGCTGGACCTGTGTGAATTTTTGTTGTGTTGGACTACTCCATGAACCTGATTAATAGCCCTGGCATTTCCTTTGAGCTAGTTTCTACCAAGAATTGAGCTGTGGATGTGATAAGTTGTTGTGAACATCTACGAGATGAAAAAGTACTGACAACTTAGTAAATGACCTTATCATGTGGATGTCTCTGTCAATTTCAACCTGCAATCATTCCTATGTCGGGTTATAGGAGGAATGTGTGTTGTTAACTTATGGAAAGTTTAGAAATTTAGCATTGAAAACTCATAGTAGTGGCTATGTGCTTGTGTTGATTTAGAGTTTTCTAATGGGTTTCGCTTACATCCACTATAGGTGCATCAGACCTATCTATAGATACTCTAAAGGATACCCTAATTCCATTCCAGTGCGGATCTCAGTTAATAGAAAATGAGCACATAATTCTGTAAGACCTATTCTCCAACGTGCTGATCATCTTCAATGGTGGATTTATTCAAAGTCCAAAGTGGAAGCCAATTTCAGTCTTGGTTGTGAATTTTATGTTGATATCTTTTGTGGATTTGGGAGGAGGAAAGAGTGTAAGACTTTGTGATTTTGTGCCATTGTGCAATCCTATGGTGTAACTAGCCGAAGAGAAACGCTAGAGTTTTTCAAAACTATCACACCTTGAAAAATGTTATGGGTTAGGATTCTGTCCTATCTTCTTTGTTGTGTCATGCTTTGGGTGCTTTTAGTCTACGTCATTAAATCTGGCTCAGACAGTGACCTGGTCAAGCTTTTGGGTCACCGAGTCATTTGTCAAACTGTTAGGTCAAAATTGGTTGAGGATAACAAGGCGTTTTGAATAAAATATTTGAACAAGATAAGAGCATGCTCTTTACTTTCATTATTTAGTATTTGTTATATTTTTATTTCTTATAATTATATTAATTTGTTATAACTAATTATTTGATGTCTCTGCCAGTCAAATAAAACGGATCTTTTCTATGGGAATACACATACAGACAATAGAAAATATATATTTTCTAGATTTTATATTTTATTTTCTGTTACTCTTATATTAAAAAAAGGGATAAAAGATGCCTTTGAATACTTGTTTGTACTATAATATAAATATATCTTGCAAGGCATGAAGCATAAACATATTTTAATAACACTGCTTTTAGGTCTGTTTCTACTTGGCTGATTTCATTGATTCTGGGCTGTCATAGTCTTTATTCTTTTCTCTTGCTTTCATGTTTTGGATAATAACTTATTCTCCAACATGCTTTTGCAATTCTTTTTAGTCAGTTGATATGATTTTCCTTTATCTAAAAGTATCAGTACCTAGGGTTATTCAGAATCCAGTTATTTCATGTCCAAAATCTATTCATAGTTCTGATGGTAAATTTTGATGATGTCAATGAATCAACTTAATGTATCAAATTTTAATTTTATATGATCTGATTTTATTAATATCAGAATCTGCTTATTATACGTTCATGTGTGTGCATTCTGTATATCCATGGAAGTATGTAAAAATTGTATATGAAAGTGTTATGTGTCTGTTCTGGATCTTTATTTAATGTACGTCTCTATAAATTTGTTTGCATATACACCTCCATGTGTTGGTTTGTGTGTGTGTTAATGGTTATATCTGCATGTGCACGCTCCATGATAAAATGTTTAATGAAATATAGCTAATCATAATTTGCTAGTCGACGTATCCATGTGTTCATTTTTGTCTTGTAATAGGATTCAAGTCTTTTTTCTAATTTTAGATTTTGATACAGATTTGAATTTGGTTTTAGTGTTTCAGTAATCATATTAATATCCAAATCCCATTAAATCTGCACTGAACCCAACTTGGTTGCAGTCATAGTTGCAAACAGATGAGTCATGAGTGTGTTGCCACCTTTGCAAGTATTTCTATTTTATTCTACCCTATCAGATATTTATATACCTATCCTTTCTGGCAAACACTTCTTTCTATTGCCATGCAACATTCAAAACTGTAATTTGATAATATAAAGAAGAAAATAAGAATAAATGTTAAAAGAAACTTTAAATACAAGATTTAAATGACCTAACCAACCCACCCTTTGGAATATTCTACTTTCATCCTGCATTGTTAACATCGATCAATCAATTATTGAAATGAGAGATCTTCAAACATTAAATGACCTAATCCTTCGTTCCCATTTGTTATCAGTTCCTTTTCCATCATATCCTGTTTTGTGTTGCTCTTTACCATCAGTATCTTTTGACAGGCAGACTCTGTTTTTTGATAAGCAATAACAAAGTCTGACTTTAACATTCTTGATCAACAGATATTGAAATTTTTTGTACATATGACTTGGCTGCATTCCGTGTTGTCAAAAGCAAAAGGAGCCCTAAGGCGTCAAGGCTGTCAAATGCCTGAATAAAACAAGGCGCTATGTTATAAATTCAAATAAATTATATGTATAGTATTATAATATGGAAATCACAAATATATATGTTAAAAAAATTAAGATTATAAAATCAAAATGAAACTCAAAATATTTTAAAATAGTTGAAAAGGTTATACTATTCACCCTTAAAAACAAAATAAGACATTTTAAAAGAGAAAGTAGATTAAAATAGTGAAACTTAAAATGCTAAAGTTTGGAATAAAGTAAGTTAATTAAAAAAAAAGAATTAAGCTAAAGTTTCACAAACAGTAAACACATCAAGAAAAAAAATCAATTGTGAAGTTTGAAACTGAAGTTTCAGAAACAATAAACACGACAAGGAAAAAATCAATTATGAAGTTTGATGAGTGATGAGTGATGAACTTGAGATTTGAGAAAATGTTCTTTTATTAAAAAAAGAGTAAAAATTTCAGCAACATAACATCATGGATATTTAAAGAGAGAGAGGAGAAGACAGGTAAAAAAGAAATACGATGGAGAGAGAGAGAGACCACATAAGTGAAGATGAAAGAAAAAGAAAAAAGAAAATAAATGAAGAAGAAACAAACAAAAAGATGTACCGATTCTTTGGAAAAGCGTGGTTGTCAAATGTGCCTCCCAACTCTATTTTGATGGTCCTTTTCTTCTTTTTCAACCCTACTCTTTACTTTTACAACTATACTCTTAAATTATTATTGGTGGTGAATAGAAAGAATATGGGAAACATGTCAAAACATATTTCCGTGTTAGAGTTTGAAGCACAATGACAGGCATTGGTTTTGGCATCTCTAGGCATGTTTGGAGTGTAAAACATGAAGTTATGGATTTCATTTGCATCTTCTTTTTCATGTTCATGTGTAATTCTTTACTTCACTTTCCTAGCTCAGTTTGTAAATGCATGCGTGTATGTGTACACGTTCTTATGACACCTTTTCCTTATATTGTACCAATCTCGACAGAAGCAGCATGTAGTATCTTCCATCGATCTCTTCTCCTATCCTGCCATTTATACTAGCTTTATTTGAAAAACCCTAGTTTTGGTTATGCAAGATTCCTTTACCTATTCCCCAATGTCTGACATTTTTCTTTCCAGTTCAGGAAAATTTTTCATTTGCTTCTGTGTCTGTCTTCAAGTATAATTATCTTCTCCACTGATCTAACTTTTCATTTCCTTCGCAGATGAAGATGATGATTAGAACCTGTTCTTGTCTTCTCCTGAAAATTGTGGTCTCAGAACTAATGTTCTTCAAAGGGCCGTATACACTTGTTTTCTTTTTTATCTTTTGATGCTGTGCTTGTAATCTTGTTAGTTGTTTTTCTTGCTTTTGCTACAAATAAAGATTTAGATGCTTTCATAATGTGGACAGCCTGGGTTTGGATCTTCAATAATACTTTGAAGCAATCTAGTGATTTTCTCCACTGGAAATATGATTATGTAATGGATTTTTGGGCCCTTCATGATCACCGTTTGATCTAAAGTTTGAAATGAGTTAATCTGAGGATTTGCTTAGTATTGCCCTGTTGTGTTACTGTTGCTATGTTTTATTTTACGGTTGCTTCGGTCTATATAGGTGCTACACCACACTACCAAAGGTGCTATCATCAAAACAGCTTCCACTATGCTTTGGGGATCAGATTACATGCTTGTGGTTACAATGGTGAAAATACCATCAAGAAATGAAAATGACATCTTTTGAAGACTGACCTAGTTAGCACAAGATCTAAAAAAAGAAAGAAAAGGAACGATGCTTAGTTTGATAATCGGCTTCGATCTTAAAAATAGATTTCATCAGTTATGAATAAGGATCATTATTCATCTTGTCAAAATCCACCATCCTATTCTTGTACAAATGTAGTAACTGATCACACGCCTGTCGGGATGAGGGCCTCTCTTGTGGAGTGGTTTTTGTGCATTGCAGTGCTATTTCAAGCAATTGATACGCTGCCGATTCTTCACAAGGCAAGAGTGGTTTCAAAGCAGGATCGATCAACTCTTCACGTCCACATCCACCTTGCATTTCCATATGTTTCTCCACCCATCTCACCATGTCCATATCGACACCAAAGCTTGCATCAGTTGGCATTTTTCCACTTACGAGCTCCATCAGCACGATACCCATGCTATAAACATCACTCTTCTCCGTTGCCTTGAGCGTGTATGCATACTCTGAAAATGCATAAAGTTAAGTTATGACGTGGGGAATGATGAACTTAAAGAAGCATAATTCTACGCAGAAACTGCTATAATACCTGGAGCAATATAACCATAAGAGCCCGCAAACCATGAATGCGATTCTGTATTGGAGTCGTAATTCTCCTCTAGTGCCTTTGCCAGTCCAAAATCTCCTAAGTGCGCCTCCATAGTGGAATCAAGCAATATATTGCTTGATTTGATATCTCTATGAATGATCTTTGGTACACAGTCATGGTGGAGGTACTCCACTCCCTGGGCTAATCCCAAACCGATCTTTAACCTCGTCTCCCAGTCTAGGCTTTGCCTCTTCTTGATATTCACTGGTTGTTGACGCAGCCAATCCCACAAACTCCCATTCTCCATGTATTCATAAATCAAGAGATTACAACCCGCTCCTTCGCTGCTACAATACCCTATCAGCTTCACTAAATGCCTGTGCCTAATCCTGCCAAGTGTCTTCACTTCTCTTGCGAAGCTTTTATTAAGTAGAAACTCATCTTTCCACAGAATCTTCTTAACTGCTACAGTTTCTCCACTTTGAAACTCAGTTCTGTAGATTGTTCCAGACCCACCTGAGCCAATGATGAACTCGTCACTAAGATTGTTCGTTGCTGCCATAATGTCATCCCACCTGTAGTCTCTCTTGGCAGTACCCTTCCGGAAGAGTGGTTTGCGCTGAGCTTGGGAAGAACTGGAAGAGTAAATGCATTTCACTTCACTCACCCTTCTGAGAAATTCCAGCCTGTGTTTGATGAAGAGAGCAAGTCCAAGTGCGAGCAGAGCAACGGCAGTTAAGGTTGTAATTGCTGAGATTACCACTACTGATGACTCACTTAGGCCTGAACGCTGACTTGACACAGAGCAGTGATCAAGAGGGCTTCCACAGAGCTGCAGGTTTCCTTCAAATGCCTCAGTTGGCCAGTGTGAGAATTGCTCGCCTAATTTGCCTTGGAGATTATTGAAGGAAAGATTAAGCTTGCCAAGACTGCTCATGTCACCAACTTCAGGAGGGACTGCTCCAACTAGCTGATTGTGAGACAGATCAAGAGCTTCAAGTTTAGACAATTTTCCAATAGAAGATGGAATTTGACCGCTGAGATTGTTGTAGCCAAGGTCCAAAATGCTTTGCAGATTCTGGAGTTGCCCGAGTTCAAAAGGTATTTCACCACTGAAGCTGTTATGCGAGAGCTGAAGCTCATACAGCTTGCTCAGCTTACCTAGGGCCGCAGGGATTGATCCTGATAATTGGTTTTGTTCGAGGTTGAGAACATTGAGAAATTCCAGCTTACCAACCTCAACAGGAAGAGTTCCATTCAGCAAATTACCATCAAGAGAAAGCACCAACAGTTTAGAACAATTGAACAGCTCCGGAGGAAGAGACCCGGAAAATTGATTGGAGGAGAGCTTGAGCTCCCCTAACTGTGGCAAATTTCCTAGCGATGACGGCAAAGGACCAGAAAGAAGGTTGTTGTTGAGATCAATGTGTGTCAATTTCTTGCACAACATAAGCTGTGGAGGTATTGGGCCTGTGAGCAAATTCCCTGACAGGTCTAACAGCGACAATTCACGGATTTTACCAAGCGTCCAAGGGACATTGCCAGTAAACTGGTTGTTCCCTAATCTAAGCCTTTCAAGAGAAGGCGAATTTCCTAACTGGGCAGGAATCTCATTGGCAAATGAATTGCTTGTAACATCAAAAGAAAGAAAAGAACTCGAGCTACATAACGCGGCAATGCTACCATTGAATCTGTTTTTAGACAGATTTATTCTGGTCAGATGCCGTAAATTGGTAAGCGAATAAGGAAGATTACCTTCAAGGGAATTGTTGTAAAGCATGAGCTGCTCAAGAGCCTGGAGAAATCCAAAAGTAACAGGAATGCCACCAGATAGGCCATTGTCTGCCAAGTCTAGAATAGTTAGCTGATGACAGTTACCCAAAGCGGCGGGAATATGACCACCAAGCTCATTTTGCCTCAAATGAAGCAAATTCAGTCCCTTCAGCCTCCCAATAGAAACAGGAATCTCTCCACTGAAATGATTTCCAAAGAAATCAACCATTTTCAAGTTTGAACAATTGCCAATCTCCATAGGAATCTCCCCAGATAACTGATTGTCATAAAGATACAAGACTTCAAGATTTCCAAGCATTCCAATCTCCTTGGGAAGATTGCCTTGTAAACTGTTGTGATACAATGCAAGTTCCTTCAGGTTGCTTAAGTTTGCTATCAAAGGAGATATTGAACCCACCAAGCTGTTGTTGTGGAGATAGAGATGAGTCAATTGAATCGACTCGTAAATTTCAGTGGGAATTGATCCATTAAGGCTGTTGTTTGACAAATCGAGCTGCATCAGAGATGGACATAGTCTTAATTCTATCGGAATTGGGCCAGAAAGTTGAGTCTCTGACAGAATCAGGCTCTCCAAATTGGTATTGTTTGTACATAGGCTTCTTGGTATGACACCAGAAAGATTGTTATTTGACAAAACCATGTAAAGAAGCTGATTCATGCTGCCAAACTCCTCTGGAACGCCTCCGGTGAGCATGTTCATTGACAAATCAAGATTCTGAAGATTACTCATTTTTGCTAGTGACTTTGGGATGGGGCCTTGAAGCTGGTTCCCCATGAAATTCAGGTAGACGAGTTGACTCAGTTCACCGAGTTGACTCGGTATTTCACCAGAGAGACTATTGTTTGCCAGGTTTAGTGTTTGGAGATTTTGAAGACGGCCCAATGCTCCAGGGATTGATCCATTAAGATTGTTGACAGCTACCGTGAAGACGGTGAGGCTTGAACAATTCCCTAGCTCGGCAGGAATCGGTCCTTCAAGTTGGTTCTGCTGTAAAATCAAGCTCTGGACTTGACTGAGCTGTCCAAGCTGGGGTGGTATTGGACCTGTGAGACTGCAGGAGGCCAAACCAAGAGTGACCAAGTTGACAAGATTACCAAATGAAGCAGGAATAGGTCCACTGAGTCCATTATCACCGATTCTCAGAACTTGGAGACTCTTGAGGGAACCGAGTTGAGTTGGGATGGGACCAGTGAGTTGGTTAGAGAACAAAAGCAAAGATTCCAACGAAGAGAGGTTTGAGAGAGTAGCAGGAATGGGACCCGTGAGGCTGTTAGAAGAAAGATCAAGTTGGAGCAGCTTTTGTAGACTACCGAGTGAGGGTGGTATTGAGCCACTAAGTGATGAGTCAGATAAGTTTAGACTCACAACTTGCACTGAGCCATCAACTGAGTTCAAGCCACATGTAACTCCGGTCCATGTACAGAAGTTCGGGTTGCTTTCATTCCAATCAAGCAAAACTTTTTCCGGGTCTCCCTCAAATGATTTCTTCACTTCCAAAAGACTGGACAGCTCTTGGTTTTGGCACAGAACAAAACCAAATGAAAAGCAAAATAAAAGAGCAGCAAAAAGCAACAGCACTCGTTTTGGCACCGCCATAATATTTTTTATCACAAGATACAAGTTCAGAAAATGGCTTACAACAACATATAAATGGAAGGTGATTTCATGCTGGGTCTATTGCATGAAATGGTAGGTGGTGGTCATATTGGCATTAAAGACAGAGAGCAGGTCTGTGTTGGTGTAGGTGGGTGGTCTTGGGGCAAGGGAAGACGCGTAGTTTGAGCAAAGAAGGCAGCAGCAGCAGCCATGTGAGGGAGCTTCATGCATGGCTCTTGAATTGCAAAGCAGATGGGCCGTGTATTGATGGCTGAGGCAGTGTTGGAAAGGTTGGCAGTGTCTTTTAAGAAGCCTTAAAATGGGTGACAAGAAGAGATAAGAAACCGTGATGAGTGAGAGAGCAGAATTTTGTCAGTCCAGGGCAACAAATGCCATAAATGACCGCCAAGCTGCTACAACTGGAACTGTGCTATTGATTAGAGTATGTTATAGGCAGTCTTAAATGAAGGGATATAGCTAGATTCATAAGGTCAAACTTGGTCAGAGAAAGAACATGAAAGTGTGAGCATAAAAGGTCCAATAAATGAGAGAAAACACAAGAGAAGTCAAAGAATAATACTAAATAATTAATAAAATAGTTGTGATTGATTAAGAAGAGGGCATCATATATTTTTATTAAACGATTCAAGAATGAAGAAAGGCTTGGACCATGGGTCGGATATGTTGATGCTGGATAATAAAAAATTATTAAAATATCATCATTTAAAAGATAAAGTTAATCAAGTTTTTAACGCTTCGTGACCGGTCAGTTTAAGATTAATTTTTGACACGCAGCCTCCATCAGGGGATGCATCAACTAAGTCCAATCATGAGTTTAAAAATATCAAAATAATAACTTTGAGAGGTGTAGTTTAATTGATCAGATTCTAAATTTATTTTTAAAAAATAATCAGTTCAAGTTTTACAAACCTCAGAGTCACTGAAGACTTACATGGTCATTAACTTCAGGACCCGTGGGATTAGTCGAGGTGCGCACAAGCTGGCCTGGACACCCACGTTAATAAAAAAAATATCAAAATAATATCATTTCAAAATAAAATTTATCGAGTTTTTAATGGACTGTGAATTAGCTTTTTTTATTGAGCGAGTTAATTTCATGTTGATTTTTTTAACACATAATCTGAGCTAGGAGATGGGTCAACCAATTCCAAGCTAAAGTTTAAAAATATTAAAATAACATTATTTAAAAAAAAAATTCATCAAGTTTTTAATCAAGTTGTAAATTAACTTGCTTGGTCGATATGATCAATTTTAAATTGATTTTTTTGACAAACAGCCCGGGCTAGGGATAGCTCGAACAAGTCCAGGCTCGACCTGACAAACTGGATTTAATAACAGCGAAGCGAAACAAAGTAACGCAATGTAATGTAATGCAATGCTGGTAGGTTTTGATTGAATAAGAAAAGATATGGGATTACATGGAGGTAGATACAGTGGTTACATGACCAACAAGGGGATGAGATATTCGTGGGTTTGCTAGTTTTCTTGTTGTAGTGTGTTAGCTCTGAAATACTGAGAAAGTGAGCGGTTGGATTGCTACTATTATTTCCCTTTTGTTTAGTTACAAGGCATCATCAATTTGTACTTTGAAGCTCTACAAAGTCAATGGATTCCTCGCATGAACTTGTCATTCCCCACGTAAGAAACATAACTTCCAAATCGCACCTTACCAGCGTATATATTACAAGTTTGATATTTTGGTTCAAAAGTATTACAGATTACCTAATCTGAAAAGCACGTCTACAGAATATAATGATGCCATTACGATTTACAAGTTCTTAATGCGTTGAGCTACCAAACCCTAGTGTCGTTTTGTGGCCTTTAAATTTGGATTGGTTGCATGCATGTAACCCTGTTGCCCACTCCAAAATGCCCTACTGAACTGTTTCCCCACTCAAATTATACAAATTGGGTGTTGAGATGCTTTCAGGAGCAATCAATTACGTATTTTATTGTTTCTTATACTCTTCTTAATTTTAATTTGTTTTGTGCAAAGCAAACAAATCCATTTCCAACCTGCTTCAGCTAAACCATTATTGTGGCACAAAACCTTTATCCATTTCCCTGCATTCGGTGTGGGAAGATTGACTCTATAATATTTTGATCCGTACAAAGCTCATCGATCTCAAGTGAGAATAAAAACATTCTTACAAATAAGTAAAAATAATGGCATCCCAAGCTCACAGAATCTTAGGATCGATCCATGAAAAAAAGCAAAAAAAAAGAGAGGATATTTGTTGCCTTCATGCGAAGTATCTAATTATTATTTCGTGGGTAATTAAGTTTCTATGATCAAATTAATCCCCACAGATCATACTGTATGTGTAATTCAACATAGCCCCGAATATTTCTTTGCAAAGGCACGTAGGTTTAAAATTTTGAAGCGTTGCAAATGGCCTTGCTCATTGATCAGAGGGTCCATCCTGTCAGTGATATGCAATTCTTTTAAATTGGAAACAATAATACTGATGATCTCATTACCATTGACTAGTTAAAATGGAACAAAAGAAGGAGAATCTGCAGGTTAATATATTCTAACGTTGTCTGGTAGATCAGATAGAATTTTCTATTATTTCATTCTAGTCCTTGTTCTATAATTCCAGTGGCCACTTCATATAGATTAAAGGATAGAGACAACAGGAGCAAGAAAAAAAGGATTACCCATGAAATGATTTAATAATATTTTTGGCAGACAATACATTTTTTCTACGTCGATTGTGACCACTAACATACACAGTTAACAT
>Ga0307517_10008695_pt1 | contig 14529 bp, 13 predicted proteins | sample 23_EM_MG_FD_194515 | JGI IMG/M metagenome (GOLD analysis project Ga0307517, IMG submission 194515) | Populus trichocarpa ectomycorrhiza microbial communities from riparian zone in the Pacific Northwest, United States - 23_EM | ecosystem: Host-associated > Plants > Roots > Unclassified | place... | reverse complement strand
TCACTCAAACCCCCCCCCCCACCCCCCCTCTCCCTCCCTTGCTCTTAAATAACATTAGTTAGCCGGAAAGCTTAGGGGTTCCTCTCAAATATTGCTCATTCATTATGGAATTGCAGTTGCTGGAAATCATAAAGGAATTCGAATACGAACAACTACGATCATTTCTACAGTTTGTAACCGGGGCACCTCGGCTACCTACAGGAGGCTTGGCATCTCTGAATCCAAAATTGACCATTGTCCGGAAGGTCTGTGGCACTGATGCACCCTTCCTTTTCATAAACATTAGTAATGATTCGGTCACTTATCCTCTTTGTGCTCTCAACAGCATTGTAGCAACTGTGCGGATGCGGACCTTCCCAGTGTGATGACTTGTGCCAATTATCTGAAGTTGCCACCTTACTCGTCAAAAGTAACATTTATTGCCTCTCTATCTTCTCTGTAGACTATGAATATACAAGTTTTTTTATGCATATATTTTTGCAGGACAAGATGAAAGAGAAACTTCTGTATGCCATAACAGAGGGTCAAGGATCATTCCACCTCTCGTAGCCATCACTGGTACATAAATTTAGAATTTGTAATTATTAGACTAGGTGCTTTTGTATATAGGTAAAAGAATGAGTGCTGATAGATGGTGGTGGATATAATGGGTTTTAGAGGAATGGGAACTGATTGCTGTGGAACAAGGGGAAGCTCCTCTATTTGCAGGCTACATTTGGTGGGATGTGTACATAAATGGAAACCCGGTAGTTGATTTACTCAAGGTTCGGGAAGCTGTACAGAAAGGAGGAAATGATTTCTGTTAGATGGGCTGCCCGGTGTGCTAACACTTGATGCACAAATCACTGTATCTTAGATTTAGGTAACTCTTCCTTCTGGTGCACTGAACAGCTTTATAGCTATCTCTTGGCCATTGAAGAATGGTTGTTTTGAGATAGGTAACCTGTGTATAAATGCCTAACTTTATTAAAATGTCTAGATTGCAAAAGCATGTGTGGTCTTCTGCCTCATTCTTTCGTTCAATATTACCTTATCAGCCTGCACTTTTATCTCTTTACCTGCGTTTGTAGCCTTAGATGTTTGCAATCGATCGATTGGTGTTTTGATGGTCTCGGATCTATGAGTAAAGGGAAGAAATGGTTTTAAGAATGTAGGGAGGAAAATGGCAAAGACTGCTGCTTGAGCTCGTGATCGAGCAGTTACCAACCTTCTTCCTTTTTCTAAATTGGAACGGACACATGCCCTGAATGAGAATAGGGAGTGCTCTCATCGATGCCCATCTTTTAAATAGTACCTCAGATCCTAGCATTATCAACAAATTTTCCAGGAAATGCATGTGAGTTGGTGATTGTTTGACCTTTATATGTTTTTACGAGGATGGGCATGTTATGAACTGATAGCTTTTGTATTTGTGCACCTAATTTGGCTAAAGAAAAAAAAAAGTTTGCTTTTTTATGAAAAGGTATGTTTTAGTTGAAGTTTAGAACTTCTCGTGTTTTTCTTCCCTTCAAAAACAAGCAAGTTAACAACTCTCTATGTGCAAATAGAAAACAATGAACCTAATTTCTTTACTTCTTTCAGTTCTTTTGGTTTCTAATGTACTTGGTCACATAGTAACGCTAAAAACATCTTATCAACTCCTGTACGTAAACTGACAATGCAAAACTCGTTTGCTTATCAAATAAATAATCTCCTGAATCTTATATTTAAAAGAAATATAAACAGTTTTCCCCGCCTGCAAATTACAACGAATAAGTTTATATATATAAACTAAAATTGCTCCGGGGAATCACTATGGAATGGAAATTCTTTTTTTGTTACCATGCCTTGTGTTATCTTTCAAGCATTTTATATTTTTATAATTAATTTTTTTTAATTTTATCATCGAATATTGTATTTATTGGAATTTGAGACTGATAATTTGTTTCAATTAACTTGTGGGGTTATTATGATATAAAAAAAACAATATGATGTTAAATTAATGGTGTTTGGCATAATAGAATTCATTTTTATTGTTTATAAATAATTAAAACTTTAGGGACCATATCAAATGATGAAACAAAAAATGCTGCCTCTTTTTATTTATTTGCTCACTCTATATGAGACAGGTTTTAAAATAAGTCCTTAATTTTTTGTTTTTCCATTTTGGTCCCTTTTATGTTAGAATTTTAATTTTCAATCCAAAACTTCATTTTATTTTCATTTCAATCCCTAAATTTAAGAGATAAAGTTGTCTATCAATCACTATACGCCAACAAAATGAGTTATTTTGATGTTAATAAATTCTATTAGATCCATCAAGGTATTTTTTAGCTTTTATATTGCTGGAAAAATAAAAGATCATGGAGGAGAAATAATTTTTTTTTGATTTGATTTTATATTTTTTAATTAATTTAGAGGTGTTTTGTAACAACGTAGATATTTAACAATCCTTTGAGCCTTTAGCTCAAGGGAAAACAGGGAATTTGTTTTTATATATTTGATATATTGACTTTATATTACCATTTAGAATAACAACATTCATATTAATTTTTTAAATTCATTCTAATAAACTTTATATGTTCAATTTCTAACAGAATTTCAGCAGAATTTTCTCTATCTAAATCTCTAACAATTTCACCTCAACTTATTATTACTAGGCTCTTTTGTGTTGATTCTTGATTAGGGATGGAAAGTATAATATTCAAAACCTTGCTGCAGAGTGAAAAAATTGACTAAAATATAAGATGCTTAGGGTAATATTCAAAAACTGTTCTCATCACATGAATTATTAGTTATTAGCTATTTCAAATCTGTTCAGAGAAGGGAATTTAGATTTCCTGCCTTTAAACCCAGACCGCAATTGATTAACCTTGAGAACATCCTGGTGTAACAACATGGCATTCTTTTACATATCTACAATCAAGAGTTTCACGCTTTAACTAGACATAATCGCATGAGCTCATGGTCGGTTGTATAGCAGGCACCGAGTGAAGTTCATAACGATGTCCCTGCTCTATGTGGTAGAGTAACAAAGAAAACTCCCAGTTCCAGTGAAAAATCAAAATTTGTTCAGTTTCTTTAAGAAACTTACCCCCTTGATGACTGACTCCGGGAGTAAGAAGATGTTAGCACCTGCACCAATATGATGGCTAATCAGAAGTTGCTGATTTCTTACGGAAACTAACATGTGCTTAAGGTAACCTATCATGGCTCTGGTGCTTTAGAAAGTAGCCATTCATGCAGTAAGATGGTTAGCATAATTGTTAGGGTTCACATCCCTTTTTACTTTGGTTACTGGAAACAGAAATGCAAAATCGTTGAACCTTCTGGGTTCTGACTATTACCAAGTTATTGTGATTCTGAGTCCTCAGAACTGTCATGTTATAGTACCTGAAATGTCTTCGGTCCCTTCTTGAGTAGATAACCAGCACTGTTTAAGTTATCCACAAACGTGTCGATATCTGGAACTCTTAGGCCAATTCTGTCTGCTAAACTGTATATTTCCTGAAATAAAACAACACATGTTTGCATGAATTTTATAGGAAACTAATCTTTGTTAGAAATGGAAGAAAAAACGATTGTCCATACAGAAATTGAAAAGGTATCTTTTCGCTGCAACTCTGACTGCCTATTGAGGGCACTTAGAAACCGTTTTGCTTCCTTTTGTTGACTCATCCCCCCACTTCGACCAAAATCTACAACGCCGTGCTCATCTACATATTTATCATACAGGGATTCTTTCATTATTTCAACCACATCCTGCAAGGCATATGCTAAAAATGAAAAATCGATCCAAAATTCATTAAGTAGTTGTGACTAAAAACTACAATTGTCTTAAACTTAAAACAAACCAAGTACTGGTCGAGTGCAAAGCTTCAAGTCCTTTAGATAGCACTGTTATCCACATTATTTTCAAATAAACAGGTTCTGGTCAACATTTTAGGGCTTGAGAACACATCTAAAGCGGCAGAGGTAAGAAAATTAGGGCTTCATGACAAAGTGTAACAATATTTTTGTCTTCCATTTTAGCAAACTCCGCTATGTTTTGAAGGAGTTTCGGGCTCTAAATCGGATTTATTGCTTTTGTCTATTTCAAGATTTATGTGAAGGTCCCACAAACAGCAGCATGGTTATGTAGAACTCTGCAAAGGCCCTTTGCTAACTTCAACAAGTACCAAACAGTTCACTGGTCTAAAGTTTGAACTCAACTAGAAAATGGTGTTAAAAAGAACTCGTAATATCAACCAAAACTGACCGTTGCATCTTGGGCTGTTACTTCTTCTCTCAACTCTAGCCGAGCTCGAGCTTCAGCCAGCCTCACCAAACTTTCCAGTTGCCTCGCTGTTATTGGTGTACAATCAGCTGATGTATTGTGGTCTCTAAGCTGCAAGTAGAACTTCTGTAGTATTTCTGCTGCTGGTTTTGACATCCTATGTCAACAAAATCAAATAAGTTTGCATTTGTAGTTGCAAACTAGAGAATATATGAAATCTCTCAGTTTAGAGATCACAAAAAAACCACCTAGGAAAGACATAAGTTCTAGCATAAGCAATATATTTGCGAAGAAGTGGACCAGGTAATGGAGCAAAATCAGCATCCTTCTTTGGGTCCAGTCTTAACCGTGAAACCAAGGATCCATTTCTTACACTCATATCTATGCCTCCATGCAGTGATGCTGCATTTTTGCATGATCAGAAGGCATAACTTGTTAGAATATAAAACTCCACTTTGGTAAAATAGATTCATCGGTGGGAAGAAGCACTACCTTACTCAGTGCCCCACCCCCCACAAACCACCACCAAGTGAAATAAGGAGAAAAAGAAATAGGAAGGCTACCTGTCCGTAACTTTTTGGCTGCTTGTGAATATTCTCCATATCCAGCATGAAGCTGCAATAGAGACGCTTTTGAGTCTGTCATATCATTAAATGCATACGAACTCAAAGATTATCTTTTTAATCTGGCCCTGGAGACAGTGATAGTTTTAACAAGCAATATTTTCCATTGTTTGAAAAACAATATAATTACATGCCAAGAGCATGTGATTTACGCTGCAATTAAAATGCTGAAAGAGTAAATACAAAACATTCAACGTGGTGAAAATAAAAATACATGCTTATTCACTTCTAACACGTCTCATATCAAAACTCTTCGAAATTGATCTCATTTCCTTGGCATTTGTGCTCAGACAGAGAGTAGTAGACAACAGATGGTCTGTTGGCACAACTTTTAATGATACAGAACAGACTCACCTTGAATGTCATAGCATGTTTTCAATGCAAAAGAATGCACTACCATATGCCAGACAGGATAACTTACTGATATGATGTGATCTGAGACTCGTTTATCCAGCACTTCATCAGGTTTGTCAAGTAATATGAAAACCAAATCAAACCGTGAGAGAAGAGCAGCACTCATTTTCAAGTTCTCATTCACCGTCTTTGCACGGCTGCAATATAGATTTCAGATGTAATCAACATATCCATGTGAGAAAGCTATAGTATGCAAGCATCTATATGATTACCATCCAGCAAGATTAAAAAACTAGGGATGTATTAAGAACAGAAAATGCCTAATCTTTGAAGTGTCATATTTTTGCCATATCAAAGAACATTTTCTTAAATATTATAGCTTAAAGATGCATGGTCAAAACAAAGAATTACCATAGATGAAAATTTAGAAAGTATTACTTGTAATGACCACCAACAGGATTTGCCGCTGCTAAAACAGAAGTTCGTGCTGATAAACTTGCAAGGAGACCAGCCTTAGCAACAGAGACACATTGCTGCTCCATTGCTTCTAGAAGAGACTGTGGTAAAATGGCAAGCCCAATATAATTCTAACCTGGTCTTTGAGATCAATGTGATCAAATCCAAAAATTGGTAAGTGGTCAGCACAAACCTGATGTTCTGCAGACATTTTATCAAATTCATCAATACAACAGAGTCCACTGTCTGCGAGCACCATTGCCCCTGTTTAAAGATACAATTGTTTAGTGATTTGTCATTGAATAATAACTAACGGCAAAGATAGTGAAGAAATCTTTGGTCACCATGCATACCTAATATATGAACAATGCAGATACAATGAAACTCATAATTCTTTATATGAATTACTTCCTTCCAACGTTTAGCTTCATGGTTCAATTACAGCCACAATAATAGCATTCATTTCATTGCAGTGCATTATAAGGAATTCCTAGTACTTGGATATTTTGAGTTTTGAAGGGTTCCTCTATATTTTAAACCACTTATGTAACAATGGAAATAAAAAATTTCCAAGGCAATGCCAACAATTTAAAGAGAAATCACTCTTCAATCAGTTTCCTTCATAATCACCAAGGCTGTGTTTGTTAGGATTGTTAGGAGGGATGGTTGGGACAATGGATGAGGGGGGATAGATGACGTAAATTCCTTATTTGGCACCATGAACTGAGACCAAACGAAGGAAAGGAAAAATCCGTCCTCATTTGTGATCTACAATCTGTCCAATTTGGGCAAATTGGCTTCCATCTTTGCCCTCCTTGTTAGCCAAACAACTAGATGGATGAGTTAACATCCATCCTTTCTCCTTTCCATCCTCCCACTTTACCATATCCATCCTTCCTCATTCCATCTTTTCAACCAGAAAAACACCAAATGTACCTTATACACCCCCCCCCAAATGGATCTCACAGCCGAATACTACACAGGTCAATATCATTTTGAACCATACAAAGTTCCGGGACACAAATTTACTTAACCTGTAGATCCTATGTCTCATCTTATATAAATAAACGCTGCAAAAAAAAAAAAAAATAATAATTCAATTTCTAGAAATTTGTTGTTCGTTACTACCTCTCAAGTGCAACCGCACATGGTCACATTTCAATGGTAAATCATGATCCTGATGATAAGTAAATCATAGATTTTTCACAATCATAAAGCTGCAAATTAGGCAATCAATACATCATAATTTGATCAGTTAAGAAGCAATCAACTACCAGCCTCAAAAGCATAGTCACTTGTCTTGGCATCCTTGACCACAGCTACAGTGAGGCCAGCATTAGTTGTAGCGTTGCCACACACATAAATGCCACGTGGACAAACAGCTGCTGCTGCTTGCAGTAATTGACTCTTGCCTAGTCCAGGATCACCTAAAAATGAGAATTAATGTTTGTCAAGTCCATCCTCTCTTCCTGTGCACCCCCCCTATTTGCAAAGATGTTTTGCATTCTAATCTAGATTTTGTCTAAGCTCTAAAGGATAAATTTCTTTAATATAAACTGATAAAATTAGAAGCATACCAACAATTATAACATGGATGTCTCCTCTGACAGGGACCTTATTCGGATCCATTGAATGCTTCCGGACACCTCCAAACAGTGCTAATGTTATCCCCGCTGTTTAAGGAAAAAAGAAATTAGAAGTATACATAACTTTGTTGTTGAATTTAAATACAATGATTAGGAACCAATCAAATTTACTACCTGAAAAAACTAGGTGGTTCATACTTAGAGACTGCAAGGAATTGCATTATTCAAGACTCGATAGCAGATTTTACAGAAAAGGATACCATTGAAAAAAACTAGTATTGGAGAACAGAAACAGTGGAATATCAGAAACTTCAAAGATAAATACAGCAAATTTACTAGTGATTTAGAAAGTTGTTTTATTTTTCCAGCACAAGCACAAAGATTGGGAAATAGGAGTGAAGACCTTCACACAGCACATTCTACATTTCCCAAAAACAGAAAAGATGCTGGAGACACTGGTGAAAATGAATCAGAATAAAATTAGGGGGTCACTTTAACACACAAAAGTTTGAAATACCTTTAACAAGCTCGTGTCCATAGATAGATGGACATATTGACTGAAGTATTTGCCGGAAGATATCTGAACCATGTTCTTCTGAGAACTTCACAATAAATTCCAGATCTCGTGGAGAGAATGAGAACAGATCAGACAGTTCTGTAGCTCTTGCATTACATTTGGAATCTTGCAAATTGTCAGATGTAGATTGCAACTTCGAGTTTTTTATAGAGACCACTTCTAGATACAAATAATAAAATCCTTGATTTTTGTTTTTTGATTTTCCTGAAAGTATTACGGCTTGCAGAAGGCTATATTAGCAACTGGAAATAGTTTCAATTAAGTGCACTAGAGTTAAATACTCATGTATCAATCATAAAGAATTATGCATACACACGTGAATAGACTGTTAAACAAAGCAATACTGCAGCATAAATCACTACGGTCAACCAGTGTTCTAATCTCAATTTGCGGATCTTTATGCTTTCCACCAGTGCAAATCTTCAGAGAAATGTTATGATCCTAAAATCTCAAGAAAATTCTTAAGCTTAAGCTAATAAGGAAATGATATAGTCTCGTTATTGAAACAGCTATATGATAGTGTAACAAAATAGAAAAAAGAGTTCCATGTCACATTGTAGGATTGCTTTAGCAGAGATCTACTGATCACATTTTATATCTTTGTTTAGGGACTGCACATAGAAACAGTTTTCTTGGAACTGATACCATCTTAATGGTGTAATCTATCCATAACTCTGTCATGAAAATAGGAGAAATAATTATCTTTTCCAAAAACAGAAAGTGGGTCGTGGTCTAGAAATTTGAGTGTTCAATCAAATATCAAAACTTGTGAGCATCTCTTTTGATCAGTGGAACATCAGTTCTCCTGTATATAAATTAAACAGATGGTGATGGCTAAGCAGTATCACACGAAATAGCAATTTTATTTTTGATGAAGCTCAAAAACTGTAAATAGAAACAGCCAATATTTAGTTTCTACAATTCTCATCGTTTTGGATTCTCTGTTTACTGGTACAAGTAATTCCTGTAGTCATTCATATGTCAGAAAAGGAAGCCTATAATTTCTTCATGAACTTCATAGAGTGAATATATATATAACAACAGCTAAAGTGGTTGCGTTAGGACCGACAATAGAGATGCAAATCATGCCACCAAATGCATATCATGTCCAAGAGGGTATGCATTCTTTCCAGTGGTAAAGAATCTTCTTTATTTTTTAGGCATCCTCTCGGCAATTTTTTGTTATGATATAATGCACATAAGATGTTTTTTATGTAAGGGCACTAAGATTGGTGCTCACTCCGGTGCTTATAGCTTTGTGGATCTAAATCACCATCTCGTCATTAACCACAAAGTATCAACAATGATCATGCACAATTCCATGTATGATGATGGAATACAGTGGCACATGGGTGTCAAAGAAATCCTTTTATCATACCTCCTCCTGTATCCAAATTGCTATTGAATGTTTTTATAATGCCAGTGACAGTCACCACATCTCCAGGGATGCATGCATCAACAAGATCTTCAGTCAATTCGCATTCCACTGTTCGTGGCACCCGTCCTTCTTCATGATCTTCAGATCTTAGTAATTCCTGTAGCCTGATGAAGACCACATGTTTTGAGTGGAAAAAAAAACAAAGACAGCAACATATTCTTCATTTTAAGGGGACAAAGGAAATCCTTCAAGGGATAAATTGAAGTATGCTTTGCATCACTGCGCTTACCTTATTTTCTGAAAATCTATGGCTCTAGCAGAAGATCTAATTGGATTGAAAGTTCTGCTCTTGCACCCATTTAAAGAGCAAACAGTTGGTGGTGAAAATTTTCCATCAGGAAATATACGTAAAATGCTGTATTTGCACTTCGCACAGTTGAAATTCATTTGTACCACTAGTGGCCTCACATTGCTAACTTTAACCACACTCCCCCGCACAGATACAAGCTTGTCTGTCATGTCACCAAATGATATGCCATTCATATATTTCCTCATCCAAGTCTGGGGGCAAAAAAAAAATGCATACATAAAATTAAACTTACCAATATATGCTGCTTTTAGGTTCTTCAAAGCAATCATAGATTCAGGGTAGTTGTGAAGACGGATGTTTATCTTCATGCCATCATCTAAGAAGTTGTCCTCGCATTTGCTCAAAAACACCTATTCCAATTCATTAATAAATTTCCTTGAACCAAAAAAAAATTGAAAGAAACCTCCAAGCATTATCCACTACTGTCAGTGTGTACCTTGTGAACTGCAGCCCCCATGCAAGAGAGAGCTACTTTAGGTTTCTCTTCTAAAGTTGCATAGAATTCCTCAAGTTCACGTATATTTTGAAATTGTTGAAAATCAATAGACAAATAGTACGCTCCATTTTTATCCTTTACCTGTTCACGTAATTCAAACATCAAATTCCTAAATTTACTGATAATCCATAAACAAATCCTACCACTGCAACTCAAAAACCTAACGAGAGGTTCGAACTTATATAATAGACAAAAAAAAACATTTAATACTAGCTAAGAATGTCAAAACAAAAACAAAAGCAGCAGCCTAAAAAAGTAAAAACCTTATTTTCTTCCTCATTTTTCTTTTATTTAAATCATTTAAATATTAAATTAATCGCAATAAACCTCCCTTTTTCACTTAACTAGTCACCATCATTCTATAATATGTGCCTATATCCTTACAATTAATGAACGCCTTCTACGATTCTATAAAGAAATTAATAATTAAACAGCTTTTAGATTTCCAATTTCTAGGAGGCCAAAGCTAGTTCAAGAACAATTTCTCATAATATAGTGCTAATTATACAAATCAAAGGAAAGACATAGAGAGGGACCTGAGAAGCGAGATCCTCACCAGGAGGAGTATTGCTAAAGAAGTGAATGAGATGACAAGTGAGCATCAGCTTTTCTTCGTCGACAGCCAACTCGTTTGAAGGGCAGTATGTGGCCAATATGTTAACGACGTCGTCGCTTGCGTAGTGGTGGTGTTGCTTCTTTCTGCTCGCGCTCTCTCCATGTGTTCCGTACATCGCCGATCGGTAAGAGAACCGACCGTTGTTCTCCGCCGATAAAATGTGTTATGTGTGCGAAAATTCTCCTCTCGTTTTGGCGGGATACAGAGAAGGGAAACGAAACGAAACAAAGTGGGCTTTTGGTCATGGGTTATTTATCGGGCCAATGCAATTTTTGGCAGATGGCTTACACGTGGAGGGCCGATAAGCCAGCAGCATCCCTCCTGGTCTATGACTAGCCACCAGAAACGAAACAGGTTTTAAAAACAGACCGTCGGATGTCCTCCACGTGTCAAGTCTAAACAATAAACAGTGCCCAAGATAAAATAGCCCGTCAGGTTACCAAAAAGTCAGGCCCCTCGCCTTACTCTTCAATATTTCTTTTTTCTTTCTCCACCCCTCTCTCTATGTAACAAACTACACAAGCTCACAAAGCTGAAAGAGAGTGACAAAAAGGTACTTGTTTCTCTTCTTCTTCTTCATCTTCTTCTTCTTTTTCCCAACCTATTCTTTTGGGTTCATTTATGTGTTAAAAGCTGAATTCTTGTTCATTTCTATTCATTAGGTTTTCTATAAATAATGAAATAGTTTGGTTATGCTATTGCTAGGGTTTATTGTTAAATGTCTGCAAATCTTGACAGCATCGACTTAAACTCCGACGTACTTTCCGGTGAACCAGAAAACGATGTTAAGGGGTTTAATAATGTCTCTGAAGTAAGGACTAAGGTGGGTTTATCTTCGGATGCGGAAGCCCTAATAGACTCTGGTAAGAATGGTGAGGGTCAGAAGCAGGAGGCTGTAATAGATCAAGTTAAGGACTTTAAAGGGGATTATGACTTGAAGGAGGTTGCTGTTGGTGGGATAGGCAGGGAGGGAAAGATGGATTCTGCTGATAAAAGTGTTGATTTGGAAGGGGAAAATGGGTCTGGAAGTGGTGTTGACGATGGCTCTGCACAAGAAGTAGAAGTAGCTGAAACAACTGTAGCACACTCAAGAAAAGTAGAGGGAGAAAGTTCATTTAAAATCGAGGAGGAAGTGAAGGAGGGGGATTGTGGCGTAGCAAGTTCTAGTTCAGTCGGTGAGGATGATATCCAAGTGAAAAGTGCTGATGTGAAAGTGAAAGTAGACAATGCGAATGACTTATCGCCTCACAAAGAACCTGGAAATGTTTCACCAAAGATTAGTTCTGAAGGTGTTGAGAGTCAGGTCATGGAAATCGATGATGAACGAGGTAAGGACTCTGAGTCTGAAAATGAGGATGCCGCTGCTTTTGATGAAGGGGTTTTGCAGGAAAATGAGAACCTTGAGTCCAACGAGTCAAATCTTGTTGTGGATGTAGTCGCAGATGGGAATGCTACAGGTGATGTGAATACAAAAATGGCTTCCAAAGAAGCAGGATTGAGTGTTGGTGATCTGGTATGGGGTAAAGTGAGGAGCCATCCCTGGTGGCCCGGGCAAGTTTTTGGTCGTAGTGATGCGTCAAAGAAGGCTAAGAAGTATTTTAAAAAGAATAGTTATTTAATAGCATACTTTGGGGATCAAACTTTTGCTTGGAATGAGGTGTCAAAGATAAAGCCCTTCCGATGCAACTTCTCACTATTGGAGAAACAGAGCAATTTGGAGGATTTTCATGATGCTGTTCATTGTGCTTTGGATGAGGTTTCTAGACGGGTAGAGTTTGGGTTGGCTTGTCCATGCATGCCTGGGTATAGCAAGATAAAAACTCAGATAATTGTCAATCCTGGAATCCGGGAAGAATCTTGTAGAAGAGATGGTGGGGATAGTTTCTCAAATGCTGCTTGTTTTGAACCCCCAAAACTTATTGAGTATGTGAAAGAATTAGGCCAATTGCTGTTAGGTGGAATTAACATATTGGAGTTTGTAACAGCACGATCCCAATTGTTGGTATTCAATCGTTGGAAGGGTTATTCTCACCTGCCTGAATTCCAAATCCTTGGTGAACTGCTAGAGAGTGATGCAGAGATTCCACAATCAGCAGAAGTTAAACATGGCAGTGAAATGGTTGAAAATACTGCAACCAAGGTTAAAGATGAGTCTGTATCCTCTGGAAAGGAGAAGCGCAAGCGTAAGCACATTTCTGGGGATAAGGAACATCCAAGCAAGAAAGAAAAAAGTTTGGCTGACCTTATTGCTGAAAGGCGCTCATCAGCTGCTAAAGCTAAATGTAGTTTGGATGGTGAAGCTACTGGCAAGACGACTACATCATCCTCTGGTAAGAAAAGGAAGGCTGTTAAATCTATTTCTGATGATTCAATGATGAAACAAAGCAAAAGTCCTTCCTCATCAGGGGTTGATAATGGTTCCTCGCAGCCTAAGAAAACCTATAGAGTTGGAGAAAGTATCCTCAGGGTTGCAAGCCAACTGAATGGATCGACTCCTATACTCAAATCTGTTAATGGAAAATCTGTTAATACAACTTCTCGTAAAAATGCAAAGAAGACTAAGAGCCAGGAGAAGTCTACCTCTGGAAAGAGTAAAGGTAAAATGCTGTTTTCAAGAATGAATGATTCTGATGGGGAATGATTTTTAAGATATTTTTCATGGGAAATTTAGAGATTATATAATAGTTTCTTGTATTGTATTTCTTTATGGGAAAATCCAGTCGTTTTAGGCTATTATAAATTTAGTGGTACTTTGGGTCTTATTCTGTTTAGAACTTTATAATCTTTCCTAAATTATTGATAATTGAATTTCGGCTATCTTTCTTCTCCCTTACTTCGTCTACTCCTCTGGCTCTTTCTCCCCCTCTCATCCCTGATTTCTCTACTCCTATCTTTGTCCACATCAGCTTCGCCTGATGAGTTGGTGTCACAGCTTTGCTTGGTTGCCAGAGATCCTATGAAGGGATGCAACTTCCTGAAATCTGTAGTTAGTTTCTTTGTGAAATTCAGGAATTCAGTTTGCATTAATCCACTCAATTCACAGCAGCATGTACAGTCCTCCCTGGAACATATTTCTGGTGGTGATGTTGGAGAATTATCAACCATAGTAGAAACGCAAACTACTGATTCAGAGCATATGAAAGATTCTCATTGGACTGACAAGATGACTCAAAGCAATCCTAAAGGTCAATCATCTCATGAGAATAAGAATGAAGCAAGAGAAATTCCAGAGGAGACTCCAACCAAAGACGGCATTCCGACCTTCAGAAAACAATCAGCTGTTCAGTTGGAACCCAATTTGGAGTGTGAACTACACATTGCTGGTGGAATTCTTGATTTGGGAGCAGGCAAGCCCATAGATCACTTGGAAGGGAAGCGTAATGATGATTCCTCCCCATGTCCAACAGCTTTGATTCTAAACTTCACAGACTTGGATGCAGTTCCTTCCGAGACAAATTTGAACAGGATATTCAGCCATTTTGGACCTTTAAAGGAAACGGAGACTCAGGTGCTGAAGAAGACCAAACGTGCTAAGGTGGTTTTCTGCAGAAGCGCTGATGCAGAAACAGCCTTCAGCAGTGCTGGGAAATACAGTGTCTTCGGACCTTCACTTGTCAGCTACCGCCTCAAGTATATTACTTCCACAAATTGTAAATCTTCTCCTAATGCAACAAAGCGCAGCGAAAAAGATGCATCATCTACGGAGGGAATAGCAATTGATGCTTCAAGCTCCCACTCCCTTGAAGCAGATCCAAAGTAATTTTGGGTATTCATACCACGAACATGAATGTAGTTCTTAGTGCTTTCTTCTGGGTGGG
>Ga0307517_10008694_pt1 | contig 14532 bp, 8 predicted proteins | sample 23_EM_MG_FD_194515 | JGI IMG/M metagenome (GOLD analysis project Ga0307517, IMG submission 194515) | Populus trichocarpa ectomycorrhiza microbial communities from riparian zone in the Pacific Northwest, United States - 23_EM | ecosystem: Host-associated > Plants > Roots > Unclassified | place... | reverse complement strand
AATGATATTTTTACTTGGCACAATAGCTCAGTTTTGTGTTCAGCTCTAGAAACTAATCATTTATAGACTCTCCTTTCATCACCCTCTTAGAAATATGTTTGGAACATGATGAAATCATATGGAATGTGGAAAAAAAAATTTGGAAACCTTAGAATTTTCTTGTTTGGTAGGTTTCTTAACCATGGAATACACTTTAATTTTCAGCTCTGTGGTCTATTTGGCTTTAGTTTTCCATTCTTCTGGGCCATTTCTGCTTAATAGTCTTGCTCTCGCATAAGGCTTATTCCGCTCATAGAGCATTCACAAAAGTATGATGTTCATCATCATGCATGGAAATGCCAGTTTCATTAGTTATTGATGTCCCCCTGGATTGGCACAAGAATATCTCAACAAAGTAGATAGTATGTTTTTGCAGGTGGATCAACCATCACTATTGTGCTATGATTATGGCCGTAGTTAGTCTCACATGGGAGATTAAAGGTCAACCAAATTGTGCTCAGAAGCAGGTTACTATTTTTCCATTAGATTCTAAATGCGTTATCTGTTTGTATTTGTTAACAATTCCTTGAATCTTGCTCAGAGAGGGGTACAATTGTTCTTGCAATGGGCTATGATGCAAGGAGTTGCAATGCTTTTGCAAAATAGATATCAACGCCAGAGACTCTATACCCGTATTGCTTTGGGAAAGGTATCATCTTAAAATCACTTGTATGCCCTGCAAAGCATCACTGGATGCTTTACTTTTGGTGTGGTCTGTTTCCATCTTAATTCTTATGAGGTTTGTGGTTTGGTGAAGCTTGTCTACTGGTCTGTTGTGCAGGATAGGAATTGTCTCTACTTCAGATGCATATTAATTAGCACATCATATTTTCAATCCTTTTTTGTTTAATTGTTATTTTAGGCTAAGCGAATGGATGTTGTGTGGGGAGAAACAGCTGGTGTGGATGGGCAGTTGTGGCTGTTGTGTCCTATACTCTTCATTCTGCAGGTATTTATGCTACCTCTTAACTGGTGTTCTCGTATACAGATGGAACAGGCCTGCTCTTTGCATCTTTCTACTAATCTTAAGATTAGACCTAATATTGTATATACTTTGAACAAATGAAGCAAAGTGTTAATCTGATAGCAATTGAATATTGCATTACAAACATGAACTCATTCCAGCCTGGTTGACAAAGGCTGTAGTTTTCACTAAATTATTTTGGTGGGCTAAGAAATTCATGTTCTTTTGCTGTGAAATTGAGTTTGATGCAAAGACATGCTACTCGAATGAAGTAGACTAAGGAGCATAATGAACCGCTTGTTTGGAATCAATTCCAAACTAGAAACTAGAATTGATTTCAATGCTTTAAGTGGATTGAATTAATTGATTCTCTAATTGAATTCTTGGATTTGAAATTTGTTTTAAAATTGTGGTCTTCATTTGAATTGAGTTACTCGAAATACATCATTCACCCAACTTGCCCTCTTCCCAACCATCATTTTCTTTCTTATCTCTCTCATTTATTGATGTGATTAAAGAGAGTGAAAGATATCCAACACAGCCTATGGCTATGGCTGGTCTACCGGACTATATGGCCTGGAAAAGAAATAACTCTTTATTATAAAATCTCAAGTACAAATAGTTATAATCCCTTACAACAGTGGTAGCCCTTAAATGGTTATGCAAACCCTTATAAAAAGAAATCCTAGCCTTAAAAATAACTTAATCCAAGCTGTTCAAATAAATCCTAATAAAATAACAGAGAACCAAAATAGAAAAGGATAAAAACCCAACTAAAAGAAACCCAACAAACTTGAAATTCTGCTTTGATGCTGCTCCTGCATCATTTATACCTGCCACCTCTATCTAAATTTTATTTTATTATTTGAACTTAACCAAACCGCAACCAATCTTCTACCTGCCAATCCTCCACAACAATAGATGATAGCTATAGACTAGAGATGAAAGCGCAGGATATACATTCTAAACAAATATTCTATGGGCTAGCCATTTTCTGTATTACTTTCCAAGTCCAAGGGACCATTACTGTAGACTTTATTAGTAGCATTCAAGGCCGGAGCGGAAAGGAAGGGGACAATGAACTGCTTGTATCCATAGATGCAGGATCAAATTGTTTCCAAGGAGCAGGGCAGAGATCCATGTGAAAGAGGGTTCTGTTTGGATAGACATGGCAGATGATACACCACTTTAGAACCACTCTGTGTTTGCTTAAACCAAGAGTGAACATTCAACCAATTTTGCCTGAATCTTTCAGACAGAGATATTTTTTTTTTCTTTCTGAGAAATTAACATCCAAACTACCACTAGCAACTTGATTGTGAGAAGATCCAGATTTCCACATATAGGATGTGCCTCTATCATTAAAGAGTAAACCAACTGTAAACCAACTGATTTCCACATATAGGATGTGCCTCTATCATTAAAGAGTAAACCTAACAAAATCATGACTGCCACCAACAAATCAACTCAAAATTAATTTGTTGTGACCATCTTCCCATTCTCCGAAGGTGTCTTTGGGACAAGATTGGTGTTGAAGGAAAACAAAAAAAACTTTGCGAAGCAGACGAGGAGGGTGTTTTTGGGATAAAGTTCTCAACGGTCAATTCTGAAGCAAACTGCACCGACTTTGTATGTGCTTAATGGTCAATTCTAATGGTGCAATTTGCCATCATACAGAAATTAATGGTTCCAACGGGTTGTGGAATTCATATCAGTTGCTTAGAGCTTTCCAAACCCTGGAATTGAGTAAATGGTGTTGAATTGATTTCATTTCTACCAAATTCTGAGGTTTCACAAAAGACAGGAAATTCTAGTTTAATCATGAGTGCCTCATTTGGGTTGGCAGGCTTTGCGCTCGTTTAACAAAGCATCAACAGGCTTCCTCTTCTGCTGCACATTTGTTTGAAGGAAATTGAAGAAGCATTAGGTTTTTCAAATGATAATGCAATTAGTGTGATCTACTACTAGAAATTTTGACATTTGAATTGTTGAAGTAAGCATGATGGCCTGAGCTCAACCTGATTATATTGTAGTGCTTCTGGAATTGAGTTTTGACCTGAATAATTGTATGTGCTTCTGGACGTGATATAGGGTTTTGAGGCATATGTTGGACTACAGCTGCTCAGGACTGCATACAAGGGGGTCACCTCCGAGTGGCAGGTATGCTTTTATAACTTTCTTTCCCCCATTTTAAGATCCAGCAATCTACATCCGTACAAATTTGCAGCATTCAATTTGGTGACAGAATCCGTTTCTGGCAGGTTATTTTCTGTGGTGTCCTTCTGGTCTTTATGGCAGTCGGGAACTTCTTAAACACAGTAGAGATACTAATGGTGAAGTCAAGGTTTAAGGCAAAAATGAAAAGTAAGAGCAAGCAGGAAATGGATTGAGGTACTTCTAACCTTTAGGATCACTCCTTCCATTCTCTATAGAATCTCAATTTTGGAATGTTCTTTCGTGGGTCTTGAAACATGTTTTGTTGAAGCTGAGGCAGTGAAAGTTTCTCCTCTAGGCCTTCATTTCATTATACCCTTTGCCATTTACGTGTTTATAGCTCCCATCCTAATCGTGGAACCTGGCCATGAAGTGAACTTGATCACCCAGAGAGATGGATGCAAACGGTCAGCAATAAAACCCTCTTAGTTATCTGTCATATGTCCTGTAATCTACTGTTTGGCTTTAGTTTAGGTAGAGGTCTGAGTTTCAGTCTCGCATAATGAAAGCGTGGTCCTTTGTCCTTGACAAGTTATTTACGAAGTTATCATAGGCGAGAATCTTGAGTTTTTGTTTACAAATTATCACTCTTCAGAAAAGCAGCTATAAAGAGATTGTGTTACCGGGAGTAGTGCAACCCTTTAATTTTCTCAAGTGTTGTGCTAGTAGCGTGTATTTCATTGAACAAAATTTCCACGTATTTTATTTGTTCAACTTGAGATTTTTCTTGTGAAGATTGCGCTAAATCTTACTGATAACTGTGATAGTTTTTTTTTTGAAAAAAAAATAAAATTGAGTGAGCCTGACTGAATCGGTGTTGTCGTCTTCGTTAAGTGGCTCACGTCCTCTCCACCTCTGATCAAGTCACGGTGTCCTCTTTGCTTGGAAAGCACGGTGATTTCCTCTTGCAGTTTTTTCCCTCAAATTTTGCGTACTGATTCGGCAGTGTGGGAAATGGTGAATGCAGTGACGGGAATCATTAAATGATTGGTCTTGACATTCATAAAGTGGATGTCATGCGAGAGTACAAAATGTTCGTTCTTTCTCTGCACGTGCAGCTCTACTCATCATCAGCCTTGTCGAAATCTACATAGTTATCCTCGGACCGGAAAGTGGGCATCTGTGAAGGCCAGGTATCGAATTTAGGTGATGGTACGGTCTCCGGGCTTCGTGGGTAGAAATGATTGTGTTTCCGGGCGATGATTTAGAAACCTGATGAGGGTTTTTGCAGAGCTTGCCTGTAAAACCAACCCACTCGTCAATTTGACAAAAAGACGCTTGCTTGCTCCATTTTGCGGCTGACTGAGCTGGTTGTCTCTCTGATTTTTTGCGTGGGAGGGAATATCCTCTCTTCCAAGAACAAGTGATGTGACCGGCGGATTGAGGCTTGAATTTTATTTATTTACAATCATTGTGGGATCTGACAGGCCTGCGTCACCAATTTGAAGAAATAGGGCAATGCCCTCTGGGTCCAATGGTACTCTCTCTACCCATGCGAAGCCTTCGAAGAAAGCTGTTTGGGATTACATCACTCGATTCAAAAGAGTGTAACCCAAGAAAGAGATTCCTTGCTTGGATAAGTGGATTGATTTCATTTCTTAAATAATTCCTGAAAGTATCCAAAATGTTTGATTTCATTTCGTAAATTAATGCTATCAACAATTGCGAGTGTTACCATCAATTGTTCGGGTGTCGATATCCACTAGCTAACCAAGCACATGCCATAGTTATAAAATCCATGTGGACTCATGATTCAGTCTGAGATTTGAGTTTCCAGTTAGAGTTATCTGGATTAATAAGATGATAAAAAATAAGATTTTGAGATCTAATTTAATATAAAACCTCACTAAAATCAAACTTTAGATCAACAAGTTTACGAGGTTAACCGTTACATCAGACGAGTTTAATAACATTTATCATACGCAACCATCTAGTAGGTCCCAAGTGGTAAGAATTTGAGATTAAAGGGTTTGCTCCTTTTATAGTTTCAGATTTGAGCCTTGTGATTGGTAATATAATAACCACTGAAAGCTTACATGATCGTTAATTTAAGGGTCCGTAGGATTAGTTAAAGCATACATAAACTAACACGGACATCAACATTAAAAAAAAAAAAAAACATTCATCATAGGCATGGAACAAATGAGCAAACGTGGAATCCACAGGTAAACAGTGCACTCTCTCTGCATAATTTAATTAGTTGGACTAACAACGAATATCTTGTTTTTCAGACATTTAAATCGGCCTGCAATCTTCATGGTAATTAAATGAACTGATTTGAATTGAATTGAATTCATCATTGAATAAACTTCGGACAATTATAATCTTTACAGCACTGGAAAAGTGAAAAAAATAATATCTTCGTGTGCGTGGTGCTTTCATGTAGGCTCCTGACAGCTGCAGCCCCGTTATAAGTTGTTCTTCATTATTATGTGAGAACGTCCACCTCAATTATGACGATTGAAAACAAAATAGCATAGTTGTTAAACTTTAGGTTTGTCATGTCGATCGATCGGGAAAATTTAGAATTCAAAACCTAAGTTGTTGGAGTAGATTTATAATTGAATCGGATAAGAAATATTAATAAAACAATAAGATTTATAATAATTTTGGTTGATCAACAAATTTAAATCCAAGTTTATTTATACGTTTTAAAAGCGTTTTCGAAAAAATTTAAATTTTTTTTATTTTTTTCTTTGCTTTAAATTAATATTTTTTGGTGTTTTTAGATCATTTTAATACGATGATGTCAAAACTAATTTTTTAAAAATAAAAAAAATATTATTTTAATATATTTATTAGTGAAAAACACTTTGACAATCAACCGCAACTACACTTTTCAAACACGCAAATCAATATTATAAAAAAACACATTTATTTTAGTAAAAGAAGTTGACCCAATAATTCAAAATACCTTTTCATTCCAGTCATAGATTGGATTTGAAAACTAATATATATATAAAAAATATGTAATTCATATGTGAACATAGAAAATCATGATCAGACGTACGGTTTTATTGCTACTAGAACTTTTATGGCCTTTCCCCATTATAAATAACTTTAGCCATAAGCTAACCCTATAATTTAATAAGAAATAAACTCAGTCATTATTGGCAAAACCCTAAGAATAGTTAATGCATACTTGCTTGCTCCTTCCATTCTTCTCTATTTCACCAATCCCCACTCTATCTCCCATCTTCCTCTCTGAAAAATAAAACCTTTGATGCATATTTAAAACTAACTAGGAGAAAAGTCCAGGCTGGGTGTGTATATATATATATATATATAAACCCTAATAAGTGGTAGCCGACACCAACCAAACTACTCTTTCCCATGTGCTGAACCTAAAATTGTATGATTGGTACTGTTGGTATTTGTATTATTATTATTATTTCTTGCTTACATCTGCCAACACTAAAATAATTGTGGAATATACCTGAATTCATATAGATGTGCTGTGGACATCATCATTGGAAAAACAGATTTATTTTTATATTTCTATCTTCATTTCTTTAACTAAATATGTTTTTTTTTAAATTTTTTTACGCTATAACACGATCGAAACGCAACTAAATATCGCATAATTGACAACATTTACATGTCAATGATAATAAAGGGAGCAATTGATGAAATAAAAAGGCATAAATTAATAGATTATTGAAAGAAAGAAATAATTACAAAGGAAAGGGTGAAGAAGTGGGGGGGAATGTGGTGATGGGAAGGAAAAATAAGAAAGCACATGGGTGGATGTGGGTAGGGCATGCCATGCTTTGATGCAAGATTTACAAGATAAGTGGATTAGAGAGAGAGAGAGAGAGAGAGAGAGAGAGAGAGAGAGAGATGCAGAGAAAGCCATGGTTGTAGCTGCTAGTTGGCCAAAGTGTGGATGGATGTGTAGTGAGTGGGGAATTATGGGACAGCAATTTCAACATGGCTACCCACATCTGTTGCTCTTGGTTCTTGTCAAAATTAATGCAGATCCCCCATTATTACACTGCTGCGAAGCTCTTCCATTTTCTAATTATTTCCCTTTTTTTGCCTTTTATTTTGAAGTTTAGCCGACACCATATATAATATTTATTTAATTTTGATTAGTTTTCGTATTTTTAAAAACAGATTAATCTCTCTCTCAATCTCAGTTCTAGCTCAAACTTTATTTATATCCCATCAGGTACTGTAATATAAGTTCAATACAAGGATAATAGATTAATAAATTATCGTGTTTCGTATCAATATATTAAAAATCAATGATATTAATACACTTCAAAAACATCAATTTAATAATTTTTCAAGTCAAATTTAAAAAACATCTAAAAGCTGGACTCCCAATAGGTTATTATTGTGTTTAATATTTTGATGTATATTGTTTTTTTATAAATAATTTTTGCTTGAAAATATATCAAAATAATTATTTTAAATAATTAAAAAACAATTTAATATGTTTCCAAGATAAACACACTTTTAAAATACAATTTAAAATGCAACACAAACACAGTTTAAAACATAGTATAAGAAATAGTTCTTTCTCCGTCAGATAATAATTAATTAAAGGATAAACTATACCTCGCTGTCAGTTAATAAATTGGACCGCTGAAATTCAGATTCCTAACTTCATTTCTACCCTACAGGAAGAAAGTGATCGAGGGAGACAGTTTCTTGCTTAATCTGTGCTGATCATCAGGTTTTGGAGATTTATTTATTTATTTTATTAAAGAAAAAGAGTCCATCAACAGCTGTTCTGATTGGAAATACATTATTTTGTTTGTAATATAATAATGTTTGTATGCGTCAATGATGTTGTTTGTCCCCAGACCATGATAGTGCAATATTTATTTATTTATTTATTTTTATTTAAATAAATGTACAATATACTTTCTTAACTATTCCTTCCACACATATATCATACCCTTCTTCATTAAAAATCCTATAAATTAAATTAACACTAAACAAGAGAGATGGATTATCTTTATTAATTAATTAAATCTAATTTTTTCCTAAGAATTGCCAATATTACCAATTTCATGTTCCCATTTCTGACAGTTTCATCAATCAAGAGAGCTTTGGGAGCTTCACTCTGGCCAAAGGGGCACGAAATTGTAATTAATTTCTTTAATGCAATGCATCCAATTAGGTTATTAAAAAAGAAGACTTAAAGGCCTGTTTTTATATAATTTTAAAAACATGAATATATTTTTTATTTTTTTTTCGTATTTTTCTCTTGTTTAGTAAGTATTAATAATTATTAAGAGTATTTCCATCTAATCTCAAAAATTTATGTTTATTTATCTTTTTTTTCTTGTATATCTATTTCTCTCTTGTTAAGCAAGTATTGATAATTATTTTAAAGCACTCTAAAATATATTAAGTATTTTCTCAGACAAAAAAAGAAGCAATAATTTTTAAGATTAGGAAACCACAGTTAATTATTACTTAATTAATAACACCAAATCAAATTGGCTTTACTTATGCTCTAATGGAATTTGATCTTAGAAGTTTGATTAGTCATCCACTTCACTACTAAATTAACTCAAAAATTAATTAAGGAGAGTAATGAAATATTATCTTTTTGAAAAATCTAATATGGATTTAATTAATATAAGCAAGCAGAGAATAATTATTGTAATTAATCACTGTAAGAATGCTGAATTAAAAGAAAAAAAAAAGAGTTTGATTACATTGTAAATAAAGATGAAGAATTCCTAGAAAACCACCCAAGATTGGTCATTAAGCTCATGCAAAGCAAGAGAAAGTACTTAAGCAATGCTTATGAATCAAAGAAAATTAAAATTAATTAAGTCACAAGATCGGCTAGCTTCTTCTAATGATTATACGATCACAAATTACCAGCATGCATATTAATTGCTCTAATTAACTTGTATAATTTCTTGCTCTCACTCCACATCTTCTTCTTCTGGGCTGCTTCTTTGCTAGCTGCTGTCTTCAGTCCGATGATCTCTTTGATGATGTTGACATGAATAAATGACTAAGCTTTTGCTGGCTGGCTGCTAGCTAGCCAGATAGGCTAGGCAAGCTTATTATGGTCTTAATTCCTTGATCAATCCTCCTGTCTTGTCTTGAACAAACAGGTGCTTTATTCAACAACAAATCAATAAATTGAAAGAAAAAGTGATACAAATAGTGGTGATGCATGATTGCCATGCAAAATGACATTTCATCGCAACAAAGCTACTATGGTGAAGAAGGATAGAAGAAAAGGGAAAGGAAAGGGACAGGATGAGAAAAGAATTTATGGGCTGAAGGGAAATGGAATTAAAGGGAGGGAAGGAAACAAAAAGGAAGAATTTTTAAGGTTGTCAGGCTTTGAACTCAAATATTTTTGTTAGATAACTTTTGTTTGATTTGAGCTTCTGCACACATATGGTACATTTTGGGATCTGAGGATATTGACAATGGTACTATTGAACCATGGCCAAAAAGGAGGGTGCCCCAGACCCTCCTCCATTGGTGGCATTACTTGTGTTCTGCCTTTGAAACTCTATCTTGTATGCCATTTTCCTCTCCTCTTGCAATGCCTCATCTTCTTCTTCATCTTCTTCCTCATCATATTCATCTTCATTTACGTTTTCGCTGTCACCTTCCTCCATCTTATCATAGTCATCCACCATTAACTGTTGTTGTTGTTGAGTCCCCTGCTGTTTCATCAGCTCCTTCACGATGTCTTCTGGCTTCAATATGAAAGCAAGAATCAGTAGGCATCAAATAACTGAGCATTGATTACTTCAGGCAATATAACTATATAACACTATAAGTTCGTTTCTTTTCTTTTCTTTCTTTTTTTTGTTGAACAAAACTAAGGTTTACCTTCTTTTCTGCTCCTCCATTTCCTTCTCCAAAGGGGCTTCCTGCTAAAACTGTGTTGCTTGCTTGAACATCAACACTAGCCCCATTTTTGTTTTGTGATTCTGTGGCTTGTGTCTGTTGCGGCACTGTCTGCTGAATTGGAGGTGGCATTGGATCCAATTCTAAGCTCTCTTGATGCTGGTGCTGCTGTTTTTGTGGCCTATTAATTTGGCTGTCAAAGCCACTAGTGGAGGTGCTTCCCGCACCACCACTACTGCTTCCAAGTATCTTTTTCCTATAAAGGGCATCAAGTTCATGAAAATAAGGGCAAGTCTTGGCATCTTCTGTCCGTTTCTTGTTACTCTCTTTAACTTTCTTGAAATACTTATTGATATTCTCCCATTTCTCTTTGCATCTTTTGGAACTTCTTTTATAGCCCAACCTTAGCATCCCTGCTGAGATTTCTTCCCAAAGTGGTCCCTTAGGCCCAGCTTCTTGGTATCTAGTTTCAAGCCCACTTCTCAACTTTATAAGTGCAAGAACTTCTGGCTTTGGCCATCTTGATGATGCTGGTTCGCTCCCACCACTTCCAAGTTCCAGTGGTGCTATTTGTTGTTCCGGGACCGCCATTACTATTTCTGAAGAAATGGATGGTGGTTGGTGTTGATGATGAACTTGTTGGTGCTGCTGTTGTTGGTGATGTTGCTGTTGGGGTAGTTGCTTATTTTGTTGTGGTGTTACTTGTGACAGTGGCATGGGTTGCGGTTGCAGTGGTGGTTGTGTTGAGACAGTGACCAATGGCGCTATTTGAACCTGTTGTGGCTGTGTTGGTGGTGGTGGTTGTGGTTGTGAAACTAGAGGAGCAATTGATACAGGCGTAGGCAAATGAATAGTTTGGCCAGTAATTTTCTGTAGAAAGGCAACAATAGCTGCATCTCGACTAGCCGAAATAGACCGTTCTTGAGCCATAATCTCATGTTCACGACTCAATCTAGCCATTTCTTGCCTTTTCCAAGCTTCATCCCTTATCATCCTATCTTGTTCCCTCTTCTCAATCGCCTCCAAAAATCTCTGTTGCATTGCCTCTTGCTTTTGCATAACCTGCTTCATTAGCCCCTCAAAAAACTCCATCATACGATGTGTTTCTCCTTTCGACGATGATAATGATGCCCTTTTACGTTTTCGACTTGTACCAGCACCCATGGCTGATGTTTGTCCTCCTAATATACCTTCATCCTCGTCGTCGTCGTCATCTTCAGAACTTTGAGAGGAAGAAGACTCATTCGACGAGAAGCTGATTCGAACCGGGGCACCTGCAGCAGCTGCACGCGCCACTGTTGCCCCCAAATCAGGAGGAAACATGGAACCAATATTTGAAGCTGGTTGAGGCACCTGAGAAGAAGGTGGAGGAGTTCTTATAGGCATAGGAATCCCAACAGAAACAGGAGCAACATCTAGGCTGCTTGTTGTTGCAGTGCCAATCAGCTGAGGAGCAACACCAGACACATTGCTGATGCTAGAAGAAACACCACCACCACCACCAGTATTCTGCAAAGCTTCAAGCTGGCTAAAAAACCTATAGCTTTTCCCATCTTGACGACCAGCTCTACCTTCCTTTGTTCTTTTGTAATACTTGTGCACGTTCTCAAACTTTTCTTTGCATTTCTTGGCACTTCTCTTGTATCCCATCTCTGCTAGCTTCCTGTTCCATCATATTTCAACTTTATTACCACAAGTAGTACCAGAGTAGTTTTCGATGATAAAAAAAAAAAAAAGAAATTAATTTTTGCCAATGATCCAATCATACAAAATTAATAAACCCTTTCTCTGCTTATGCAATCCAAATTCTGACCTTAATTTAAATTTAATAAACAAGAAGATGGTGCTCTCTCTCTCTCTCTCACTCACTTTCATAGCTATAGGCCCACTGACTTCCTCTCCACTTCCCATACCAATTATCTAATCCTTTTAATAAGTGCAGAGAGAGATAAAACTTAAAAAAAAAAAAAAAGCTGCTGGTTTTAATAGTAAAAACAAAAATGAGAAATTGCAAAAGAAAACGAATCGATCTTTTTCATATTCCTCTTGGGATTTTCAATTTTTCTTCCATTGAGATTGATAAGAAAGGGAAAGCAAGTGATGGGTTATAAGCCAATTGGCTAGAATTCATGCAGCCTATAATTTTTTTTTTCTCGTTTTTTAAATAAAGATGCAAGGCTAACTCGTGAATCGTGATGGAAAGAGATAGAAGAAGCCATGTGCTTCTTCTGTTTACAGAATTAAAGAGAAATGGAGATCTAAGACAAAAATGGTATAAAAATATTATTTTTTTCGAAAAAAAATGCAAAAAGGGTTGTTGTTATCATTATCATTATCATTTACCTTGAAACATCCTCCCATAGAGGACCCTTTAAGGTGGCATCACGAAAAGCAGCATCCATTTCAGACCTAATTTGCAAAAGGGCAAGTGTTTCTTGCCTTGGCCACCTATTGCCACTAGCAATACCTCCTGTTCGATCTGCATCTTCTCCAGCAATATCTTCTTCTGCACCACCACCACCACCTGAAAGTCTCATAAACTCATCCAAATTCATAACACCACCACCACTTGTTGTGGCAGCAGTGGCAGGAGGTCTGCTGCTAATGGGTGATGCTTCTTCTACGACTTGTTGCTGCTGCTGCTGCTGCTGCATGTGGGTTGCCAGTGCAGCAGATGCAGAAGGAGGTAAAGGCATATCACCTTGTTGTTGCTGTTGCTGTGGCACTGCATATTGTGACTGTGATGACCCTCTTTCTCCACCTCCTTGTTGCATCCTTGAACTTAACTCTCTCCAGTACTTTTCTTGATATTAAATTTTCAATTCTCGAGGTTGAGGATCTCTCTTCATCTATGATAATAATTCAGCAAGCAATAGTTTATTGATCCCTCTGTCCCCTCCCTCACCAGAGCATAAAGGGATTAAGGAAGAAGATAAGAGAATTGAGAGGGAGAGAGAGAGAGAGAGAGAGAGAGAGTAAGGGAAGTTCTGGTGAAAGAGTGAGGTGTTTTTAAAAAGAAAGGGCAAAAAAAAGAGAGAGGGAGAGAGTAGACAACTGGAAAAGATAAAATAAAAGCCAAGAAAGAAAGAAAGAATTCCTATGAGTTAGTGCTAGCTGCTGCTGCAGCTGCTGCCTCTTCTTCAGATTTGATTTATTATTATTTTCTTAAAAAAACAACCCTTTTCTTGTTTTTAATTCAAGGAAAAAAAAAAAGCCAGCAGTAAAGAAGAGAAAAAAAAGAATATCAGACGAAGAGCATAATAATCATCATCATCATCAGCTGCACTATACACTGGTACAAAGCATGACAGTGTGTAAAAAATAAAAGAGAAACGGAAGGATGGGGCTGGAGAGAGAGAGAGAGAGAGAGAGAGATGAATGAATGGAGATGGCAAATTATGAGGATGTTGATGATTAAGAGAGAGAGAGAGTTTGTGTGTTGTGTTGTCAGCAGCTCTCTCTCTCTCTCTCTCACTTTGCAGCTAATAATTGTTTCTGACTCTTTTTTTATTACCAACATTTTCTTGATCATTATTTTTATTTACTCAAGATAAATAAATGTTTTATCCAAGGTATAGTATATGATCCTATTCAATTGGAGATGGATCAATATAAATGCATTTCTGTAGGTAAATTTTTTTTTTTTTTTTGGGGTGGGGGGCTTGGATGGAAGTATTTTTGGGCTAAGATGGAAAAAAAAATGAATATATATTGTGTTGAATTTTCCCTTTTAAATATATTTTGGTAAAATATCAAAAAATAAAAATAAAAATGCCCATGCTATTATAATGAAAAATACATCTTGAGATCCAACATATGTTAAGTTATATAACAAAGATTGACATAAATTATTATAATTAATTAGTTAAAAACAATGGAAATATGTCATTAATTATAGAGTATAAAAAATAATTTATTTTTCAAACATAATTACTTCTTAATATTGATTAAACTCTATTTTTTATATATATTTATTTGAAGGTCCAGCATATATTAAGTTATATAACAAAGATTAATTCCCTATCCTGTTTCCTTAAAGTAATTGAAAAAAATAAAATTATTTTTTAAAAAAGATAATAAATATTTAATATCTACCTATAAATTCAAAGGATCAGTCACCCCACAAGTACACACCCATCACCTCATCTCTGAGATTAAAATTCTCTGCAAACCATCTCCATTTTAATCTCCAATAATATTTAATATCTACCTATAAATTCCACCAGCATTGACATGGCCGTGTCCAATTGGGTCCATTGCTTTAACTTTATTAAGATTGGCAACACAATATTCCTTTTTCTTTTATTTCTTAAAGAATTTCAATTCAAACTTAATATTATTTTATTTTCCTTTTTTTATGTGTTTTCCTTGTAAGATTTGAGCTGGACAAAGATATAGAAATACAAGAATAATAATATGTACGCTCCAACTTAACCATAGTTCAAAATTAACCCAACCCAAACCAACTAAATCAG
>Ga0307517_10008693_pt1 | contig 14532 bp, 5 predicted proteins | sample 23_EM_MG_FD_194515 | JGI IMG/M metagenome (GOLD analysis project Ga0307517, IMG submission 194515) | Populus trichocarpa ectomycorrhiza microbial communities from riparian zone in the Pacific Northwest, United States - 23_EM | ecosystem: Host-associated > Plants > Roots > Unclassified | place... | reverse complement strand
GAGAATAAGCCCCCCCCCCACCCTATATTTTTAAGAACATTAGAGGACCAATCTCCTTAGAAAACTTTTGAGGTAATGCTCTCCACTTCATCTCCTAATATAATAGATACTTATTCTAGATTTAAACTAATTTTGTAGCATAATCATAGAAATAAACCACCGAATTAGTATTTTCTAGAATATATAGGAAAAAAAAATCAAACCATGTATCATCCTAAAAGCTACCAAAATCATTACAAGCTTTTGTACATGATCTATCATCTATACAAGTTCCTAGTAATCTATATAAAGCTCTTTCTTTACTAGAGTGGAATCAAGCAATAATGATATAAATAAAGGCATTATAGAAGAATCAAACATGAAGTCTTGTTCCTTTATCTAAAGGAATAAAATTAGAAGATGTAAGTGGATGTTTTCTATTAAATATAAGGCAGATAAGACCATTAATATGTGTAAAGAAAGAATCGTGGTATAAAGATATACTTAAATGTATGGTATAAACTACTATGAGATGTTTTTTTTAGTAAAGTTGAATAGAGTCTAGGTTACTGTGAAATTGAAGGGTAAAAACTATAGAACCTACAATCAAGATTGAAAACAACCGAAAAAGCTTAAATCAAGTTGAAAAGAACTCGAGTGATTACTTGAACCTAAAAACCATAGTTATTGGATGAAAATCAAAACCTATTAATTATAAAGAATAAAAAAACTAGAATTATAAGGGTAAATACCACAAATAAGTATCTTTGATAAGTTCTGAAGAGTTCAATGAAGAACCAAGATATGAGCAACTTTGCACACACAATATTATTTCTGAAATCAAAATACTCTAAAAACTAAATATAAGCTAAATAACCCTATTTTTACTAGATAAAATGTTCTAAAAAAACTAGAAAAATAACAAAAGAGTTCTAAATACAATAGAAAAAAGAATCCTTAATCAACTAGAAAAATAGTGCAAATCATGAATAGTTTCTAAATACCAAAAGAGTCCTTTTGAGATGAGGGTTAATGCTAAGAATCATTAAGTAATATCACATGATCCATTATATATGTCAATTGGGCTTATTATAAGGTTAAAAGCTAAGAATATTAAAGAGGCATTCAATATTCTAATTCAAGATATTTAGGCCAAGTCAAGCATCAAGATTATAAAAAAGGATGATCATGCTTTAACTAGTGTAATCCATACAAAGTAAGGAGTTGGTTCTTAGGCTTGAGGCATATGAATTGGGCTTGTTTTCTTAATAAATTATTTTATGTTAATTGACATAACTTTAAATTTGGATCGTTGGATCATGCTAAGATTTTATGAGATGATCATAAAAGTCTTTTTTTTTCAATAGGGTTAAAATTTAATAGCCATCAGACATTGATAAGGCCTTGTAATAAGGTTTAGATAATTTAACATATAGTTGTGTTGTTTAGAATTAGTGTGAGGCGTGGCAAAAAAAAGAAGGTGTGGCTAAAGTCCAACCAAAAGACATGAAAAACAAGAAAAAGGAAAATAAAGTTGCAGAAGGCATGCAAGAAAAAGAAGTATTGTTTTAACCCAAACACCAAAACAAGTTTTGGTGCTTTGTTTATTGTATTGTGATGATTGAAATGAACCGTTTCATTTAACTGAGAGTGAAACACACCATTTCACTCAAACAAAACAACTTTATTTTCACTTAAACTGAACTTTCATGTTTTTAAAAATGTCACTCAATTTATCTTCATTTTGAATTTGGTTATTTTTTTCTTTTTTTGGCCAATGTCAAACTTTTTGTAATATTTCTTTTCAATTTCATCCTGAATTGTGTTAAAATGGTCCTTGTATATTGTTGCCTTTTCCAATTTAGTCCTTGGTTTTCTAATTTTTAATCATTTAGCCAATTTCAACCATTTTCTCAATATTGCTAAGTTTCATCCCAAATTGCATTTTTTTCCTTTTTTTTTTTCTATCATTTTTTAAATATTTTTTTATTGAAATATTTTTTTGCCTTTTTTCTTAGATATTTGAGAAGCATTTGAAATTTAGATTATTACAATTGACATACAAGTGTTAGGCATGCATGATGATAGGTGATTATGGATTGAGTTTCTAGTATATTTATATTTAAATTTAATATTTTTTTTTTGTTACGTATCATGTAAAATTTTTAGATATTTATATTAATGTATTGAAATATTTCATATATCCATTACTCGAATATTTATATATTACTTATATAAATTAAATAAGTTTCAAATAATAAATCATAAATTCAGTGAATTTTGGCATCTGTAAAATTAATGATTGAGAATTCTTTGGTTTTAATGAGTTTTTAAATATTTTATGTGTATAAATATTTTTTAAACAATACCTTTTATATTGATAATAAGTAATTGGGATGTCTTTATTATTTTAAATATATTATAAGTTATATAAAAACCAATCTTTGATGTATCATGTATAACATGATGGAGATTTGGGGCTCTTGTATTTTGATTCATGAGGACGCTCCTTCTCCTTTCCTTTCTTTTTCATTTTTCGTGGTTCAATCTCATGTTTGGGTTATGTGTTGCAAAAGAGGCCACGCATTCTCTCAAAATAAAAACAAGGGAAGCCCGATTCTGTCTGTCATGAGCACAAGCCCATTCTTATTATCACAACGGCCCAGAATCATATATTATTACTTTATATTTATGTGATAAGCTTGATCCATTCAGGGGTGGTGGCGCAGTTGGCTAGCGCGTAGGTCTCATAGCTTCTGAGTTATCCTGAGGTCGAGAGTTCGAGCCTCTCTCACCCCAATTGTTTTTTTCTCTTGTTTCCTTTTCTGGCTGGGTCTAATTTTTCAAATCTACTTTTTCTGTATGGTGGCCAGTTGCCATGGAGCTGGCACTGAATGAGCTATGTAGACCATGGAGCTTTTTTCTATAAATTAGTCAAACTTTGATTCTGCATAGATTTTCGAAACCTCTTTAAAAATTAAAATAGAAGATCAACTCCAGCAAAAATCTAACTTAAAGATAACTTTCACTCCAAAAGTGATAAAACTTTTAGAAGAATTGCTTGAAACATAGTTTTCATATATATGGTAGGTTTCGATTTTCATGAACAAAATTAAGTCTATTAAGATTTCTTTTTATAAAAAGGATTTTTATGCTGAAAAAAAAATCAAAAAGCTCTAAAAATAAAAAAGACAGTTAAAGCATTAACGTATGATGGAAAGCAATGTCAAATCATATATTCACTGAAGCAAGAAAGGGCTCCACAAAAAAAAAATCAAAGAATTCTTTTCAAGAATAAAGTAAATAAAAGATGCAGTTTATGAAACAGATCTTGGCTAGAAAAGATAAATTCAAGCAAACGAATAAGCTCACACTAGAAAGAGGAGTTTATAGGAAATCAAAGAATAAAAAACCTATGTTTCTAAACCAGGTAAGGATTCATTCATATAATCCCAAACCATTGCAGTGTGTTTTATTTTACAAGGAAAATCCTCAAAATCAGACTCAAATGAGTCGAAAATTGACAAAGAAAGAATCCTTAAATTGAGAAATCAAAAAGGGTTGGGAAATCAAAAAGGGAAAAGTTAACTCTACAAACAGAAAAGGAGCTAGCCATGTAGTCAAAGTGTTTTGGATTCAATCAAAACAGTTAAGATGCCTTTGAAAGGTTCTAGTTGAAAGGAATCGCTAAGATATAAAATTTCAAGTCAATTCAGCTAAAAAACAAGAGTTGTTGAGATGACAGTACTTTGCTAGAAAATGATTGCACAAGAGAATAGTTGTGAGAATACAGTTCTCCTAGTAACTGCAAAACTAATGTTCTAATTGAAGGGAATCACTGAGATGCAAGATTTCAGGTTAATTGAGCTAAGAACAAAAGTTGCCAAGATGACATAATTCATTTTCGATGAAAACATTTGAATCATAGTTATTGTTAGAGAGGATCATTGAGATGCAGGATTTTAGGTTAACCGAACTAAAGCTTTTAGAAGATCAGGTTTGGAGAACAATTTATTTATCTTTACAAACTTACTACGCAAAGCACTTGAAACGTCTTTGCTCCATAAGTATTGTAAAGAATGAACATCTATTTTTACCTATTTTTTAGGCCCCATAAACAAAAAATAAAAAAAAAATATCAATAGAGAGGACATGAAGAACACCTAGAAAATTACCAAAGACTAGTTGAAGAGGATTATAATATCTAAAGTTGGGAAAATTGATATTGTTATGACAAGATAATTATTGAGTAAAAAATGCTTAAATAATTTTTAGAATTTTTGACCATATGCAAAAAAACAGAAGAAGAAAAATTGTATTTTTCATCTATTTGTTTTTATTTTATAAAGCTTTGTTTGTCAAAAAATCATTTTCCTTTTAAATAAAATTGTTAAAACAGGTCTAAGGGCGTGTTTGCCAAATACGTTTTTAAGCCAAAAATTCCTTTTATCAAAAAGGTTGAAACCTAAACAGGGTTTTACACATCGGACCCAAATTTAACCTAATCGAGTTGACCTGAAATTTTTGGTTTAACCATAAACAAAACCAAAAACATTGGTTTGACCCAAAAAAACATCCTAAAACCAAAAACCAAAACTTAAAACGAATCATACTTGCAAAAAACATGAAAAACCAGAAATGTTTTTCGAAAATAGATCAAAACCCAAAAAAAAAACAATGAACACGAAGAATATATCGATGAACATTCAAACCAAATTCAGCAACATGAACTCGAATCCAAACCAGAATTCATGAAATAAAGAGGCACGGAACATTTATAAATCATACAAGGATCAACAATCAAGCAATCAAACTCAACAATTATCAAACAAAGTGAGCAATTTTGTCTTTGAATGCTTCAATCAACCGGGAAAAAAAGCCTAGGATTAAAATGCTAGAACATGTGTTTTCAATCAATTAAACCCTAAATTATAGATGCATGATGACTCACTAAACTTTAAAAACCAAAATAACAATAAAACAACACCTGAAACTAGCACCTAAGGCAAAGTTCACCTAACAAATGTTTGAAAATTCAAACCTAGAAACTCAAAAATCACTTTTTTTGCTGCGAGACCTAGAAAACACAATACAATGCCTAAACCCAAGGCTTTTAAGCTCTAGCAAATCACATTATCATAGTTACACATGTTTGTATCAAAACGAACAATAAAAAACAACAAATCATAGAAAACATATATGAAATTTCAATTTTCAAAACTGCCAAATCTAAAATAACAAGCATATTCAACAATATGAGATTTAAAATTGACACTTCAACACTTCACGTGACTCAAATAAGACCTAATAGCCAAGAACATGAATCCACAAGCCTTAAAAACAAACAAAAAAAAACCTATTACCATATTTGGTAGGTTCCAAAAACTATTCCATTTCAGCCAAAACAAATATCAAAATATTTTCTAAACATTTAGTAAACTGTAACAACCAATATTTTCATGCATTAATTAAGATACAAGCTCAACACAATGTATCACCAAAACAAGTTCAAAAAATTATTAAAACACGCAAGGAAAAGCTAGAGTTGTGCCTCTTGGGCATCACTTACTTGTTTAGAGAAGGTATATACCTTCGAAGTTACAAACAATAGTTGTTGCTTTTTTTCTTACTTTTGTAAAACTTTACCTCCATAAATTTCAACTCTTGCAAAGCTAAAGAAACCATTGTGCTAGTCTCTCTAACCTTCATAACTAGAGTATCTTTATCAATATTTCCTCTCCTCCCTCCTTTTCTAGCTCAGATTTTCTAAGAGGTATTTATAGGATTTTGTTAGGGTTTTTTGATGGATTCAATAAAAGATTGAACATGATTGATCAATGTTGGACCCTCTAATCGAAATGAGAAGGTTTTGGGCAAGTTTTAACACCTAAAAGCTTTATACTTGGCTGGTTTTGCAATGGTGATTTTGGTTTTGAGATTCTTGGTGGTTTTGCTAAACTTGGATGTTAAAGTGTTGTTTCTGGCCTTCTGATCTTAAGATAAAGGTTTTGAGCCCGTGATAAGAACCCACTAAGAAGGTTTGAAGTGTGAACACATGAAAAAAAAAAGAATGGTTTTTGCATAACAGGTATCACAGTCATGACTGACTAAGTTAACCATTTTTGAAGCCTCGCCTAAGCGACTCTAACATCATCATCATCATTGGATACCATATAAAGTTAGTAGATGGGGTGCACACCTTTTATTTAGATCTAACTTTACTTGATTTAAAGGTCTTTAGCTTCACATTCATTCATTTGAAGGTACCCACTCGATCAGCCCAGAATCTGTCAATGCAGTGATGACTGATCATGGACAAGATATTGTTGAGTTCCTTGTAGATGAGATATTTCTCAGTAAAATACTGGTGGTTAGAACCCCTGGAGTGGTTGGAGATGCCACATTCATTCGCCTAGATATGCCTACTTAATTAGTCAAAACTGTCAAAAGAAGAAAAATAATAATGGTCGAACGACATGTTACTCAATCCCTTCATTAAATCGAAGTGACACGTCATTTAAGTTAAACCCTAAAATTAGGGTTTTAATTAGGGATTTGACTAATTTCAATCTAATCCTTGATCTTTTAATTTTTTTTAATTGCACCCGTAATTGCTTTCAAACTTTTAATTTCATGTAATTTTACTCATGTCAAGCTCAATTGTCAGCCCTAAAGTTCAGTGCCTTATCCAAATCGGTCATTAGTTCTTGATTTGTGCATTTTTACCCCCTATTGGTCAACAAACTTTCAATTTTCTTCAATTTGGCCCTTGATTTTATTGACTTTAGTCCTTGGAGTCTTGTGCCTTTTACGGTTTGGTCATTGTTTTTTAATTTCTTCAATAAGTCCATAATTGCCTATCAAACTTTAATATTTATGCAATTAAGCCCTTGATTTTACCAAAATAGCTTTTCAAACTATAATTCAACCCTCCACACTTCAATTTTCTCCAATTAAAGCCCAAATCAAACTTAAAAACCAAATCTCCTTACAATTAAACCCTCAATAAATTCAATTAAACCCTAAAAAAATCAAATTGAGTTCTTAAACATCCAATTTTGAATTTTTTTCACAAATTAAATTTTTCTTGTCAATAAAGCCTTCATCTGTCAAAATTGAATTGCCAATTTTTCTAACTTTAGGTATTTTGATCCTCTCTAATCAATCTTTGAAAATTTTCTAAGTGTTCTTTGTGTCCTCTCCTTTGATATATTTTTTTGAAGCTCTTTTTTTCAATTTTTTTTATGTGTTGATTTGTCTAATTATATAATAGGCCTGAACTCTTGTGCTTGTGATCCTCTTTTAATTTAAAGTAGAAGGAAAACTCCGGATTAATAATTTGTTTTCCATAGACATGTGTGTATGTTATATTCTGAAAGACCCTTTTTCATTTGTCGATATTGTGAATGAAGGCTCATCCAAGTCTGAGATCGATGACAAAATGGGAGACATGTGTAGACCCGAGCGGTGGTCTAGAGTCGCGAGGTCTTGATGGGCAAAGCCAAAACAACGTTTTCAACACATTAGTGGTAGTGGTTGGTGCATAAGCTTGCGTTTCCATCAATTTTTAGATAATTTAGAATAAAGTTATTGCTTCTAAGAGATTCCTGCTCTGTGTGATTTTGACACAGATAATATTTATTATTAGATGGCAATCAATTAACTGATTTGTAAAGGTTCTGGTTGTGAACGAAATTACAAGGGAGTAACATCTCCTGGAATAAAAGCAAGTGAAAATAGTAATTCTTGTAGGCAGAAGCATTTCTGTGTTCCTCTATTTTTCCATCTCTTTCTCTGATATTCGACTATTAATCCTTACAGGTCCAGGTGCTGTATATAGCCAATACTAGGACCCGCCGGAAGTGGAAGGCCCGCCATTTCCCGGGAGATGCATATTCATTAAAGGTTATCACCGATTCAGGCCACAAGCTAGTGGTCCTTGCCTCTTTAATTTCCACCCCGATTCTTTTCAAAATCTCCACAGGCCATCGATGACTAAACAGATTCTGGTGTAATGCAGCATTTATCTGAGATGAGGACTATACAAGTTGGTGAAATATTTGCAAGGTGATGTGGGGGGACCTGACTGAAATAGACCGGCGCTAATCATGTCGTCGATGAGCCAAAAGCATATACAGGGTTGGGTGGGTTGCTTGAATGGAGTTGGTTGTCAATCCTATTAATTAATACATGGTTGGGATTTTTCCTGTCTTAGTTTATATTTTGCCTAGACCATTACTGATTCGTTGAAAGTTGATTGACTTTGGTTTGCTGTTTGTGCCATTAATTTGATGCTCGGGGTGGGACTGAAAGTTGCAGACTTTTAGAAGAATACTGGGTGCATACTAGAAAATGATGACGACTCATTTTACGTCATGTGGGTGTATTGGAAAAATTTGTTTAAAACAAGATTAATAGCATAATCAAAATTGAGATTCATTTATTTATTTTTTAGGTTAAAATTTTATTGGAATTTATTCTTTAACATGAAATATTAATATGATTAAAACAAATTATAAATTAATAAAAAATTAATCTCAAAGAATTTTTAATTTGTATGTTTTGAGAAATCTAAAAACCCTTTAAAATTTTATTCCATAAAAAAAATAAAAGGGATAATTAAATTGGAATAAAAAATACTCCAGTTTTTGGAAAAGATTTAAGCAAAGTGGGTTTTAAGTCTCATGTCACACAAGTTTATTCGGGCTTTAGGCTTAGCTTGGACTTGTGTTTAACAAAAGATTTTTTTGTCAATACATTAATTTATCCAACCCATAAATATAAAATTTTGATCAATTTCTTCCATAACAATTTTTCAACTAAAAAATATCAAATTTAAAACTAAAATTGTTAAGTTTAATTATTGTGCTTAAATTAATTTTAATAATTACTAGAATTAATTTTATTTTTGTTTTGGATCTAAAATCATCTCTAAAAGAATGCCGAAGAAGAGTATTTCTAGTTGGTTTTTCTACTTGTTTTTAGATGCTCTCCTTCACTATTGGGCTACAAAAATATTATTTGTTGTCGGTTCATTGTTTTGTCTCATTGGTGAATATAAGAATTTAATCAATTTCTTCTAGAATAGTTTCTTCCAACCTGATAGTAAATTTATAAGCAAAATTTTCAAATTTAATTCTTGCTTAAGGATGGGTAATCAAACCTAATAATGGAGTGAGTGAATTTAATCAAAGCTAGAATTAATTTTATATTAGTTTTGGATCCAAAATCATTTTTAAAAGGGGATGAACAATATGTGGTTAGCTTTTCTGAATAGTTTCTAGACACTCTCCTTACCTAGAAGGCTACAAAAAATTATTTTTTGTCAATCCAATATTTTGTCCACTCCATGAATTTAAAAATCTAATCAATATTTTCCAGAATAGTTTCTTCAAACCGGGTAGTTTTTTCAACTCAAAAACTTCAAATTTAAAACTACAACTGTCAAATTTAATTATAATTTAAAGGTATGTAACGGAACTTAATTTTAGCTAGGTTTCTTCAAACTTGGATAGTTTTTCAACTAAAAAACATTTTAAACTAGAACTATCAAATTTAATTTTTGTTTAATTGCAGACGGGAATTAATTCTAATAATTACTAGAATTAATTTTATATCAATTTTAAATTCAAAATCCTCTCTAAAAAGGGGCTAAAGAATAGTTTTTCTTATTGACTTTTCTATTCAAAGACACTCTCATTCATCTAGATTTTTCAGCTTAGCTACTCTATTTTCTTTTTTATTTTTTATTCCATTCTAGAGCTAACATTTAGTCCTTATATAGAGATTCTTGATGTAATTGTGTTTGGTATTAAGGTTGCTGTTGTGGTTGTAATTTTAAAAAAGTTGTTTTATAAAAAGTACTTTTAGTTGAGGTTGGTTTGGAAAAATATATGTTTGGTTAAAACTGTGGTTAAAATTGAGGTTGAACAAAAAGTAGTTTAATGTGTTTGGTTAACATAATTAAAAAAAAAATATATATATATATATATTAATATTAATGATTTATAATTAAATATTGTAGATTTAACTACTGTTATTACATCATGAAATAAATAATATTGATATCAAATATTTTTTATTATTCCATTAAACTATATGCAATGTCATTACATATGAAATCTATCCAACAAATACTATATTTTCCATGATTTCTTAAGCGCGCAACAACAAAAACTGAATTTTTTTTAACTGGGTCGGACCCAGCAAGAACATAATTGGAATTGTGGTCAAATTCCACAAATGCTACGTCATCATGTGATATCCTTCTAATTTATATAGTGTTATTAAATAATATTAAATACTAGTTTTTCGAGTAAAACTCAATTTAAAAAAAAAAATTTACAATTTCATTACGTACAAAATTCATTCGACAAGAACTACAGTTTCCATGATTTTTTGAGCGTGCAATAAAATTAGATAAAATATTATCAGGAATAAAATTTAGATTACAATACGGGTAAATTTAATTCACCTTAAACTAATTTTTTAAAAAAATAAAAATATTTTTCACGTTCATGTGAACAGTGCAAGTGAAATCAATTAATTGCACTAGTTTTTCAGAAGAAAAAAAACTAAACTTTTCACGTGAACAGTGCGAGTGAATGGTTTTTCAAGAAAAAAAAAACTGTTCATTTTAATGAATAGTACGACAGTGAAGCATGGTTCCACTCTTCACTGAGGTTCCTCCCCCCACGAGAAGCAGCAAAATGCTGCTTCTCAAAATATGTGACACAATCTTTGATTTTAGTGGATCCTACCAGCATAAAGAATTTTTTTCTTCGTTACCAAATAGGCACTTAGTCTAAACAAGGTCTAAACAAGATGTTGTTAAAAAATATTAAAAAACTTATTATCCTTAATCTTTTTGCACTTAATAAAAAGTAATAAAACTTTAGGAATAAAAAATTTATAATTTACAGTAATAAAATTTCAGTTTAATTAAATTCTAAGAATTTCAACAAATAATTTATATACTTTTAATTTAAGTTTAATATGTTATAAATTTAGGATGCATGCTAAAAATTTTATTAATAATTTTTTTACAAGATTGGATATATACGAATACTAATATCTAATTTGGTTTGCCGCAAGGTCATTTTGATAACCAGGAGATGCAGGAAAGTCACATGCTCAAATAGCACATGATTTGTACTACAAGGAAGTGATCGGAGAAGCACGGAACTCTGGTTTCTGCAAGGTTGCCGGGATAGTGTACACAGGTGCCCACACTTGAGCACGTCACATGTATTGCTCTTGGTCGCTGCGTGGGTGGGCCTTGGCTTGATGAGGTTGATCTGCTGTGGCTTCAATTTGTGCAATTATTATCAGCGCTGTGTGGCGTGGAAACGAGGCAAATGGCAACATGCCAACATGGTTTCCTCTTTAGAACGTTGATGCTGTGATCATACTCGATTTGATGATGCATTAATTCTTGTCAAAAACATCATCTTCTTGGCCATCGGCAATAACAATGGCCAGTTGGTTTTTTTGCCCAAACTTAATGCTGGATGGATACCTTTACCGTCCAATCATGGGGTGCTGCTGGGCCATCAAATAGAACTGGAAGTGCCATTGATAGCCTTCAGAGGTTGACAATCTGAGTTTTTTCTAGTGCCGAGTCTATTCGAAGACAACTGAAACTCCCTCCATTGCTTTTCACTGGATGATCCATTTATCTTGGTGGGCTGGAATCCTAGATTTTCAATCAGTAACTACTTCATGATCTTTTCGTTTCTGTGTTTTCCTGTTCGCAGGTGCATTTCAAATGAAAACGATGTATTTTCTAAGAGGTAGAGCCAAATGAAAGTGAAACAAACATCAAATCGTTGAGATCTTTCATTTAAACACAAAGGGTTAAATTTGAGACTTTTTGCAATGTTAGTTGAATTACAAACTCACTTTGTTGAAAAGATTTTTCGCTAAGTCAATCTATTCTTAGCTTAGTGAACTTGTGATTCCTCTTTAGTTTTTCTTCTTCTTTTCTAGCGATTGTCAAGGTATATTCAATTATTTCTAGAATGCAAGAATATGTAACATTCAAGTATGGAAATAATGTAAAGATCTTCAAGAAGTGGGATCTATTAACTATATTATTGAAGATATTTTTATCCTCTACTGCAGAGGAATGGAATGCCTATACATCAAGATTTTAGTTTAATTTTTTAACTATATTATAAAATGATTAAATATGAATAAGTGTAATTATAATGTTAAATAAGTAATCAATTATTATTATTATTACTACTAGTGCCAACCAAGAAGACAAGATAACCCAATTGGTACTAGTGGTATTACGTGGGGACTAGCCCGGATGTCCGTGATTTGTTGTGAGGATGGATTGTAATTTTTTTTTTTTTTGCAAGAAATAATATTTAGCTATCGCAAACGTATTTTAAAACATTAAGAAAAATATATGATCCTGGTCATAGAACTGACTAGACAAAAAATAATAAAAAACAACAATACAATCAAATTTAATAAGAAAAATTATTCGGATAGCCTCAAGAAAAATAATTTTTCTTTCAAAAACAGACAAATAATGTATCTCAGTTCACATCTCATTAAATGCATAATAATGAAATTGGGTAAAAAATGGCATAAAAAATTGATCTTAGTCGACCCGAGTTAGCATGACAAACCCGTAACCCAGGTTATCAGGTCAAAACAACCCGAGATAGTCCGCCAAACCCGCGGTCTAGATTATGAGACTGGAATAACTCAATAAAAAAATAAAGGGAATAATAAAGCTCTTTTTAAAAAAAAAAATGTTAACTTTCAAACCCGTGACCCGAGTCATTAGATATGAAGCATTCTATCTGGAAAAACAATGAACTCCAATTCTCAATCAATTAAATATTAAAAGATAAAATTGAAAAAAAAAAAGAATTTCAATTATACAAAAGGATTATGAAAATAGCAATTAAAAAAATGAGAGTCAAAATTGAAATACAAAATAAATTTTATATTTGATTCAATAGTGAAATTTAAAAGATAAATTAATTTAGCAAAAGGATCTAAAAAATCAAAAGAATGAGGATCAAAATTGACATAAAAATAAAAATAAGTTTTTGATTAAAGGGTGAAATTGAAAAGAATATTAACTCTTACAAAAGGAACAAGAAAAAAAATTAGAAATCAAAACAATGATGACCAAATTGAAAAATATAATACCATCAATTTGGATTGAATGATAAAATTAAAAATTAATAAATCTTTTACAGAGGGGCCAAAGAGCAAAATTAAAAAGCAAAAGAATAAGGATCAAATTAAAAAATATAATATTTAGTTAATTGGGATTGAAAGATGAAATTGAAAACAAATAAAACTTCTAAAAAATAGCCAAGAAAAAAAAATTAGAAATCAAAAGAATAAAGATTAAAGTTAAAATGCCAACAACAAAGAGAATCAAGCTATAATTTTCAAGGGAGGAGAGAGAATAAAAAGGAGGGGGGACACCAATAACAAATTGGACCACCCACCAACGCTAACACACGTTGCTTCGCAAAGAAGAGAACACGACGAAGCTTTTAACAATATGATAAGAAGGACATTTTTTCGATGCCAGGAGACGCTGCACATGCCTCTTGGTGTCAAATCGAACCATCAATGCTAACATGCCTTGCTCCACAAGGAAGAGAACATGACGGTGTTTCCAACGACACGGTAAAAGGGCAGTTTTTGGACGCAGGAGGCGCTGCACACGCCTCTTGGTGCCATACACGCATCTTTTTTTTTTGTTTTTTGTTTTTTATTTTTAGCCATATACCAAATTGCCCCAAAGCTGACAAGGTAATAATGAAAAAACCATTATAAAAAGACAAAAAGCTCTTTGACTCCAGTTTTAAGATTATTGCTCTTGACGACATTTTGGTCATTTTATTGTTCTTTTTTATTGCTTATTATTTTTATATTTGGTCAAATACCAAATTGCACCTTAGTTGACATTATAATAACAAAAAAATCATTATGAAAATACAAAAATGCCCCTTGACACCAATTTTAAATTTTTTGCTTTCAATGGTATTCTGGTCATTTCACTATGCAATTGAGATAGACAAATACTTATTTGTCCTTGGTTAATTTGGTAATGAATAATATGTTTTGTGAAAAGACTTTAATGTCCTTGATAGCTAGTGTTAAGTATTTTAGGTGGAGAGGCAAAATTGTCATTGCACTATTCCAGTAAACAGTAGAAACAAGTCTGGAGTTACAATGTTTTCCCAAGGCAAATTAATTTTTTTAGACCTTGTTTGTTTACGCAACAACACCACGCTTTTTAAAAATACTGAATTTTTTTTCTTTAAATTTTTGTTTGTGTTTTTGAATTATTTTAATTTGCTAATGTAAAAAATAACTTTAAAAAACAGATTTTAATGTTTTTTTAAGCAAAATGTATTTTTTAAAAAAATCACTACAACAATTTCAAACACTACCTTAATAGGAAAGGGTTATGAGATTGACAAATAGCAAACTCTAATGAGCAATATATATATATATATATATATATATATATATATATATATATATATATATAAACACACACACTATTTT